>Ga0224511_10002265_pt1 | contig 12786 bp, 5 predicted proteins | sample SF_May12_sed_USG_2_FD_169988 | JGI IMG/M metagenome (GOLD analysis project Ga0224511, IMG submission 169988) | Sediment microbial communities from San Francisco Bay, California, United States - SF_May12_sed_USGS_8_1 | ecosystem: Environmental > Aquatic > Marine > Sediment | place: USA... | reverse complement strand
CACTTACAGGGCTGGCCTCACTTACAGGGCTGGTCTCACTTACAGGGCTGTCCTCACTTACAGGGCTGTCCTAACTTACAGGGCTGTCCTCACTTACAGGGCTGTCCTCACTTACAGGGCTGTCCTAACTTACAGGGCTGTCCTAACTTACAGGGCTGTCCTCACTTATAGGGCTGGCCTCACTTACACGGCTGGCCTCACTTACAGGGCTGTCCTCACTTACAGGGCTGGCCTCACTTACAGGGCTAGCCTCACTTACAGGGCTGGCCTAAATTACAGGGTTGGCCTCACTGACGCCGACTACGTCGTATTGAATACAACTATACACCAAGGAGGCGCCCCTGACGACAACTGCAATAAGGAAATGATTTTAATGGGTTGATGGGAGCAGAAAGCTCTGAAAACGACAACTGAACGGCGGTATATTGGAAATACATTTTCTCGGCATTATAATGCTTTATAAAACAAAAGCCTCAGTTGCAAAATTGAATCAACATAACCATATGAAACCATATGAAACCATGTAAACACCATGCAAACATTGAAATAAGAAATCATAAAGCACTATTAAGTAGTACAATGTTCACACTTTGCGTCAACGTGTCTTAAACGTCACACCATTTTTGTTTTGTCAATCACCGTGTTTATAAACCTGTGTGATTGTTTATTTAGCACCCGGTCTCCTTAACGTGTTGTATCGTTTAAATTGACAAGGCGTTTGTTTATTGATTGTCATAACAGAAAACATGTGTGTCAAAGATGACATTGAAAAAGAATATGTTGACACGATATGTTTGTTAAAAGCTTTCGCTATTGATTCATTGAATCTACTTTACAATACTTACAAACATTTATTTCAATGTAATAAACACTATCTCATATCCTATGGCTATGTCTGCTTAAATACTTGTTTTGGATGAGGACCTAGAATTAAGGTTTTACAAACAGTGTTTGGATTAGAAATACAATTGCAGTATAAAAGGACTAAAATGCATATATTAACAATTTCTGTATGCTTTCTTGTCATAATTACTTTAGTATTAACAAACATTCAACAACAACAATTCGACAAAGCAAGATTTATAAGTGAATACGTGTTAAACGAAATACAAACCAAATCTTCAATTATTTGTGTTGGTCATTGCCTGCAGAATCTAGAATGCAGCGCTGTGCGATACACACGCTCGTGTCGACACTGTCAACTGTTCTCGGACGTGTTGTGGCTACATGGAAGTGAGATTCCGCCTCCTAACCCTGATGTCGTTGAATACAAAATGGTAACGTACAGTTGCCTTGAAGTGATATCTTTCACTCTTTGAAGCGAATCGTGTGCTTGTTCAGTTATTTGCGTTAATGGTTTGATTTAATCTAACAAAAGGTTATAATAATTTTACCCTTAACCTTAATTAGTTGTGTTGGACATTGCCTGCAGAATCCAGAATGCAGCGTTGTGCGCTTTACACGATCACACCGACACTGTCAACTGTTCTCGTGAGATTCCTCCTCCTGACCCTGACGTCGTTGAATACAAAATGGTCAATTGTTAAGTACATTTAAAACTACGCGCATTACGAAAGTACAAAAGTCGCATTAAACATGTTTTTCGTATTATATTAGTGACTTAACGCAAAACCAACAAGTGGAACAAAGTAATTCTCTGTAATTGCGATTCCCTTACAGCCTTCTTCTGTGTTATATCCATGTATATATTTTATACATGTTTTCACTATAAACAGAATGGCAAATGCAAACGTTGATGTTCCTTGGCAAGTGAAGTTTATTAAAGATGAATTGTTGTATATTCAGACTAATTGTTTTTGTTCAGCATAAATAAAAATACCATGTTAAAACAGTCTTTTTCAAGTACAATCATCTGACAATAAGTATTAATAAATATGATCAAAAAGATGCGAAAATGCATTTGGTGTTATGCATGGCCTGCAGTACAGGATAGGTTGATTACAAAACGTTACATCTTGTATGCATATAAATAAGTTGTTAACACCTTGCATGTGGTACCAGTAGCTGTTGCCACAGGTTGTGATATTTTGCTCTTTGGACATCTGTGTGAGGGGTCTTTGGTTTACGTCACTTCAAGTTTATTTTACGACTCAGTAGTTTATTGTTTACTTTTATATTGGTCAATCTAAAATGTATTTCAGAATATGTCAATAGTTCTTTGGAAATGAAATTTGGGGTGATGGACTTAACATGTGGTATTGTTTAGTATCAAATTATGTGACTAAAATACATACCTTTTAGTAGATTTCAACACTCTTACAGTGTTCCCCTAGACCAAGCCTCATGACCTTGCAAAAAATGACTGCTACCTTACATTTGCCTTTTTTCACCTCAACTTCCTGAAGAAGACGTAGCGCAATAACTCTAGGAAAAGAGGAAAATCCATAAAAAACATAGCTTGGTGTTGAAATATGGCGACAAACCTTAGCTTTTTTAATCCGTACATCAATGGTTTTAAAGAACGTCACTGCACTAACGCAATCGTTGTGTTGGAACCTCTAATCGTCGGATTGAGAGCCCAGTGCTTTGTCGTCACCATACCTAACCTTACCTTGTAACTAATGTGCATACGGTAGGTCCATATTCAAAGTTTATGCCTTAACCACAACTAGGCAAACATTAAACTTTAATCAAGAATTTTGTCATTCCAGATACGTTTATCCAGGCGGCGTTACCTTGCAATATCTGTTGGAAACGCAAGCGTGTCACAAAGTCAGGGACAGGCCGTGTGTGAACAGGTTGGCACAGGGCTGGCCACCGTCCTTACTGACGCTGAATACGTCGCCTTGAATACGACGGTTCACCAAAGTGGGGCACAATACCACTGCAATAAAGAAAGAGCGTTAATGGGAGCAGAGAGTTCTGGCAACTTCAACTGGCAATGGCGAACAGGTGATACTTTGTCAACAAACTGGACGTATTGGAAACTAGGCCAGCCGGACGTTGCAGGGATCATTTGTATGCGGGCATATATAGCTCCAGGCGTTCCAGTGTCATTCGTTGACACCGGTTGCGGAACAGACAGGGGCTTTAACTGTATTCTGTGTGATGCCTAATGTTATAATACGTTTTATCGAAAAGACATATTGCGATGCTCTTTCAAAGTATTGATAGAAAAGTTTAGCTTATAAAACACGAAGTCAATTCGTCTGATCTTTTTATATAATGTAATACACTTTAATGGTAATTTTCATCTTATTAGTCTAAAGAGAATATCAATACAACTGAAGAGCTGCACTTTTTATTCTGACAAAAAAATCATCATTTTACTATTTTATTTGAATATATCATGTCTACATTAAATAAAAAAACATTCCTGAAATAAGACAGCGTCAGTCAAGCAATATAAATGGATGAGATTTTAAAAGAAAAAATGTTGTAAACAATGTGGACAAGTCAAGTTTATGGGCACCATGACAAAATGGCCCGTACAAAAACACACAGAACATTACAAAACACGGAGTATATAAAGACGCAACAGACATTAAGAAATAACTATTTTTGTGTTTTTCGGATTTTTCTGGGTTTTTTATTTTCAATTTTCAATTACTTAAAGGACTTCTCCAAAATAATGTTGAAACTGCACTGGTACGGTCAATGACAAACATTATGGATAGTTCCACATGTTTTCAAGCTCCTCCCCAAGCGGCATATTTTCTTTGTTCTTATGATAAGGTTTATCACAAACAGGAAGTATGCTTTTCTTTGTATTTTCTGGGTCACATTGTCAGCTGACAATATAATCCATATCTATTGGATTAAAATTGACCATGTAGAGTTATAAATGATCATGATTGACAGTTGTGGAACGGTCCATTATTTTGTAAGATGGTTTAACATATTGTAACATGTTCAACCTTAACATCGCGTTCAGGGTGGATGAAGAAACAGTAAACAGTTTCAGTTTGCCTCACATACAGTGACCTTCTTGAGTTATAAATTAGAAAAAGACATTAAAAACGTGCGATTTTGAAATTAGACACACAATGATATATTTTAAAGAGTTTTCATAACATTTTTTCGATAAAATTTCGCATTAAAAGTCACGGTGTTATATTGTAGACCGTATTCTGGCAAACACAGACCTGCAATCAGGCCTTTACTCAGCGTGCGAAATATTAGCTAATTCCTACTTAAAACTATGTTCGAAATTAATAATTATATGGATTTATTGATCGGAATTAAAACATCCTCATTATATATTTATGCAAGAAAAATATTAAAACAAAACAAATGAACAATTGTGTACCTTATCAACTGCGCCACCAATAGATACTAATTATTAAAAAGCAGAATTTTAGCTTATATCTAGAAAACTTATAAAAAAGGTTAGTTAAAACTCTGTCCAGTTAGAAGTGGTTACGTGATATCTCCTGTTATATTCACTGGATAAAGATCTCACTAAATTAATTATCAAAAACGACAACTCAACAATATATAATAGTACCGGGTATATACAGAAGGCATATTTTTCAATGTTCCGTGTCTAGGTACGTTTTGAAATAATCTTACAATCATACATTATCACACGAAGCTACCAGTTCATGGGGAATCTTAATCCAACGGATTGTATTAGTTTTAGTTAGAACAAAAAATGATTATTGTTTATGGTTAAGGGGAGCGCAGCGAACAAAGTGTACATAACTTCATTTCTATTGGTTGCCCATTAACAATACATGAAGTCATTTATGCATGAATAAAGTAACTGATTCACTTTTGTGATAAACTCTGATATCGTATTTAAAATATGCAGTGGAATATTTCAATGAAAAAATGGATAAATCGCCGCAATTGCATAGACTGATAAAGTAGGTGACTTAAATTTTTTATACTTTGGTGAAATTTGTTTGTAATTGTTTCATAATTTCTATGCTGTATGCTTTGATTCCCAATATCCCACTTATTAATGTCCATGTAAGGCCAATTAAACCTAACAAATTGGTTATGCTATATGACAAGAAATTAGGAGAAATTGATCATTTCAAAAATAAAAAGGTTCTTAATGGGGGCAACCAAGTCATCTCGTTGGCTAGAAATGTAGGTTATGTTCTAATGATTGTAAGGGAACAATCTGACCTAGCCAATACATAAGCATGTGCTATTTATGTTGGTGACAAATCTTATCCAACGAACAAAATGAAAGGAGAGGAGAGGGTGATATTGGAATATTGCAGAACTGTGCATTATAAAACAGTGATCGGTCTGACTTATGCCTTACAAGAACGAGATTGATTTCATCTGGAGTGAGCAGTTTCTATGAAATAAGATCACAGCACACTAATGTTTATGTATATTTAGTCTGTTTTGCAATCGATGTACGACAATTTAGTATACACGAATGTCGTTTTTGTAGCTTACGTCGGTCTCACTGTAATGGCCCGTACAGAAAAACAGAACGACACAAAAACACGTACAACATCATGACGCAACAGATATTTAGAAAAACTATATTTTTGGATTTGTTTTCTTTTGTTTCTTTTTTTTTTATTAGATCTAATAATTTCTTAAATGAATTCTCCAAAAAATGTTGAGTTACCGCCTTGGTACGGTCAATGACTTTCATTGGGAGTTTAAACCAGTTTTAACCTATAGCAAACCACGCACTTTCTCAACATTCTTTAGAGACGAAAAAGAAAGAAAAAATGCATTTAATCTCTCCATCCAAGACACATAGAAGCTGAACAAAAAGATATGAAAGTAAAAAGAAGTAAAATAAAACAGAAATGGGTACATAAGAAAGAATTCTAATTACAAACTTCTTCTGCCTGTGAAAATCATCACAGGTCCGTGGCAGAATGGCAAATGTTAAAAACATAAATGGTAAATTTATTATTTAAACCATAGTATCATTTTCTCCCCTCCTGACTAGGTTTCGAGAAGGAAATTGTACAGTAAAAAAGTAACAGTCATGCAACTCAAGACAAAAAACATATACAAAGAATAAAATTAATTAATTACTGCTTACGCTGCTTTTCAAAACCCGACGGAATGGTGTTTTCAAAAATGGTAGGAAGAAGTGAATTAAAAAAAAGGAAAACATGTATAATAGCGTGACAATAACAAAAAGGCAGAAGTTTATGTCCGTTTGGGACATAAAAAGCGTGTACATGAAACATATCACTTCACTTCAAATTGTACCAGTTGCTTTATGCTATAGGAGATCTGATTTATTGGACTCAACGCCACGATGTGACAATAAAGGCATTGCAATCTGCATACAATCAAACTAACAAGCTCAAGCGCCATTTACGTGTAACATATGATCGTTGTTATCTTGATGTGTAAAATCACTGATGACATTTTGCTCAAGTCATTACGAATAAACAAGTATATCAAAATATCGAATTACTATCATAACCATTAACGTGTTCAATTCAATGGTAGTATCCCGTGCAAAAATATTTCTGAGTAATCAAATTTAAACCAATAACAAGGCAAACTAATATCAAAACATAAAGGTTTATTTTAATTTGCTCTGTAAAATATTACTAAACAGTATCAACTTTCAAGATTAAAAAACATGTATTTCGATGGTCTTCTTGTGCGTAATTATGGAATTATATAATTTTAAGCTTATATTCACTTCATCTAGCTAAGATTATCTTTTTAAGATATCATTTCATAAACATAAGATTTTATTAAATGCGCTCCTCTTGCCAAAAGCATGTCCTATCCAATCTTGCAAGCTGTATAAACCACGTCGCATATGTGATCTATGACATAGGGCAGTGGAGGCAAATGCCAGCGATGTGCCATAAGAGAGAAAGTTCTGTTTGACATTATACGGCGCATTATTATGGTGTGGGTCATTTAGACCAATTATGTAAATTGCTTCATTATTCGAATCGGTTTAACCGTTTTGAACATAAAAAGCGTTAACATGACCTTATCTGGGTTATTATGATTGGGAGATTTATAGGAAACAAACAGCCGAACAAACGTTTACGTAGATATGTAAAGAATAATGTATCCTATGTATGTAATCAAACATTGCAACTTGATACATACGCCGCAATAATGGAGGGACTTTCGGTGTTCTACGGAATATTTGTTCTACAGTGCGTACAGGCGGGAGAACAATGGGAAACATACAAAACTATTCACAGTTACTATGGGTTGGGGGACAAGTATTCAATGCAGAAAATGGTGCGGCTATACTATGAACTATGTCCAAGAAAGCCAAGTTGGTGTGACGAGCTATTTTTAGAGGACAATGTCACACTTGCGATAATAGAAGACGAGGAGTTCGTACAGCAACTTTGTCCTCCATGCAGTTGTCAAGCCGATTGTGTTTTCCACGAGAATTGCTGCCCTGGTAGCATGTTTGGCTTCGCAAAGTATCGATTCAAGAAAATGCTGCTTTACAAGAAGCCTACTGAAATCTTTACCGAAAAAAACGTAGACTGGTTTTACTTCCTACAAGAATGTATGGAACAAGACGTGGTGCGTTTTGGAGATGATCCGGCAATGGAAGTTGATAACAAAAACTGCCATAATGTTTCAGACTGGGCACCAGTGACCTCCAAAGAGACTGGTTTATCCTACTACAACAAACACTGTGCCAACTGCAACGGCGACAGAAACATCACTGAGTGGATTACAACGTTAAGCTGTGAGTTTCAGGAAGATGCTACACTAGACGAGAAAAGGGCAGCGCTTGGGGAAGACGGAAAATGCAAGCTTGTATATTTTAATGGGGATTTATTCAAGATCGACGAACGCGACTGGGGTGAAATAGAAAGCAAATGGCTGAAAACTAGATTTCCTTCGCCAAACATTGAAACATTTTCTAAGTGCAATATCACGGGCTTGTGGCAAGAACTCGACAGGGACATTGATTTAGCGTGTCAGATGTTTGACACACCATATATGGATAACACAGACATTACTAGTAATATTTCTATCGTAAATTCAAGACACATATATCGCAACGTGTACTGCTTTGTTTGCAATCCGTCGATTGTATCTCACTATTATTCGACACACCGTCACATAATTAACTCGTGTTGGAATTCCAACAATGACAAACGGTTAATTAAAAGTTGGTCCAATAAACGGCTTTATCCATATAAAGACATGGAATGTCTCTATAGCCATGTTAGAAACAGTTCGTTCTTCATTAACACGAACAACCAATCATCGTTGTTTACATTCACAAAAGTAAGAAGCAATACATATAAGTACCGCATCACTTTGAATATGTCTAAAGAATATTTTCAGACTGTTTTAGAAGGTACTGTTGTGGCTGACATGAATGCCACCAACGCGGTCTATATCATTCCTCCGTATCGTATATGTCATCCCAAAGATGAAATATCTCGCAGCCAATGTGGCAACAAAGGTATTAACTACACATTTGACTGTTCAATGGCCGGAAACTTTGATTCATATACATCTAAAGTGACGGACAATAGAGGTTCAATTTTATTGTTGAAATACATTTTATGCACGACAAGAAAAGCTAGTGAAAGAAGTAAAAGTGTCTACAATGACAAATGTGGTCTGCATATTGACACAAATAATATTAGGTCTGTATTCTTAACAGTATGTCCATTATCCGTTTTGGATAATGAACACATCGAGGGCATGCTTGATGTGACCTGCGACCAAGAACTGAATAAAAACTTAGTGGAATTTGAAGATATTCCTGTAATTGCCTTTACATACTGCAATGTCACGATTAGCCACCAATTTTTTCGCTTTGAAGTTGAAACTGAGACCTTACCACCGCCTTCTAGAGCATGCTTCGATTTCCCGTGGTATTTCGGAAAACAGAACAGGTGCCATCTTAGTAACTCTCTAATGACGTACAGACAGATGTTCGCGGCGAACCCAAACTTTGACGCCAGAGTAAGTAGGGCGATTGGTTCAACAAGCAACGACTGTCCACTGGATGTGGTATGTACATTTGACATGTATCAAAATAAGTAATAACTTAGCCTTAATTTGTGTCTTGTATTTTTTATAAAACAAACATAGATTATACTGACGTAAAAGTCTTACTTCCACAAGATTGATAACGGTCTATCTTTATAACAGGTTTTTGTTTCTTTTGTAGAGACCCTGTCCCGTATTTTGTGACGTCACTCGTGCCCTTGTAGATGGAAAGTGCGTCCACAAGATAGATTCCAACAGATTCGTCAATCGATACACTTTGAGCGTGTGGCATCATTCCGACGAGTTTGACTTTGGTAAAGATGCAATCCTTGCAAATGTGGACAGCAATGTGTACCATGGTTTGTGCCGCGATATATGGCAAAATGTAGCACAACGGTTGACAATGAAAGGGACACAGTTTGAATCTTCAAAGTGTGAAATCAAAATGGTCTGTAACACTTCAAAGTTGACATTGCCACAGGAAGGTGCATTGCTTCGAGTTTTGTTCGAAATCATGCTGATTAGTACAAACACTCTGACTCACTTTGAAGACATGTTAGTGGACATAGTCACGTCTAATTTAACGGATTATGTCGAAACACTTATGCAAACATTACGTGACGATTCAGATTGCAGAATGCAAGACCTTGCTATTTGGAACGCTACAACTCAGTCTGTTAACGCCGTCAATGTCAGCGTAAGCAGATATCTGGCATGCCCTATGATTAGTTTTAATAATTCCGAATACTTCATTGATGATAGCAATATAAGTGTCTACTTGACCGCATACAACAAATCGTTTGATATGTCTCTTTTTAAATTACAAAATGATAGTTTAACAACGTGTTTAAGCACTATCCAAACTCCCCCGACAACATCAACACAATCTCTTCCATTTAATCTTTTGTATAAGATATTGGACAGCACGTGCACGACCATATCCTTCCTTTGTCTGGTCATTTCGTTCATAATTTATTGCATCTTCAAGGAACTGCGCAACATTCCCGGTATTGTTAACATGAATCTGATAGTTTGCTTGTGTCTCGCTCAAGCATTCACAAAGTTCGGACTATGGGTCACCTACGTTCCAAACCTCTGTGTTGCCTTCGGCTTCCTGGTCCATTACTTCTGGCTCGCAACTTTCTTAAGTATGAGTGTCTGTGCCTTTAACGTATTCCGAGTATTTGTCCTCAATCCAATGTCTGTACCTCCGTTTTCGTATTCAATATTATTCAAATATGCTTGTTTTACTTACGTTGCTCCGTTGATGATTGTTGCAGCAACTGCTGCTGTGTCACTTGTTAAATCTTCAGTTGAACATATCGGATATGGCAAACGTATGTGTTTCATCAACGACAACTTAACATCTGTCATTACATTGCTGATTCCAATCACTATTTCACTCTTTGTGAATTCGATTTTCTTCATAAAAACTGTATTCACGTTGCGGGAATCATCGAATAACGTGGTTTTCCCGGAACGCAGCTACATTGCAACCTATATCAAGCTTTTCATCATGCTTGGTTTCACTTGGCCTATGCTGATAGTTGACGCTCTTCTAGACTTCTCTATCTTCTCGTATTTTGCCCTTGTGTTGTCGTCTTTGCAAGGATTTTACATTTTTCTGTCGTTCACGTGCACTCGACAGGTGTGGAGGCTCATGTGCAAATCTCGTGGGCGAAAGCAGAGATCAACGGCATACACCATCAGCGCATCCCGTTAGCATGATGTGTGATACGTGACGCCGTTGGAACTATAATCACACCCCTTAACAAGTAGTTTTTAACAACAAAGCCTTTGTGACTATGTGCACGTGATTGTCTGAGTACGTAAATAAACACTTATCTTTTCATTGGAAAAATAATTATAATATGTATATGCTGTCATGTTAATTATTGTCAGAATGCATGTGGTAGTATAAATAAAGACATTTCACACTTTATTATTGGAAACGCGCGGCATGATAATATGATATAAAAGTGTTTAATACATGTAAATACATTTACACATGCACGGATCATGGCTTCGTAAGATTTATGTTGTGAATACGTACCACTTAATATATAATACACGAAACTGTATTATTTAATTTGGTATAATTAGATATGAGTTAGGCTATGTGAAAATTGGGCATTATCAAGTTTGACCTTCAGAGATGGCGTCGTTTATTAAACAATGTACCCTTAATTATGAGCATATTTTGAGATTTCCTTTACACACTAAATATGCTCATAATCCCAACTAAACACATTGCACAGTTATATGTAAGAAAAAATACGATAAACACCAATTGCGTTGTCTTAGCGAATTAACTGATTAGTTTTTGATTGATTATGATTTAAAAAGTAAGGAACCACTTTGTGTGTAAAGTCAGTATTGGTGTTTGAACAAAGTTCATGTATGTCCGTTAAAGAGTGCGTTTCCGAAGGAAACAGCGCGACATTGCGGCTATCACCATATGGAACAGAAGACGCGTGGGGCGGACGACGGCACGTGTCAAGTACACTCATACCGGTAAATATTTCTGTGTCTGGAGAAAGTCCACAAGGAGATTTCAGACAATGGGAAGCGGAAACGAAACAATGTTCTAATTTAGTTATTTATTATGACTTAATATTGTTAGGATGTATCAAAAAAGTTTTCACAATGAAAAACATAAAACACACAAATAACATGTTGAACAGAGATTTTGGCTTAATCTAGTTTCAGAACTGATAGCTAATTACGTTTTTCGTTGCACAATTTGTTTTTAAAAGCCGACGATAGTCAGGATAAAAGCACGCTAATCAAATATTTTGTGACAAAAATAATTGTTTTTATACCAGTACATACTTACTACGCACCCTCAACTTCAACATTGACAAAAAGCCATACTAGCCTCATGAGGCAAGGGAGGTAATAAATAAAGACTTGGACATTACGTCGGAGAAAGGAGATCAACTGTTACAGGCACTGGAAAAGGTAAACACAGAGTTCTCTGGGCCGTTTCACTAACATTCTTAAGTCTACTTAGGGAAGGATTTACGCCATTTTTAGCGCAACTTTAAGTTATGGGAGAAAGAGCGTTTTACCATAAGAAAACTGGCGTAACTTTTCTCATAAGTTTAGGCAAGCGCAGACCTTCCATAACTTTTCACATAGCGTAAATATGGTTGTCGCGTTATTAGTTTTTGAGAACGCAATAGACATCGAAGTGTTTTCCAACTATTTTCGAATATTTGAATATGGCACGGGAATAGCAAAATGTAACATGTTGTTTTGTTTCACTTCATCTCCTTACGCACATTGTAATACAGTATTGTTCGCCAATCGCCATATACATGTACAATGCGCACACTCGCTTGTGTTGGATAATTCACCATGGCAACTATGATTTTCTGTTTATGTTTTAGTTATATTGGCGTTGTCAAACTAATTTTAACCTAGTTTCAAGCAATATATGCAATACAGGATAAGAAGTGAACGAACTTTAACATCAAGGACGTTTTGATTTAGTGTTTCCATGATGTGCTAAATCAACGTTTCAGTGGTCGGATAATACATTGTACATTATTCGGACTCTCAACTCTTTGTTTTAATGAAGAGCAATTGCCTGAACTTTAGATTAGTCTTTTATACCAGCTATTTTATGCCAGCTTTGCCACCTTGGTATTGGACTATCTATAGAAATTCAACATGCATGTATTGGAACGTGGGAAGTAAAATAAGGATAAATGATGGATTTTTGAAATTCAAAATTATCAGTTTGAGTAGATCTATTCAACTAAAATAAAATTACAAATCACAGTGTCAGTATTATTTGTTCTTCTTGATGTAGAGATTTTTAAACAGTTTTCAGTTATCTTTTTAGCTCAACTTCCAATATAATTATTTGTTTAATTGTGGTAA
>Ga0224511_10002264_pt1 | contig 12787 bp, 3 predicted proteins | sample SF_May12_sed_USG_2_FD_169988 | JGI IMG/M metagenome (GOLD analysis project Ga0224511, IMG submission 169988) | Sediment microbial communities from San Francisco Bay, California, United States - SF_May12_sed_USGS_8_1 | ecosystem: Environmental > Aquatic > Marine > Sediment | place: USA... | reverse complement strand
GCATGTTGATATTTTAGTAAAACTAATTGAAGCTACTGCTTTTATACGCAAGAACTGCATTGCACCTATTGAAGTTTTATTAAATATACATATTTATTATCAAGCGAACACTTTAAAGAAAGCCATTTTTATCAATTGCAATAAAATAACAACAAGCTTATAACGTATAATGGCGACATTTTAAGTTTCCTGGAACCGAGCAGCTTTAAGTTTATTTTCGAAACAATGCATTTTGAGAGCTAAATTTTAGAACGACAGAGACAAATATAGTCCATTTGGGTTTATTGTATGACTTACAGAATATACAGACGTAAGTTTTATTTAATGTGTAGGTGCCACAAGCTTTCGAGAGTTCCATGCATAATGTACTCAGATTTGATGGAAACTAATTTATAGGTTTGTTACAAAGCGGTCTTTGATTAAATACAAGATTTGTTTTGGTAGATGAAGAATAGTGGAATTGAGTTTTACTATAATTGGTTTGATAATTATATAAATTATTTAAAAACATAATTGACTTTCATTTATCTTAAAATAGCTGTTTTCGAAAGCAGGCTTAAACGTAGTAAAAAAGACGACTGGTGTATTTCCATGTTTTATATATGTCGTCGTTTAAAATGTTTAAACAAACCCATGACTAATAAAAATAATGAATTTGACAAAATAACATTACCGTCGTTTGAATGTCACGGGGTTATACAATGAACTTTTTTTTGTATAATTTATTATTTAACACTACGAAAACAGCTTATCCATTACAATATATAAACCAAACATAGTAAATAAAAATAAAAAGTGAGCTGTTTTCTCTAGAAGAAAATGATTAATGTTAAAAATATTAAAACAAATCAACACATATCATGTCAAAACGGGTTTCATTTTTACCTAAAAGTCATTGTAAAAACAACATGTAACATAATTATAAAGCTGCCAATTTTACACTTATCTCGTATTAATAACCAACCTTTGAAATCCGTCAAGGCACTATGTCTGTTTTCACAGAGGGTGACGTTAGAGCCGCACAAGCCAAGGCAAACATATGGCGTTATCTCTCGCCGTCCTGACGGCTTGAACCGATTGATTTTCAATACGTAACTTAGAACAGTCAGCCTGACTTAAAACAGTCAGCCATAACTACCCATTTCCGTACTAGAATCTGATTAAAGCAAACATCGTTAGTGTGTACCACACGTTATGGGGGAGTTTGTGTTTGATGACAACCCTTTAATTACTCTATAGTGTGACAATCCTCATGTAAGCGTTCGTTTAGCAAACCTCGGTGACATGGAGTGTACATGTATGTTGTTTACATTTGAAAATGGAGTTCTGCTCATGCGCTAGGGGGCGTCAGTTGTGTGGCATTATTCATTACTACTGATGAACAGCTTCAATAAAACCGCTGCTGTTTTCTCGTGCAGGCTATGCTTCCTGAGGGCTTTCCCTTTCATCAGTTTAATAAACATTAGGATATAACGTTGCTTTTGATAATTGCTTCCAGAACAATTATTTTTTAAATGGAAATGTTCTATTTTCAGACTTTCGCCTACTTTTATTCATTACAAACGCTGTCATAATTCTCTGCTAGAGTATGTACTACTTAGTTTGCATTTTGTTGTTTATATCCGTGTACAAAAAATTTCTGAGCATTTAAATTCAGTCAATTGATTGTAAATATATTAAAACTGTCACGTCGATTGAAATACATCTTACAATAAATAAAATAAACGAAATTAATGATAGTTATGTTTATCTTATAAAGATAAGTTTTCTGAAAACAATATTATTTATATAGATATACGGAGGAAAATGTAAAATAATATATCCCTGAGGAAGAAAACGCATTTTCCTCACCAATGTGAACGATAAGTTATAAGTTATAACCTTTATATTATTTAAAATGTATTTATATATATAATATATATTCATAAGCTGTAACATAAATGTTAACAGTACACAATACGTCCTTAAGTCTTTTACAATGTTTCAGACATTTGGAAGTAATAATATTTCTTTCGCGAGTGTTCGCGATTATCACCTTTTGGTATTATTTGAATAGAAAGCATTAACGTTGTATTCTCAAAATTGAAATAAACTTATAATATGAGTTGTGTAAAAATGTGATTCAAAGCAAATTTGTACGTGTTAAAGGTGAAAGAGGATTGAAAAAAATGTTACGCCAAGACTACTGGGATTTTTGTAATTGTTAAAAGGCATTGTTAAAAGAGATAAAGTGAAAGGGTTTAGAGTTCAGTGTGATGATTTAGAACCGGAATCCAGAAAAGACATACATTGTATTGCTCTCACATAGCAGAAAATAATAATAAATATACAAGAGATCATCACAACTTCACAAGCTGTAAGTCTTGTCAATTAGCTATACATGTATGTCATGCTTTCTCTGATAAGTCTTTAAAATACTCTTAACTGTCCCATTCATGGTTAATTTAAACAGAAGCCATGTTATAATCGCAAAAGATGCAGTGGGCATACAATTAACACAAGCAAACAACAACTTACACATTCAGGATTACGCTTATACGGGGTGATAACATATCAGATTAATTCAGTAAATCACTAACATTAGAAATGTAAAGAAATATCTAAAAAGTCGACACTTGTTGAAATGTTTGAGATAAAATGAAACTGACAAGATAGTAAGGTATGCAATATCATTTCCACCCATTTTAAAAAGAGAATTTATCTTCCTTACTAGCTACTGCATATTTATTCGTAGTTAAAAATAGAAGATAACGTGTGTGTATACTCCTTAGTTAAACACTATAAGATTTTAAACGTCGTTAACTACGAGAGGTTTTTTTACAAAACACAATGACCTTATCACCACACACTAATTACTGTCAAGAAGTCATTTAATCCCTTATCTCCAGGTCATATGATGCAAATTTAGGTGGAGAGCATTTCCTCAATATCAATAATGAATATATAATGCAATATTATTTATTTCTAAATCTTCAAAACAAATAAACATTTTTGTCACGTTAATATATAATCCCATTAAAACATATTTTTTCTTATTTGTTTTTTTGCAAATCAACAAATTTTCCTGTAGTTAGCAAAACGAGTACATTTTCCTTCGGTCGGCAATAAGATGGCAATAAGTAGAAAGTGACAAATGTACAAATACCTTTCAATAGTTGTATGTTTGTGTTCTACTTTCTAACCTTACAATCACTACACAAACTACAATCCGTTAACAAAGGCGTGCAGCCCCAAATAAGTACATCATGAAGTCAGTGTGCATTAACATTCTGGAATGTACAACAAACATTTTTTAAGTAGGAAGGTCATTTAAAGGTCTTATTTGAATAACCGCATGTAAAAATTCTGATTGCGACAAATATTAGGAACACATAACTCAAATCTTGTACACGTTACATTCTGTCTTATTTTATTATCGCATTATTGTATTTGTCACAATAATGACATTTTCCTTAAAAATCTGAACGACGGCGAGAGTGGGATACTGTAATTGAAAATGATGTTTCCTAGAGTTGTTGTCATAAGCTTGTAAAATGTGGCGCGAAAGTAGGACATCCTTTGTATTACTATACTCTTGAACGGTATTCCATTTCGAGGCGAAAAAGATATTAAAGACGCTAGGTCTGTATCATCATACCCTTATAATCAGCCACAAATCTTGCAAAATGTTAAGTATACTAAATAAATTAATATTGCAAAATGATTAATTTTGCAAATTATTGTGACAAATAATGTGTTTAACGACAAAAAATAAAAACACAACAACAACAAAACAAAAAATCAAACCTAAAAACCCTTGCCGGGATTTAAACCAGGGACCTCTTGCACCCAAAGTGGATGCGTTACCACTGCACCACCGAGTCAACTGAGAGAATTGATTGGTAAGAAGCTATTCAACTGTTTCAACGCAATGGGTCGAAACGTAAATAAACAAAGCCGAATTTGCGGGCCAGACATTTTCAACAAATTCATTTTTTGTCATATTTTTACATGCATGAATAACTATATTTGGGAGTTTCTCATATTTACGGGAGTAGGTTTCACTGCTTAAATATGGTTTAAATGTAGGCACACACAAATATGTCCACCCCAATATATACTTGTAAATCGTACTTAATTCAATCAATAAACAATAGTATGTTTCCATAGGTGAAGTTGATCAACCATTTTATCAATTTCATAACCATTTTATCAATTTCATATCCAATATATATACTTTTCTTTAAACGATTTGACATTGTTGATGACGTTATTTAAATTAGTTTGTCTTATGCTACCATATTATAGTTTGTGTTAATGTGTTAAGGCATTGTAAGTGTTTCCTAAGCATTTTTTTTTTGGTTTTTAATGTTCTAAAACCTACCGGCAATGTTGAAAAACGTCTACCAAATTCGTAAGTTATCACTTAAGTTACCATATTGATTAAACCGAACAAATGAAGTTGGGCTATGCTTTCGGGGGGCTTTCCCTTGCATCAGTTCAATTTAACTAAGTACAACTGGTGTTTTGTGTCTGTGTGGCGGATGTTAAATGTCGCCTCGTACTACATCATTGTGTGGTTATATTTTCTGGTCCTCAGGGATCATAGATTGTATGTTGTTCACATTTGAAAATGGAGATCCGCTCATGCGCTAGGGGGCGTCAGCGGTGTGGCATCATTCATTACCACTGATGAACAGCTTCAATAAAACCGAGGCTGCTGTTTTCCCATGCAGGCTATGCTTCCTGAGGGCTTTCCCTTTCATCGGTTTAATGTCAAGTTTAAGAGCACCATAACTAAATGGCCCGTACAAAAACAAACAAAAAAACAGCACAGAAATGTTTTATATTCATGCAACATTCGCCTCTTTGCAAATATAACGAACTATAATTTACGTAATTTGTTGTTTACTGTATTAAAAGATTGGTTTCCTAATTCATGACACGATTGTCAATTTAGAATATAACAACAACAACAACAACAACAACAACAACAACAACAACAACAACAACAACAACACGTATTATTGAAGAATGTTAATGATATTTTAAACTTGTTACAACCTATTTATAAATTTAAGGTTAGCGAATAAAAAAACATACTTAATGTTTAACTGTTAACTGTTTAACTGTTTGAGCAATAAACATAACTCCAACATACGACGTATGTGTTTAATATAAGACATTTAGAACGGTGGTAACACTATGGTATATTAGTTTTATTTCGTGCTGAGTTTAAACGATTTTAATTTACAGTAAGAGAAATATTAGGTCCAATGAACACATCCAAACTACATCAAGTTAAGCGTGTTTTCAATACAAGAAAAGAAAAATTGAAACATTCAAGATACCGCTTACGCAGTGTGATATCATACGCGGTTGAATTTTTAAAATACTTCTAATAAAAGTTCAAAGAAATTTACAATTGCCGTCACTTGTTAAAATGTTTGTGATAAAATCAAATTAACAAAATGTATATAAGAAAAACATTTACGCCCATTCTAAAAAGAACGTTATCTCCATAACCAGACAGCGCAGATTATTTCGTATTTAAAATAAACAGATATAGTGTATAGATTATTTTTATTATAACAATAACCATAGAGTTTAATCGTCATTGATTTTAAAATGTAAGTTATGTAAAAAACAAAGATTAAACTTATCACATTTTGTTTAACAAAACATATAACAAACATTAGCATTAAAAATTGTTGTTTGATTCGCGGTTTCTAAAGCAAAACATGTTTATTTGTTGGAACAGATTTATCCCTAAATACAATAAAAGTAAAATTTAAGTACGTTTTTTTTCTTAATATGAAAATGAAATGAATAAAGAAAGGGTTGTTTTCTTCAATCAAGTCAAAATGTCTGTTTTAAAAGATGGTCAAATGTTCGCCGTAGTGTGTGGTAAATAAAACATTCATTTTCACTTTTGTTATAGATAAAAGAATTCCTTAAGACTTCAACCCGCCGTTTGAGATTACCCACGTCAGATTACTCGGGAAAACTAATGTTGCCTCCAAAACAAGAACTACTGTTTAATGATGTTAATGATAGAGTTTAACACCTGAGAATCCGGACACATCGATTTGGTTTGGTATTATAGAAATATTTGCCTGCATTACCCCACCCCAGGGACTAAGCATGAATTACGATAACATTCGGGGACTTGCCATTAATATAGCTGAGAATCATTTCCTCCAGAATTCTGTTACATGGCATTGTACAGTGCTTGTCCAAATGTCCAAATGTACTTTTCTAATTGGTCACTTTTATTTTGTTGTTTTCTCCACACCCACAAAACCAATTTCGTCGAAATTTTCAGAGTTTTATACCGACGTATGTTAGTACCGAAATCCGTTAAAATTTGCGAGTTTACTTTCTCGTAGTGTTGTGCAGTTATATCATTACTGATTTCCACATTTCCGGTGTGATGTCATCTATTGAAATAAACAGATGGTTTAAAATTGGTGTGTTATGTTCTACAAGGTATATTGTTACATAAAACATTTTATATTATTCAAATTTGTCTCAGAAACAAGCACTTTTAAAAACTAAAATAAACAAATTGAACGATTAAATTTTTGCGAAAAAAATAATTTTTCATTGTAGCAAGTTTTTATTATGTTTCAGAATAAGAACAACCAAAACATTCAGTTTATTAATCAAAATCAACAAACAAGTTCATTTAACGAAACATGCTGTACCAGGGATCAATTTCTTACAATTTTTAATTTTTTTAATACTTTTTATCGGACCGGAAGTCGCTGATGCATGGTCCGTTGATCACCTCATTAGTATCCATATAGAGGATATAAATGTAATTTCAAATCTGACTTTTTATTCTGTCAAAACAATCCATTAAAAAGAAATTGAACATAAAAAAATCAGAAAATTCTAAAGTAAAAGCAACATTTAGGAAACCAAAAAAGAGCGTTCTACGTACGTGCTTCCAATCTATGCGTCTCATTAAACGAGAATATTGTTTGATATTTGTTTTTGTAACACAATTTACCTATTGAAAGGCCAAAAAAATCAACAATACCAATTAAATAATGAATATATCGAATAACCAGTGCAACATTGATTTAGAATGCAAAACGTCGTTTACATTACGTACGTTACAATTATACGTGATTATTTAAGTTATTAATTTTCAGCCTTATGCTAACTTTCATATTTAGCAAAATTAAAAAGCTTCTGTGTGCACAATTAAGATTTTGAAAAATCGAATCAGTGTTTGAGACTTTTAAAATCGTAGGTTACGTCAAATATTAACGTCAAAACACGTTGATACGAGACATGAATTTATCGAAACGTATACCAATCGACTCATAATAAACTATGCTTCAATATTTTACACATTTTTTATTTAGCAGTTTCATCATACAAAAAATATTCCACTTTATATTAAGTGACCAATTAGAAAAGTTGCTCAGTGTATAGCACAATTTAAAGAAAGAAGTTAAGTTACAAAACTATGTATTTAAAGTTTTGATACGCTTTTATAACCGTACGTACGTTGACCATTGCCTTTTCCTTGACGTAATTTTTTTTAGATTGGTATAGATTGATATTTTCAAAAGACATCAACTATAACGAAAACAATTATGCTAAGTTTTATACCAAAATAGTCGACATGCAATCTTAACAACTTTACTATTCTCCAATATCTGCAATCCTTTTATACTCAACCTAAAGATGATATGCCTGTATCTATTGGCCAGATTTGTTTACATCTTAAACTTTCACCAAAACTTAAGCAGTGAATACCACTCCTGTATATATGAGAAACTGCAAAACATAGTTATCCATGAAAGTAATAATATTAAAGAAAAAACGACTTTGTTGAAAAAGTGTGTCATGCAAAGTTAGCATTGTTTATTAATGTTTCAACCCATTACGTTGAAACGGTTATAAAGTATCAGCGGCCTAGAGGTAACGCCACGGATTGCGGTGGGAGAGGTCCCGTGTTGGATTCCTGACCCTGACAATGGTTTTACATGTTTGTCGTTTGTTTTGTTGTTTTTGGTTTGTATGTTTGATCTATATTTGAGTCAAATGGGGCTTATATAAATTGAAGAGATGTTCAAAGAAAGAATGTTGTAAACAATGTAGACATGCCACGTTTAAGGGCACCATAACAAAATGGCCCGTACAAGAAAAACACACAGAACAACACAAAAATACGCAGAATACCAAGACGCAACAGACATTCAGAAAAATCTATTTTTTGTGGGTTTTTAATCCAACGAAAGTAAATTACCAAAAACACATTAATGTCATAATCAAAATTGCTATCTGAACAGCAAGTCAGTTTTAGTAGTCATTGCAATGAACCGTTGAGCCATCACCTGTTTAGACAACAAAGCACATTTTGACCGATGTAGGAGAACGGCATATAGTATTACTCTAACAACGAAAGACAAAAATGTGTTATTTCTAACATTTTCCCATACTATTTGTACCAATTGGTTTGACTTCCCATTCTTTTAGATTAATTTGCAGTATAATGAGACATATCCAATTGAAAGGTCTTTAAACGAGCAACAATGTGACCGCCATTAGCCGACATCCGTCTGCTCCACGTGCTTTGAGTGTCTCATAAATAAGCATGTGCACAGACGACACACAACTCTTAATTGCGTCTGTACAAATTTAGTTATTTGTTTGATGAAATGGAAGTTACACTATCTTCATTAAGACTTTAAAGAAGTAATGCTTTTTTTTTAATAAAAATGATGTTAGACAACATGGGCAAGTACAAGCAATGTCATTTCCTCTTTTATAGAACAAGTCTTATCCATGCCTTTAAGGCGCGCCTTCAGCGACGTCAAGAATTTAGCATTCCTGTACTACGGTTATACCTTCAAAGTGATCCGGTCCATAAACTGTATATTCTGACATGACCCGGCATTGGAGTATATAGTTTTTTATTGTTGATTTTCTTAGAGGACATATTGGTGTTGAATATTCTGAATGATGCCAAGCTGGCATCATTGAGCGTTTTTAGAAATTCAAGATGGCCGACAAGATGGCCACCAACACGTGGTTTATTATGAAATTAGTCTAAGTATATAAATGTAGAAGTTGTTATGTTTTCAGTGTACCCTGCTTACAATTGCTCAGTATTTATCACAAACTATTTCATTAAATTTGGCATCCTTCAGTTATTCAAGAAATTAAAGATTGCTGCCAAGATGGCTGCCGAAATGAGGTGTATTCTGAAAATTATATATATTTAGGTAAAAAATGTTTGTATATAGTTTTTAATGTTGATTATGTTGAGGTATATGTTGCTGTTAAATGTAATGAATGAAAACACACTAACCTCATTAAGATTTTTTAGAAAATCAAGATGGCCACCAAAATAGCGCCAAAATAATGATTATTCTGAAAATGATCTTTATTTATGTAGTATGTGTATTGTATACAGCAGTTTTTATTGTTGAATGATTAGCGAACATGACACTGTTTGAACTCTAAATGTCAAAATGTGGCATACGATTTCCTCAAATTCCTCAAATTGTCTTGTTTGTTTTTCAGTAACCTTAGCGACGTTGATCTTACATTTTTTGACGTCACAAACGTCACTATGAGTCCCGCCAATTATTAGGCACACATGCTCTTAACGACCGTTAATTTATTACGACAAAGGTCCTAAGAAACTATGTAAAATATAGCAGAATGACCCGAAACTGTTACCATTTCATTTCTTTTGCTTAGAATGTCAAATATAGAAAGAAAAGTTTTAGTAACGTCCTTTTTATTACGAAATTAGTGTTTTAAACGTCACATTTTCACATTGACGCAGATCGATGGTAATATTCTCATTTTAAACAGTACGCGTTTTGTTTGTCTAATTTATAAAATAAAATAAGTACCTTTACGTTCTCAGTTTTTCACAATTTTTGAGGCAGAGTAAAATAGCCTTTACAACACTACGTCGTTGTAGTCAGTTTTACCGACGATATAACTAACAAAATTGAATTTGCGTCTATGAGAACACAAAAATATACTCCTTAGTGAAACACTATGAGATTATTTTTTTACAAAATACAATGACGTTATCACACCAAACACTTTACTGTCACGACCTCATTTAATCCTTTACCATCCAGTCATATGATGCAAATTTAGGTGGAGAGCATTTCTTTAATATCAATAATAAATATATAATTCAATATTATTTATTTCAAAATCTTTAAAACATATAAACATTTTTGTCACGTTCATAAATAATCCCATTAAAACATATGTTGTCTAATTTGTTTGTTGCAAATCAATTCAATTTTCCTGTAGTTAGCAAAAAGAGTACATTTTCCTTCAGTCGGCATATCTTCACAAATAATTATAAGTTGACCTCAATATTTTACATGCATGTGGTCTAATCAATTATTGAGGCACTGCTATAGTTTTATATTTGAACAATAAGTAAAACGTGAGAAATGTACAAATGTACCTTTCAATAGTTGTATGTTTGTTCTACTTTTTAACCTTACAATCACTACGCAAACTACAACCTGTTAACAAAGGTGTGCAACCCCAAATAAGTACACCATGAAATCAGTGTGCATTAACATTCTGGAATGTACAACAAACAATTTTTTAAGTAGCAAGGTCATAAAAGGGGCTTAATTGAATAACCGCATGTTAAAATTCTGATTGCGACAAATATTACGAACACATGACTCAAATCTTGTACACGTTTCATTCTGTCCTTTTTTATTATTGCATTAATGTATTTCTCATAATAATGACATTTTCCTCGAAAATCTGAACAACGGCGAGAGTGGGTTACTGTAATTGAAAATGATATTTCCTAGAGTTGTTGTCATAAGCTTGACAAGTCTAGTCCGATAGAAGGACATAAATTATTGTTTTACTATAATCTAAAACGGTATTCCATTTCGAGACGAACACATCTTTATTGAAACTCCATCATTTATACATTTAAGTTATGCGAACAAACAAGATTAAACGTTTTTACAATTCGGTTTACAGTATATATGAACAACCATACAACACACAGTAGCAGAAATAAAATAAACTCTTCGTTCCCCTGGTTCTAGGAAACTATGTTGGTATCTACAATTGCATATGTTGTGTTATATTTTTTCAACATGTTGTTATAGTAATAGTTAAACAATAAAATTTTAAATTGACAACGCCATTCAGAGTGAGTAGTCCTTATACTATATTTATGAACGAATAAAATTACAGGTCAAATGTCTATTTGGAAATTTGGCAAACGTTTTAGTTTAAGTCTGTGCTTAAGAACATTTTGCTTTTGAAGGTTGTAAAAAATAAACGAATCTCGAAAGCCTTAGACCCGTATATTGACTGAATTAAATACCGATGTCTATAGGACTACGTTTAAAATATTCAATTTTATCACCTAAGAATCCGGACACATAAAAACAAAATTAAGATGTTGACCGACTCAATATTAAAACAATCGAAGTCTGGTTTACTTACATGTTAGTTGTGGGCGATTTGACCAACGAACTCCAATCACTACAACATAAATGATCTGTGTGTGATAAATTTGTCAGATTTTAACTCCATCAATGAAACACGATCACGTATTGAATATATACTACTATTTGTACCATGTACTTTTAAACACATGCTGAAAAAAGCAAGAAAGTAATTATAATAATCATACTACCCACGTGCTAGTGCTTGTATAGCGTTTAATGACCAAATAACAGAACTGTGCACAAACCACTTATCCTAATTGCATTTGCTAAATACGATTCTTTTCCCAAATTATTTTTTAATATATGGAACGTTTTACCAGATTCATTAAGACTTTAGAAAAGTAATGATCATGTAATTGTTACATTTCCCATTAAAATGATTTAAGACAACAGGGACAAATAACATTAATGATGTTGGTGTACGTGTTGGATTAGAAAAGGGATTGTGTTGTCAGCTATAAAAAGCGTGAACGTTTATATAGCCAAAATTAATTGCTCAAAATTTGCTAAGGATCACTTTCTCATATTTTAATAGTTTGATTATATTTGAATACTAGACGATTAAGTTTGCGTTTTGTGTTAAGATTGTGTATTTTCCACACATCAGTACAGCTCATTATCGATTTTTTTCTCTATAGGGCTATTGATTTGCACGCGAAAGGTGATTACCTCGAAAATTGGGGTGTTTTGCTTTTTGAACATGATTTAGCTTTACACATGGAGCACAATTACTCTTTTGTAAAACTGTATTACATTGCGAATATTTGTTTGAGACAACGATTGGGCATTAACAATTTGAGTAGGGGAGTTGGAATGCCTGAAGCAGAAGTGTTATGACGTCACGTTGCACGTCATCTTGACAGGTCAAATGTCGTAGTCGCAATATTGTGGAATCGCTTTCAGACGCAGGAAAATGTTGTTTATAGACATGGGGCAGGTCGCCCAAGGTCTACCACGAGCCCAGACGACCGTTTGATTGTGTTTCAAACATGATGTCACCGCTTTATGAATGTCACCAGAAAGAGGTCCGGGTAGCTACATGAGTTGGGTTTTCTCAAATCTCATTCCAATGACGCATAACCACACCTAGACACATCTACTTCTAAATATGTCTGTTGTGTCATGGTGTTCTACGTATTTTCTTTCTTTGAACATTTCTTCAATTTATATAAACATTCTGACATCTTACATCTGACAACTGTTACAATATGATCTAGAAAATCATCAAAATTAAAATCAACAACATCACAAAGAACATGAACCTAAGACAAAGGTGAAGTTGCTAGCATACAGTCTATTAACAACAATTCCATTAATTTCATATA
>Ga0224511_10002263_pt1 | contig 12788 bp, 13 predicted proteins | sample SF_May12_sed_USG_2_FD_169988 | JGI IMG/M metagenome (GOLD analysis project Ga0224511, IMG submission 169988) | Sediment microbial communities from San Francisco Bay, California, United States - SF_May12_sed_USGS_8_1 | ecosystem: Environmental > Aquatic > Marine > Sediment | place: USA... | reverse complement strand
CTACGAGACAGAGCATTGATACTGGCCCGCCCGTGGTACTCCATGCTATGCCATAGCTGGTGCAAAACAATTAAAGTCCCCAAATATTTTTAGCTCAATTTTCGAAGTAAAATGCAAGAATTTTACGGGCGCTAGAGTTACGAGCGAGTACAGCTCACGTAGAAGAGTGAGGGCTTTTATACCAGACCTCTGAAAGTTTTTGATTCAATTGATACCAACCCAGGGCTATTTCGGAGATTTATATAGGAATAAAAATAGCCACTTAGGGTGATTTCATACCACAGTTAAGGCTTTACATTCACTGACTAATACTCACGTTTATATCAAATCCTTTCTCTAATGGCTGTTTTTTGCATTTGTGAAAAATCATTTTTCTGAACCGGTATTGATGTTGCGAAGCAAAATAAATTACAATTGCATCAAAATCAGATATATAAGCCAAAGAGTTTAAATGTAAGCAAAGCAGCCTCAATTGCACCTTTTTTCTTAAATTTTTCCAATCAATTTGCCTCCAGCTTTTGAGGCGCAAAACGATGACACCGGTCTCGCTTTCAAAGGAAAGTTCTGGCAAAATAATTACATGACATTACAGTACTAGCCTTGGCTTACTTGGGCAGCAGGGTTTTTTTTCAAGGTCATTTTTCTGTATTTTGATGTTAGCAGTGACTGTGATTTCACCATCAGAAGAGTCCGCTTCACACTCAGTCTAAAAATAGTTTAATCAGAGGTCAAACCCTAAAAATAGGTCAATCAGGGGTCAAACCCTAGAAAAAGATCAATCAAAAGTCAACCTTTGCACAGAACAAAAGGTTCAGCTAAAGGTCACAAAAAGGCGTTGCTGTAAAAAACCTAAACTTCTTTCAATGTCATTTAAATTTCGAACCCCTCTTCAATCACGTAACCCAGGTCTTGTGCCATCTTTGTCCCTGTGTTAGCTGATTTTCGGCAAACAAAGCATAAAGCCTTGCATGCAGTCAACCCTTCTCAGGCATCTAGCATCCAAGCATGTGACTGACTACAATTAGGTTGTGCTAATTTGCACCCCTCCCCTCCCCATAGCAGTGAAATAATGAAGTCAGAAGTTATACATATATCCTCTAGAAATCGGCTATATCAAAATCATATAATGTAGGAAATGCGATGGGTTATTGCCTGGGTAGTGCATTAGACTTTGGGCCAGATGACCCAGGTTCATCTAGTAAGTGTGCATCATTCAGGACTTTAGCCTTCATCGGATCACACCGTTAAGCAAAGAAAGTCTTTCCATAGAATATTAATTCATTAATCCATGGTTTGCCCTCATAGAATATTAATTCTATGAGGGCAAACCCTGGATTATCCTGAAAATCCCTATTGGTTTAATGATGCCACCCGTGTAAAACTAGGTCATTTTATCATATCTATTATTCATGGGAGTAATACTGAAAGAGATATAGTATCATATATAGAAATAATTTGTGAATTACATGCCTATATACAATACTTACAGTAACTATGGGACTTTTTTTGTTGGCACAGGAACACGTGCATTCTGATCCAGAAGATTTTGCTGTTTTTCTCAGGCCAGAACGTTTTTCCTTCTCTGGTACTCTGCAGATGGTAACACCATGACAAATCGCAGTGTCCGCATTATTTAAAAAACTGGATTTTTCTGCCATTTTGAATACATAATCGGCTCTCTTTTCTTTATATGTGGTCATTCGTAGATTACATTCCAGGTCGAATATGTGACTATTGAAGTCACTATGGCATAGACACTTGCTTGCAAAACAGATTTTTGTTCAATCTTGTTCATTTTTTTCATGACTTTCGTGGGTCATTCGCTGTGCAATTTCACAGCGAGTCTGATTGTAGACCACGCTAACATCCGGTAGCTGTTCAACACACGTCATATCAGACACACAGACAGATGCACAGACAGACACACAGCCAGATGGATGAACGGACAGCGTAATATGCATAAAATTATAGACCAGCAGCCTGACCAAGAGACAGACAGACAGACGCGCGAAAAGACACACAGACTGACTGGCAGAAAGACAGCATAATAATTATAATATAACACGATAGACAGATAATGACAGTGGGTGGCCTACCGGTGAGGTACACACTCCTCTTCCTCCTCCTCAGATGATGATAAGTCGCTGTCACTCTCCCCCAATGCCAAACGCATCGCTGACTTCGTCTCAGACGTAATGTCGTTATCGTCCAATAGAACATGAGTGAGAGTAGTCGGATAAGATTGTAGCATGTGCAGTAGCAGCTGTGGGAAAAAAGAGACCGTCAAACTTGAACTTTATATTGTTTACTTTGAACGTCGATATCAAATGCATCTTTTGTTTGTAGTTACAGTCACTTATAGAAGCAATGTGGCTCAAGGGTAGAGTGTTTGGGTTGCAATCGCAACAACCAGGATTCGAGTGACGCATCACTAACTTGCTCTAAAGCTGAATGCACCACCCACCATTAAGCCACCACTTCCTTCTAGAACTTTGCTTTGAACTGAGGATCTTGCTTATGTTTGAATCAGACATCTAGATATATTGAAATGTACAGTTGGGAACACCTAGCTCGGATTATAGATGTCCTTGACCTCTAATATTCGGTGATAAACCGTGGTTGAGGCGTTGGCTGTTACAGGTTATATAGTCAGGGTTGTCTACGGAGCACATAGCCACGGTACATACCTTGCCTGCCAACCGGGGAGGGGCTTTATTAGCTATAAATAGGGTCATGTCACTGAAGATATTGGTTAGTGATGAGAAAGGGAAAATTTTTCTTAAGGGTGAAAATTGGGCATTAGGATCTCACTGAGGGAATGCTGTGGTGGAAGACGATAATCACCCAGTATCATCCAGCTAAATACACTTTGGGATTCGTCCACTGGCATCACCCTAGATGTTGAGCACTACCTCGATGATAAGAGATATGCATTATTTACCCGACCAACATCCTCAGGTAGATTACACGCCTCCATATCCAGTATAGTAAGAGATCTGTGTCCCGCCGCACATGCCACCAACATCTTACCCGCTGTCTCTCCTATTAAACACGAATGGAAGATGTAACCGTGAATATTAATATACTTATAGGTAATAACCAATCTCAAGGTAAATCAAGCTGATCCGTTTTTGATATCATAAATAGACTTAATTTACGTAGACTATAGGAATCGCTACAAGCTATATCATGAGCCGTCTTTTTATGTTTGAGAGTAAACAACTCCGCATCAGAGTCCATTCAATTTATGGAGTTGTCTATCCTTTCCAAGAAGCGTGTCAAATGAAACTGGCTCGTTGGGAAGATTTCACAACTCAATGTAACTGTTGTGGACCATTTTGTAAACAAGAATTTGCTTTAATAATGACATCCGCGTAAAAAAATTAGCCTAACCTAAAATTACCCTGTCAGGGATTAACCTTGTGATAATCGCAATTATATCAATGACAGTAATGCAATGAGACTGTCCATGGGGTCCGCCCAGAAACTGCGTACTGACTGCCGATCTATATATTCATATCACTGGTAATGATAGCCTATAGCCCGGACAAGGAGCTTACCAATATTATTGAAATCAATATATAGAGCCCTGAGTGACGAACAGGCTGACATAGCTACAGAGAACTTCTCCCATGCTCGACTAGTGATTCGGGGGTTTCCACTTAACACCAGCTCCTGTAGACCTGTAAATAGATATAATAGCTAGCTCGATCGACTAAACTTGATAAGCCTCAATCAAGTGAATAATATTTCTTGGAATAATTCAGTGGTAAAGCGCTGAACCGTGAGAACCTGGGCTCGGACCATGATCATGACGGTGCTTGTGATGAGTAAGAGCTCCTCACAGCAATCCTAACTCTAAAAGCAGTAAGACTTACTATGAGGAGAGCATTGACACTAACTGGCTTGTGGTGCTCCATGCTAAGTCGTACTCGTAACTAGTGAAAAACTAAGTATCTAACCTGGAGACTTCACCATGGCGGAGAAAAAGTCGTCTGAGAAATAATAAACTTTGATCTCAGATCGAAACGAATAGATCTTGGCTTTTTAGTGTGGCATCATAGAAAATTCACGGCGTAGGCTCAGCAAAATGATTGGTATTGAGTATTTCTCAAACAAGCTGTGCTCACAATAGCAGATAATGAATTGTAACCACCGAGGAAGCTATAAGGCCAGAGTACATTTCTCCATCTTCCTCATGTCCTAGGACTTATTTTTACAGCACGGCGGCCTCTTATTATCTATCCAAACAGTTTGTGAGCTAGGATTTGAGTGAGGACTGAGGGCTCATACTCGCACTCATGACCTCGCCCAAGCCCAGGTACTTGCGCTTGTGAGCCCAGCACTCTTATCACTGAGCTATCCTGCTATCCCTAATGACTATAGCATGATTATTGAAGAGATACGATGGTCTACCTGGCTTGTAGCCATCCGGTGGTAGCAGTTCGCACACATGTTTCAGCCCTTTCTCTCCAATGTCACAGTCCCCAACATCAAGGCAGGTGATGTTCGGGTGGAGAATCAGTGAGCGAACAATCTTGCTTACTCCTTCAGAGCCAAAGTGATTACCATGCAACCTGCAAAAGCAACTAGACGTATGTGTATACCATACATACAATACGTATAGGACGGTAATGTTACATTGGGCAATGGCTCAGTGGTGAGGACTGAGGAGTGTGGAGGATATGCACATAATCAACGAGACCTTTTTATTGCAACTTACAGCAAAGCCGTGAGCGATCTGTTGATGTTGAGAGCGGCAGCAAGCATCTCCACTCGGTCCTGTTTATGAATGCCACAAAGATTTAGGTTCAAATGAAGAAGAGACTTGCAGTAACCGACAGAATTCATCAACCTGTGAAAGTTTTTAGTTGATATTGAGCATTCTCTTAAGCTCAGCATTTTGACTTTGTGCGCGTCCAGCGCGTCACAAAACTCCTTACATTCTGAAGACCCAATTCTCTCACCGCAGATCTGTATGGCACCCACATACATGCCGCATGTGGGGGGTTGTTTATCAAGCTTAGCCGAGGCTCTCTGGCCAGCCAGACTTGGTTTTCTAGCTCAGTGTTTTGACCTTGACCTCCTATTGTTTTCACGACGGGCACCAACATGCAGTTTTGTATATGAGCAAAAGCAGTTACAATAACGCAAAGTGTTTAAACTTTTGAGGCTTAAACTAAATATTCTTAATTATGTAGGTAATTAATGATTTTCATTTGTTTCATAAAACGCGGCCGGGTGAAAAGGCTCTAAAAAGCTCTAAATAAAAAGTCTCTATCGCTTGACGCGCACCGATCGCTACCCCAGGCATTTCGCTTACGGAGACACTTCCAAAAAATATCAGACCATAACAAACCCTCGAGAAGGGGTGGAGGGCTGCGTTTCTCGTACGTCAGTTTTCTTGGATTTCTTGGTGTAATTGTGTGGACTAGACCATTATTACGAGTTTGTAGTACTTATATTACGGTCTGGTTTAATGGTATAGGCTCATGGAGAGCCCCATAAACAATGGCTATCACTACCATGCCTGAAGTTGGACTATTGAATGCTACTACTACTACTGCGGCTAGCAATGCTTCAACTCTACATCCCTCTCTATCGTACGCCACTCATCTCGCACTGACCATAGTTTATATCTGCATCTATGGAGCGCTATTTTTATTCGTATATTGTCAACTATGGATGATACTTTACTACCGCCACAGACGGTGGAGTTACCAGACAGTATTTCTGTTCCTCTGCTTAATATGGGCAGCTTTCAGAGTGGTACTGTTTTCTAATTTTTTCCAACGGGAACCTTGGAACACCCCTCTTGCCCATTGGATGTCATGGATACTAGAGTCTTGCCCTGTACTCCTACAGTTCACTACTCTTGTGCTGCTAGTTGCCTTTTTTTCTCAGGTAAGCTAGTCATGCGCAGAAGTCCGAACGAATGCATCCTGTCAATTCAATTGTTCCTGGATTGTATACACCAAAGTTTCGTCCAAAGGGCTTCTGTAATTACCAAAGCAGTGTGTCCAAAATAGCTTGATTCAAAATGAAATGACTAGGTCTATTTGATTATCAAAGTGATTAATTTATTGTACAGCCAACCATTACGCCTACCCTCTCCTTGATTTCGGATTGTGATGTTAAATAGAGGAAGCCCTCAGACCACCCACTCTAAAATGGTGACAAACCATGAACCCTCCAGAAAACAAGTCATTTGCTTAATGATGCCATCCATGTAAAACAGGATGATGCCATCCATGTAAAACGGGATGATGGAAGTAAATGTTTGTGCCATGTATTTTAGGTTGTCATTAAAGCTAGGTACCCAGAAGAAGCGACAATTTACCGGTAAGAGAAGTTATCCCCCTTCACACTTATCATGGCCTTGTGGGAATACCTGCCTTTGGTCGTCAACAATGACCCCTGTACTCAAACCATGATGAGGATACAAATTTAGCCTCTATTCTTTAGATACTTGAGGTCTAGATGTTTTCGAGATAGTTTTCACAATGTCTGTACGTAATAAAACTACCAGGAACTGAGTGAACGCCCACCATGTTGAGCCTAGCTATTCACATCCTAATAAATCCTGCAAATTTGCTTCGAAACAGTCCACCGACCCTCTATTACTACCTCAATACAATATGGCACAGAGATAGGAACGTTGTCGCGTTTTGTGTCAGTATACAACACTACATTACTTATTTACTACACTACTACACTGCACCATATTGCATTACTGCATTATACTACACGACACTATTATACTTCATTACTACACTACACTAATTCACTACGTCACACAACTCTACTTTCATTACTACACTACACTACTACCCAACACACTACATCATACTACACCAGACCACACCACACTACACTATATCACCATATAAACATATACACTATGTTTTGCAGGAGACGAATGCGTATTATTTGCGTTCTGTCTGTTATGATTCGGACAAGTGTTAGTATAATTACTGGTGTAATCCAGCAGGTCTTCAGAGACCATCCATGTACCATCGCTGCCAATGCCTCTATAGTGAGTACAGATAGCAGTATAGCTCTGTAACCTCCATAATAAGTAGAGATATTTGATTTGATCTGAAATTTTTATTTCACGTGAATAACTTGTATAAACCATGCCACTCTTTTGTATTAGGTTCATAGAAATCAGACATTCTAGCTAGTCAAAGCAAAAGCTGGTGCCAGAAATCGTCCAGTAGAATGTCCAGGTTAAAATCTAGAAATCCAGGAAGAGATAGTGGTGTAGTTCTGTATCTATCGAGAGCGCGGCTAGAGATCATTGGTCCAAAAGCTCTCTAGTCAAGCGATGCTCTCGCTGTGAACAGGGTAACTCAGTGGTAGATGAAGTGTTGGGGTTGTAACCCTGAGATTTCGGGTTCAGATCCCGGTCCTGGCGGGCTCCCACTGTGATTCTGAGCTTCTTACAGCAATTCTAGGCCTCCCTATAAGGGGGAGGACTCACTCGCGGTGGTCCATGCTAAGCCATGACTGGTGCAAAAAAACAAGTATCCACCCTGGCAACTTCACCATAACAATGAGGAGATGGGACGCGGTGAGAGATACTGAGTGTAAACTTTACACATAATAGGTGCATTCGCGTGATCGGTCGTGATCGGTTGTGACCGGCGACCGAAATCCATTTCAGTCGCGAAATCTGTTAAACTGCGACCGAAAAACGTGATTTCAGAAGCATCTCTCAATTTCGGTCGCAAATCACGCTAACAGAATTTTGTAAACTGTAGGTAGATATTAGCATCGTATTTTAGGCAAATGTCAAGACTACCACAAAGAGACTTGATTACTGCGTTGGGATAAGGAATCGCGAATGATTGTTCGTCTCTAGCCGATGAGTTTAAGTTCAGAGAGGACAACTCTGATGCGATTGCAATTTTCTTGAGTTTTCTGAATGCGACTGTGCTATTCGCGTGATCATGTCTGAAAGTTTTAAATTCCGACTGACCGAAATCATGCGAATAAACCTATTTGTAGCCCTCACCACTTCGCTTTATAGCTACATATAGCCTATTACTAGATAGTCAGGAAAGAATGAAGCTACTGTTTAAGAGATAGGCACCTGGCCACCTAGCATCAGAGCTTGCCTTTGCGCTATGCTACGTACCAGGAAGCTATGTGTACTCTTGACTAAGCATTTTAAGTTTTCAATAAAAATTACTCGAGGCTATTGGTTTTATAGCATGACTGGCTCGATTGAAGGAGCTTACTAAGACATCAGCGACTGAGCTTTTGAAAAGTCTAATAATGGTCGCATGCATTCATGAAGGACTCTTTGCATAGACTCGTGTTATTATCTTTGAAAACCTTTCTTCCTGGTTCACAGCTACACAAGATTGTCGGATCGTGTTAAACTGAGATTTTGAAAGCTCAGTCACGTAAAGCGTTTGAAGAAGTTTGCTCCATAGCCTCTGAAAAGGTTGACCAGGTTTTTTTGGCGCCGTTGTATAGCTCAGTGGTAGCTGTGCTCGTATTTGTTTTTAAACTCTACTCGGGCACTTTAAATATTGCAATATCGCTTAAATCTGGGTTTAATCCTGGTCAGAACGACGCCTCATTGGGAGCCCCTTATATGATAATCCTAGCTCAAAATAATGCCTCACCATGGGGTGGAACATTTATACTGACCCGCCCGTGATGCTCCATGCTAAGCCATGAGGGAAAAACCAATTAACCTGGCCCTGGCATACAATCCGTTTCCACAATGGTAGTTTGCTGCGTGTTTCATAATCTCCTAATCCATCGGCATATCTTGCCAATCTGTGATCAAGTGCTGACTGCCGCTCTCCATTTGTGACAACAGTCCTCGGCATGTACATGGCGTTCCACAAATGCTCTCTTGAGTTGAAGGATCAATCACATCTGACGGAAACAAACCATGTTGGTGATGACTTTTCAACCTAGTGCATCACCATGGCCAAAACAGAAATCATGCAAGAATCAGTGGGCCCATTCAGCCCACTGCATACTGGTTAGAGTGTGATTTTCCTTACGTGTTATATTATATATTATTATGCTATTGATTGTAGGTGAATGTAAGTATTGACAGTTTCTTTTGGCTGGTGTTCGGATGCGCTCTCTCCTATTGGATACTGGCACTGAATAAAATTGCCAACGCCCGCGCATTACTCGAATCAAAGGTACGGTATGATGATAGTCATATTCTGAGCTTTAGTTGCATGAAATTGTGTAATTCCTCAACCCCAAAAATTTTCAGAAGCTAGATTGGTTGACTCAAGAAAAAAGCCTCTCGATTCGAATACTATAATCATTATAATCTTGGTGAGCACCCACTGTAAGAATGAAAGCGTGACTCTAAAGCTGATTTGTCAAATTCTCTTAAACTGGTGGTTTTTTGCCATATTATAATATCAAATTGGTACAGTATAAAGGTGACTGTGCAGGATTATATTGGAGCGACTGTAAGCAACAAACAAACAGATCTCTGCTTTTTAATTACGCATGCATTTTGTTATGATGTGAATCATCTCAGTTCAAACAGTAATCAAAAGCCGACTCAATGTTTCCATCAAGCCAAAACAGATGTGTACGGTGGCAATACTCGTTGCCAACAGCATATATACATGGACAGCGTATCAATATAATGTTGGTCAACGGTTTGTCAGCATTCATTTTTATTTTTTTCCTAATCAAGCGGATGACTCCATCGGAGACAATTGTTATTCCTGAAACAAATGGCAATGACTATAGAGCATTTTGTCTAGGACTGCGAATAAAGTTGTGGGATATGACCTAGGAATGACTAGTAGAGCAACTCTGCCAAAAATAGCTCCTGCAGCTTATGTTTCACCTTTTTGACCTGTCAAATTGTGATCAATTCCTGGGCAGCTGTAACAGGCAAGCGAGTGAATATTATTTGGCAGAGTTTGAAAGAAATCTGAGCACTGTTGTTTTTCGAATGGCTTCGGTACAGCCTCCTTAAGCCTCCTCAACTAAACCCCTCTTACGCATAAATGGGATGAGCCTGGGTCAGTATCGATACTCCATCTCATGATATGGCTTGTGTTAGTTTTGACCTAGGCTCTTTACGAAGGAGCCCCCCTCCCATGACTGGATTGGTCCCAAGTTCTCGCGATTGCGAGTCCACTACCAATGAGCTATCCCACTGAAATCAAATGTAACCAGCCGTGCCAGCATCTCGTATAGCAAGCCAGTCTAGGGCCATATCTCTTAGTTTACATACACCAAAGACTAAACAGCTTCCAACAGCATATCCTGGTAATACATCACAAAATTTTGAAGTTTATCTAGGTACACCCCGCTAGTTCGGCAGGAGCTCTCAATGATGTTATAAAATCCCATGTACATTGGGAAACTCAACTCACAATCCGTATGACCAGGAGATCCTTAGAGCCTCTGGCACATTAGCGTTTTTGGGCCTAGCTGTCCAAAGTTTTGGTTTATAGCTAAATTGGTTTCATTTTGCTCCACAAACCCTAGAAGGTTTTTGCCAACTTACCAGGCGAACAACCCCGGTACACTGAGGCGCTAGGCTTACAAATCCAGCGCAGTTCGGCAACCTAGTAGACATAAACCCATTTTGACTTATTGAAAGAACATTCAATAGTACACCCATACATCCGTTTTTGATATAAATAAACAGATAATCAGGTCTTGATGTGTCTAATTGAATGGGTAATGTATAACTCTCTTGTTTCAGGGTACGACCATGTGTCGAGCATGGGTCACCTGCATACTCATAGTGCTGCTGTTTGCCTCGCGTGCATTATATAATGTCAGCGCTATAGTATTAAAAAGGATTCCTAACTTTGAGTACGGTTGGAACTATATCACCGATCAGGTAAGTAATGACTTCGGGTTCTTATAGTGTACAACAATTCACGGGTAAGCTCGATTTACTCACAATGAATCTGAGAAGTCGTGATTCAGAGCTTTATATCAAGGTTGTCTTTTAGCCTATAGTCGTGTGTGAAAAGTGACTGTTTAAGAGTCAACTTCCACCGGCAAAAGTGTCCCAGAGGTGGAGTGCTACTCTTCTTCCCCACACCCTTCATCTCCCGCAACTCTGAACAGCGGAAGTGTTTGAAAAATCACACGCGCAAGCTATGTCCATCTCACTCTGGCCTTTCCAGTTTCACCACAAGTTGCCTCATCCCCTTTCCAAACAAACACATGCCAGTATATGTCGTATGGCCAATTTTTTGTTATTCTACTCAGGCGCTTGGCCATCCTATTTAATGGCCCTCCTTAGCCCGAGGCTTGTTGGAGTGGTAGGAACTAGGAATTACGCGAGGAGTTCATACTCAGAAAGGGCACTCACAGGATGACTAGGGATTGATCCCATGGTTTTCCTATCTTGAGTCACACACTCCAACCATTTAGCCATTCCGCTATCCCCCTATCTCAATGTTTGGAGCGATTTGTCAGGCTGACCCAGTAGTACTGATACCTGACCTTTGATAAGTAGATCTAGTTTTGTTTGGCATCCGATGCCGGGACCTGATATCAGTACGATTGCCACCATATCAGCAGATAGATAGTCTCCACAATAGACTGAATTAGGCTTGTTGGCTATCACCATGTGATATTCTCAATCATGGGAGTATAGAGGTTTAATTACCTTTTCACAATTGGTTGCTGAGAGGGCAAGAGTTTGCGTTCCTGGTCATCACCCTTTTACTCTTAGACTATTCTTTGAAATACATGAGATCTTCCCTTCCCCAACTCTCTTGGGTATAGAGGTATTGCTTGGTGTGATGGTTTTGTTCTTCGTCTGATGCCTTCTCTGTTATGATTAAGCTGTCGGGTTAGATACTTGTTTTTTCACCAGTTATGGCTTAGCATGGAGCACCACGAGTGGGCCGGTAACAATGTGGAGTCATAAAGCTTGTTCCCTGGTATACATTATCATTGTTAATGCGAATACGTGGATTGACAATCAGTCAGCATTTCGAGGTTGACCCCACGGACAGTTTCTTCGAGTTAATTTCATTGATAGGAATAAATGGGTTTGCAGTCAGTCTGCAGTATGAGGCTGAGCCACCAAATCAGTTTCATTGGGCTCGCTGGAAATTTTAAGAAAAGGGTAGACAACTCCGTAGGTTGACCAGACACTAATGTGAAGTTGTTTACTCTTTAACGTAAAGCAAGGACAACTCGTGTGGTGATTCCTGTGTAGTTCCCTTCTCATTATGGTTTAGAAGTTAAATCAGTTTGTTTGACCTTGCCATTAACGATTGCTGGATGCCAATTGGCTAGCCATATATTCGTATCAACGGTTATCATGCCTAGTCATCTCTTGCTGTAATCATGATGGTGCCGAAATTATCTGATCATGTGATATGGTCAGGTCTAACTCACAGTCATGTGGCGATTATATATGACTCACCCTGTGTAGAGGTATCACAGTATAGTATTGTAAAGGGATAGCGGGATCGCTCAGTGGTGGAGCGCTGGGCTCGCAACTGCGAAATACTAGGTTCGAACCCCATGACGGCTCCTGTATGAGCTTCTCACATATATCCCAGCTCCTACTGCTTTAACAAATCTCAGACTCAGAAGATCCATTAAATAGGATGGCCATGAGAGGGAGCTGCGGTGGCTAATGAGTAGAGAAGTGGGTACCGCTTTGTCATTGGATCAGGTGACCTAGGTACAATTCAAAATTGGTGCGTCACTCTGCGCTTTCCCCCCGTCAAATTCAGATTGTGAGATTAACTAAAGGAGGCCCACTCATAGACCATCATGTCTATGGGGCTAAACCATGGGCCATC
>Ga0224511_10002262_pt1 | contig 12788 bp, 4 predicted proteins | sample SF_May12_sed_USG_2_FD_169988 | JGI IMG/M metagenome (GOLD analysis project Ga0224511, IMG submission 169988) | Sediment microbial communities from San Francisco Bay, California, United States - SF_May12_sed_USGS_8_1 | ecosystem: Environmental > Aquatic > Marine > Sediment | place: USA... | reverse complement strand
CCTTCGTCAATTCTTTGTCTAAGTTTCTCCTTGCCACAGAGGATACAACATGTTGGAGACTTCAGTTTTCTGAGGAGAAAAAGTCAAATAAACATTTCCGTTGTGTTATTTTTCCAACCACATAAAATGAATATTGAAGATTACTATCAACCTATGTCCGCATAGTGTTTTTCATACATTTCTGTTGATATCAACTGAGTTATCAATTAGTGGCAAACTGACAAATTTGTTCTGCATTTCAATCATTATCTTAAATCTTATTTAAGTAAATAAAGAGGTACACGTCTAACATTTTGCTTAAATAGGTCTTCGGAATAATATTGGTGTGGTTGGTTATTTGTTTTAGTTTCAATCAATACGTCGTTTACGTTATTACCTGAATGGGTTCACGTAGGTCTTGTAGATGTCGTAAACCAGGATAGAGGAGATAGCCATGACTTCTCTACTTCCGGATGACATGAGTGACATTATGAGCATCGTCAGGAGCAAATAACCGCCCGTCTCGCCCAGCAGAAAGTTCATTATGAATGGTGTTATGTAACCTGAACGATCACAAGTTGGATTTTTTGTGCGAATGTAAAGAGTTAACAAAGAAAAAAACACCTTTTCTATTTAAATACGAAATGTAAACTGACAGCAACAATTAAATAGCTATAACGATTTTACAATTTGTTTCTAAACTTGCTTATCTGTTGCGTGTACGCTTAGTGTGTATTAAATATAGTGTAAGTCAACACTTCCTACCGTTGTCAATTTCGCTTTGCGATAGAAGATGCGTCCCGTTCTCTGCACTTACTGCGAAGTACGTCATCGTCGCCGTATAGGACACCACAATAGGGACAACGAACCAAAGATACGCTGCTATCATGAACCCAACAAAGCCCTGTGCTGGTTTTGCGGCAATCGTACCTTGCCAATTTGCTTGGCTTATGAAACTTGTTGACGTGTCCATGACGAGTAGCACCGCGCCATAAATCAGACCAGATTCTGTTCTGAACGTTGCAAACGAGTTTTCGTAGTTGCCGTCTGGGGCTTTAATACACGTAGCCGCCTGGTAAAACGCATCTAATGTCGTATACGGTTTGTTTTTCTCCGATGGGTAGAAACTTGTATAGAAGACTAACACAGAGAGAGAAATGAAAGTCAAAGCAGTGTTTAAGTATGCGAAATAAAACGTTGTCCCAAGGCCACCAACCATACAATAGGATCCGAAAAGGGCGGCCAACACGAGGACAATAAACTCATTGTTGACGCCATCAATTAACACTTCAAGTGTGGATTTGCCAGCAAGAAGCATGCTTGTGCAGGGAACGAGACTTGCAAAAAGCGCTGTGATGCAGAACATAACATGGGCTGGTTTGCCAAAACGGGCGTACGCGATCTGTAATAAAAAAATATACTATGAGGTTGGCTATAACACCAAAAAGTGTTATCAATAGCATCTGTGTCATCAACGACTGCATGGAGAGGTTGAAGATTTGTATATTGTTACGACAAAGGTCGATTGTTTTATTGTTTTAGTTTGGTCTGTAATAGATTTATTGTATTCAACAATACATTCATTGCATACTGGGAAATCAGTTTTATTCGTTCAACATATTTTTCGCGTATTTCATGGGTAGGACAATTTAAGATCCCAACGAACTCTATCTTTAAGTATTTTAGTGTATTTTTAAAAAAGCCACGAATTGATGTGTCAACGAATATGTCCATCATAGTTAAACTACGAAATTTCGTGCCCACGGAATTAAATAATTTCACAGTATTTGCTATTGCACATACTTTTTTATAAAACAACAATCGTGATTTTTTATTTTATGTATAACGCAACCTTACCTGAGGGTAGGTCTTTGCCCCTGGTGCGCATGATTTCAGAAAGTTTGATAGCACCGGGAACAGAAATAGGCTCATCAAAACTGTAATAGCCATATAAAAACTTCCTCCTATTCCGGACTGAAATTCAAACAATTTAGGTGAAGCGTACATTAAACTATTAAGGTAAGACATTTGTAATGGATTCACAGATTTGCAGCTAGGTAGAAGTTTTAAAAAACTTTATTTTATTGAAACATATGTCATTTACAGACCATCCACCGGACCGCTTTTCACAGAGTTTTCTTTTTTAATTTTATAAACAAGATTAAAATATTTCATTCTATTCATATTAAAGGGAAATAATAAGGTGTAAAATTACTTCCCTTTAATTTAATTTTAGCAAAAAAGGTAACTTGCAGCCGTTGAAAAGTTAAAGCATAATATATATCACATTTTAATGAAAAAATCTTGTTTATATTTTGAGAGAAAAAATGTGTATCCTTCATAGTCCATTACAAAGGTCTTACCTTAAAACAATGTAATTGCCTAAAAGATTGTTCCTACTACAATGAATTTTTTTAGTGTAAATTGTGCATGTACAAATAATATGTATTAAAAAATGTGTCCAGACTTACAAATAGATCTAGATCTTAAATTTTAGATTGGGAAATTCACATTTGAAAAGTTGTTTCGCACATTTATTTATACGTTAATCATTATAATTATTCGACGTAAGGTGTTTAATTAGATAATTTTACTTTCGTGAAATATTAAGAGGTGAAATTCATAATACGTAGAAACACGTGTAAATACATTATTACATGTTTAAATATATACCTTAACATAAATAAACAAGAACTAAACGAACCATTTAAATTGCATTTTAAAATATTTTTTTAAATATACAAAATTACAGCAATCGACTTCAAAACACCTTGGCAATCAGCGTAGAACTCTGAAGAAAGTCGGACGGCCACAGTATCTTTGACGTCACAGTTACTGCCGTCAAACTGACGCTAACGCGACCTCCAGCGTCAAACACCGTGTCCAGATTATGATCATCGTGGAACACGTGCTTTCGTAGCATCTTGTAGCCGGCCGCAATTATGAGGGAAACGCTTCCAAAGCCAAGTAGCAGCAAAAGTGCGGCATGGGTCTTCGGAATTGAAGGTTTGATGCTGAAATATATTGTTTTATTAACTCATCGTCCGGTGCTGTACACAGGTCTGGCCACTTCTCATAAATTCGGCCATCTATACAAATTTTCTCACTTGATGGTAATTTCGATACTGTGTTACATAAACGCGAAGAACAAGTGACCGGAAATTTGTACATAACCATTATATATTAAATTCCAACCTGAAAATGATGGTTCAAGTTCGCAGAGGATGATAATAACAATGCACTTTTATTAAATAATTATTTACAATATCTAATAAATATGTGTTAAATGCTAGTGAAAAAGTTTAATTTTTTATGTCTCGTGATAGTGAGCATATGATGTACGAGTACCAGTCTATAACGAGTTTTAACGACTGAAACGTGATCTTATTGTTTAGCTCTATTTGCACCTACTTTAAAACGTTTCATGTTTCTACTTCACTGTTAGAATTTGCTTTCTCACATATTATAATTTATGTTGTTCCTTTTGAGATATACATGTATTGTCTATTGCATTTACTAGTAGTGTAGAACGTAAGTTGTTGTGTCATTGCCAATCGAGTAGTTAAATCTTTAAATTCTAATTGTTTTAAATGCTTGTGTGATTTGTTAACAAAAGTAACTATTATATGACATTTTTAATATTAATACACATATTATCATACACAAATAAGCACACGAGCATTTTTGTAACATATACTTAGAAAGTACATGTGAAAAGAAAATATTTTTATTATGAATATAGTCTCTATTGACTACATTAAAGATAACCAAAATATAGTGTATTTTAAGTGGACAAAGGATATAAGGCACCATAACAAATTCATGAAACCCTATACTTACGCAGCAAACAAACATTAGACATGAACGGTTTATATAGTTTATATTTTTTTTATTATGAAATGTTTGTTCCCAATTTCAAATAAAGGCTGAGTAACCGTGTGGTACGTGCTTTGTGATACCATGATTGGTAGATATTGGGCATTAAACCCAGTTTGTGTGTTGCAACCAACGTACACCCAACATCTATTGCAAAATTCAAATAACACACATACTTTTAACCCCAACACGGGTTTGGAGATATATGAATAAATAGTGCGTAATAATTACATAAAACCCGTCATCAGTGCAAAGATCATGTAAAATCTTCTGCAAACGTCAATCCGGGAGCAGCGTATTTGACTCGACGTTCAAATATGGGTGAAATGATTGTTTCGTTGATTAAAGTTTATTACCCTTGAACGAGAGCATTAAACCGCACAGCTTAGCTTTCATAGATTTTCACTTAAGTATATCCTCATAAATGATAAATTGCTTTCCGCCAAAATATAAATGCATTTTTATAATGGACAGAAATGTTACGGAAAGCGTTTCTAAGTTGAAAAGCTTTGTCAATACTTTTGAAATTATGCATTTAATAATATTTAGGTGTTTATTTGACATTTTATTTAGATGAATTTGGCCAGGAACAATTTTTTAATGTTTGATCCTACTATACATTGTTAGGTCACAATTTATATCTACCGTCTTACCTATAAAACTTGTTTTTAACATCTGACTTGTATGTTTGCTTCCACGTCTGTTTTTATCCTACCTGATATTTAATGTCATATTTTACACAATATTTTTACCTATTTCAATTGACATTATTCTTTTCTTAATCCTCGAAGCTTAGAAATTTTAATTGTAACACTATAAAAATGCAACATGTATAAGTTCTGGGTCCTTTTGTGATAGATGTTTGAAAAATACGAATACGATAATTTATTTTGGAAACATAATTACATCTCATGTCCTCAAACATGTACCAAACAGCGATCATGATTTTTCCTGACAATGTCCTTTTATTATAACACAAGCTGCAATGTTTAATGATACCTGGAGACCAAACATGGACCATAAAACGTTTAATTACCTAAACATGCAATATGGTTGGCCTGGCTGGTTTGTTGAGCAAGTTTCTCGTGTAAAATGTTTTGGTTGAAAGTACACAATAAACCTATTTTTCATTCGCGTTGAAGAGGAACAGATGCATTTGCAACAGTATTTATTTCAAAAACTACATTAAAAGACGATTTTGCAGATTTATTTATAGGCGTAACAATTGCAGGTTATTGATCTATCTATTCATTGAGTCAAGGAAGTTCAACGTGCGAAAGCAAACGATTAATATTAATGAAAAGCATTAAAGGCCTTCAAACAATTGTTTCACACATTTGTTGACTTGCACTGAAGAGGGGCCGGAATTAAATTAAGTATAAACCGGGTTTTTTGCAGTTTCAAATGCATTGAAATTATTTTAACAACACAGTTATGTTTAGAATATAATAACATGTTTGACAAATAGCTTGATATATTGTTAAACTATTTGCCATGATTTTTTCACACTGTTTTAACTCGAATAAGGTGAGTTATTTTAGGCGCGAGGATCAACTGAGTCAGAGCGTAGAACAATGTCTAGTATTTCTCACCAATGAGAAAAAGTGCTGCTTCAAGCGGGGCGGAAGGCCACCAGGGCACAGTTTTGAGCATAACATTTAAAAGAAACTAAAGTGTTCGAAAACTAATTAACTGCATGATAAAGCATTAAGTTTATGTTTGCTAGATTTCCAGATAAATTTACACAAGCCAGAATATTTTTGAAAAAAAAAAACCATTCAATTTTCAGGGGAAATCGTTTTCTTGTCCAGGGGACAGAAAAAGGATTTACCTCAGTTTTCTTGCATTTTACATCTTTTTAAGTATATTGTCATAATGTTATTAAACGTCAGACATTCAAAGTCTCATTTAAACCCTGAGACTCATGTCTAATTATACTTTTGATTATAACTTTCCAACTAAACATTCTGCGCTCTAGTGCCTTTAAGCGTAGCTGAAACATCTGGTCCTCGAATTCGCAAAATTGTCATCTAATGACTGAACCAGGGTTTGTGGGAGTTTAGCTCTGTGGCTATACTAAAACCCGGCGCTGTGGCTACTAAAACCCGGCACCCGAGACCAGAGATTGGACCCTTTCCATTGTTTTAGCATTGGGTACTTTTGGAACCCGGGTCAGGAAATGGAAATTAATAAAGAACAATTATTTACTACAATTTAAAAATACTGTTTGTGGTATAAGGCAATAACTAAGCTTCATCTACATAGTATTTATTACATTTGCCTTAACGGGTGCGTTCTATTTTTAACAATTTCTCTGTTAAAAGTGCGATGACCCTCAATATGATTTATTGTTATGATAATAACATATTGTTTTACACTGTTAAAAAGTTTCGCTGAAATCTGAATGCTAGAAAAAAAATATTTAAAAATGTGTCAAAAAGTTGTTAAAATAATCGCTTCCCTGACTGCACCTGATAATATGAAATGAAAAATTGTCACCCAAATTTATCAAAGTGCTTATTGTTTTGCACTATTTTGAATAAACAAATATTACATTTTACAAATATATAGACAGAACAATTATATATATTTTTTCTTACTTTTCATGTCAATTTAGTTCAATACTATATAACCTACATTGAATGAAAAATACCATGTTATACATTCTACAATAAAATAAAACAAAACCGATGACCATATTTTTATTTAATTTTTCACTTAGTAAAGACATAAGATGTTGGTATACAACTTTCCATCAACATCTAAATGCAGGAAAAAAGAAGGAAAATTGCAGCGAAACCCTTTAAAGTGATTTTTTTAATTACAAACAAAACACATACCCTATGCCTTATGTCCACTCGTAGTAATAAAAAGAGCTGTCTGATGTAAACTATCATTTGAGCGCCGAATTACGACCTAAACATTGTAGCTGTAAAGACAAATAGGAAATCCCCTCTATACCAGAATCTTCTCTAAACCAGACATTTCGCCCGATCCTGTTGACGTCCGGTTTAAAGAGGTTTTACTGTACAATCATGTAGTACGGGCGAAAACATTAGATATGAACTCGCTATAAACAAATTAATAAAGCAGTTCAGAGGACCACATCATTTCAATTAACGGCAAAGGCTGTACAATGTACTGATAACACATACTTTGATTCTCCAGTGTGAGGCCTGAGTTCCTGACCACATTTGAACTCCACTTCCCGGGTTTGACACCTATCGTCCTGAAGGTTTTGTTGGTCTTTCTGCGCTTCCCCCTCCAACGTGTTGCCACGTACTGCTGTTGTTGGATCTAATAATACTTGTGTCGTTGAGGTATCAGTAACAGTTTGCGTAGTTTGCAAATTCTCTTTTGTATTTTTGCATACAGACGCATTGCACAAGTAAATTGTTAGGTGGACACATATGAAAAACACTGTTAAAATCTGTTTGATATACATTGTATAATTAACGTTTAAGATCACAAATGTTCAGTTTAAACATGCGTCTATGTGCTTCGCGTTTTATAAATTATATATGCATTTGCAAGTCAGCAAAATCATATTATGGAAAAAGGATTCTGCATTGTCACATTTACGTAACATACATGTAATGCCCTTCACGATATATAGTTTTATTTGCCTAGTGCCTGTTGGCGTGACCTACCCGTGATCATACATGTATCTACTAGAGATCAAGTCCCAAGCCTATTTCCATACTTGTGGGGTCGTCTGGAAGTAAAGTCATGTTAATGTCATCCAACCTATTTGTCCCTGTCAAACCAGCACGCAGATTGCAGTGCATTGTTAAATAAGGCCAAATCGGTTTTCAAATAGGTTTTAGAGTCCTCAATCGAATAAATCAACAAAATGTGTTGGTAAAATTTTCTTAAATAATTCCGATGTTCCGGGATTAAGAAAAAATATAAGTATACTAAAACTTAAACCATAAACATGCATATACTACCAAGTACTAATTCATGTGAATACTAGCTAGGATAGACATGTTGACATTACATGTACTTACGTGTATTGATATTTTGCAACATAGATCTCCAAAGTATTGTGTCTCAAGTGTGCCATGCATATACTGTTTAATTCTATTATGATAGTATAACCAGTGTAATATAATTATATAGTTCATGTATTGGTTCATGGTACATTACACTGTTAGCATTATACATGATTGTATAACATGTACTGTCCATAGACATGGGCAGTTATACTGCTGTCCACATTGTATTATCATTATAATTTATTTACTCCACAATTACATAATACAAAATTATGTAGTAACATTATTTAAATAGCTACATGTTATAAATGCAATACATATTTTACGTGAAGAACACATTTTATATTGCACCATATGTTTTAAGTCATGCTAAAAGAAATCATTTCATAAGTAATTCAGACCCTTGTCTCATATTAGGATGATTTTTCTCTCTATTATTTATAAAAAGCATTGTTTTTGTCGTAAAACATTTATGTTTTGTTTTTCGGATTGTGTGTTTTTGTGAATAGGTACCTAGGTTTGTCAAACTTGAGTTGACGCTTAACAAAATTACAATTTGGCATGGCCTAACTGACAGGTGAAATTATGTTACATTGACCGAATTACCTTATATACCTGACCGAATTACCTTATGAACCTGATAGTAGTACATCTATTTAAGTCTCGTTCACGCTGTACCGGTTTACGCCCTGATGTATTCTGGCAGTTTGTGGCCGGCGGACTGGGTCAAACCTGGATGAATCGTGAAGAAATTCGAGTACGTTCTTACATTCCTGGCATTGCTACGAACCAGACCCGTTTTGGGACAGAAAGTGATCATGGTCTATTTCGGTTAGGCTATGCCAAATCGGAATTCTGTTAAGCGTCCGCGTGCGCGTAGGTTTTAGAGTCCTCAATCGAATAAATCAACAAATTGTGTTGGTAAAATTGTCTTAAATAATTCCGATGTTCCGGGATTAAGAAAAAATATAAGTATACTAAAACTTAAACAATAAACATTCATATACTACCAAGTACTTATTCATGTGAATACTAGCTAGGATAGACATGTTGATATTACATGTACTTACGTGTATTGATATTTTGCAACATAGATCTCCAAAGTATTGTGTCTCAAGTGTGCCATGCATATACTGTTTAATTTTATTATGATAGTATAACCAGTGTAATATAATTATGTAAGCCAAATATTAAATAGATATGAAAACATTGCAAAATCAGTCAATTTTGCATTGAAATAAAAGTTAATTGCTTTAATATTACTGAATGTCATTAATGCAGGTTTTGTCATGGCGCGCAACAGTTATATAGTTCATGTATTGGTTCATGGTACATTACACTGTTAACATTATACATGATTGTATAACATGTACTGTAATTCAGACCCTTGTCTCATATTAGGATGATTTTTCTCTCTATTCTTTATAAAATAAAGCATTGTTTTTGCCTCAAAACATTTGTGTTTTGGTTTTCGGATTGTGTGTTTTTGTGAATAGGTACCTAGGTTTGTCAAACTTGAGTTGACGCTTAACAAAATTACAATTTGGCATGGCCTTATGCTACGGTTTGCGACGGTGCATTCCCGGTGTAGCCCCGGAGGCGCTACGGTGTGTCCCGGTGCGTCCCGATACACCAAGGCTCTGCCCCGTGCATCGGCGGCAGAGCTGTGTGTCACTACGGCGAGTCACGGAAGTAGGACCGTAAAACTTCGGTGATACACGGTAGCATATAATTATCAATGAAATTTCTATGGAACTTATAACAGATATGTCATTTGCAAAGTACAGAACTCAAGTAACATACCAAGGAAAAAAAGAACAGAATTAGAGTGGGAGGGAAGAACAATGCAATTGTACCTCCCTATTCCCTTCTTAGTCTTATAAAGTCACCGTATCTCCACCGTGAACACAGCTCATGCCGATCTGCTACGGTTTCGCCCGGTGGTCTTACGGTGGAGATTCGGTTCGTGCCGGAAAAGCTACGGTGATGCCCCGGAATACGCCGGCGGTGTTTCGCAGCCCGGTGCGTCCCGGTTGTTTTAATAAATTTGAAACCACCAGGGCCAAATCAGCACGATCTATCCCGATACAATGCGGCGCTTGCCGGCGTCGCTACGATGTGGTCCCGGTGGGCCCCGGTGTCCACACCGTAGCGACGCCGGGACTGAAAACTTGGACAGTGTGAACGAAGCTTTACCCTCAAATCATACTCACGCATTACCCGAAATTAGGAATACATTTTTGTCATTGGATAAACTCGATCGTTTCAGAGTTCCTCTACATATCAGTAGCTAACTTTTAGTGTCGTACACCTTTAGAGTGTGGATTGCTCTACTGTGGCGATATGGGCTAGTGTACTATATACCTTTATGTGTATGTTTCGAATAAATCTTGATGAAGAGTCAAATGATCGTCTTGTTAAACTAAAACGCCCTCAACAGAAATGCATCCTTAATTTTGCATTTATCAAAATGTGTGAGTTATAGGTAAAGAAAGACCTCTGAGACACCAAAGATCGGCAATCCCCGTAGAAAGGAGTAGCAACATTTTGCTATATTTAGCGTCAGGGGAAAGACAATTGATAGCTCACCATTAAAAGTTTTGATTATAATTTAGAAAATATTTATTCGATCATAAATTCTGCTATCTAGTACTTTCATGTAGAAGAAAATACAATTTAAAGATTAAATGACAAGATTATGTATCTTTTAATTGAACAGTTTTTGATAGCAAAAAAGATTTTTGGTTTTGCATGGTCTTGTACATGTATTTACTATTTGCTACTGATAACATTGCCCGTTTACAGTTAAACGATTTGGGTATGCATGAACGAATACATATACAATCGTTATTTTTAATGTCGTCAACGGTGTTTTGTAACAAAGTACAAGTCTGTTTGAAATGCATGAGACATATATTAAATCAGTTATTATTCAAAAATGCAACATACACTTTTTAAAGTCAGACTTTATCTAAAAAACAATTATACGTTCATAGCAGACCATTGGACTTTAGTAATAAATAGACAGTTAATACAGCAATGTAAATTTTTGATACGGTCCGCTCGTCAGCATTAAGATAAATAAATGTTTAGCAAAACTGTATGTGAACCTGTATAGACAACGTCTTATACACAATAGTATCGTTATTTGTTATATTTTCATTTGTTAACGGGAGAAAACTCTGTGGAAACAGTCATGGACCAATATTCGAGTTATCCGAAAATGTTTATTCGCCATAAGGGATTGTTTCCCTTGATCGACTGAACCTTCGAAATCAACCAACTTCAAATAAATTACTTTTCTCACTGTATTCTCAATTGCTCATTTTTAGGCTTCCGGGGTCCACGCGCTGTACTGTGTATTTATCTCAAATTGCAATTCATAAAATACCTTCTCAATATAAATCGTGAGTGTTGAAAACAATAACAAATAAGTCCGTATTTAAATATTATTATTATTATTATTATTATTATTATTATTATTATTATTATTATTATTATCACCATCATCATCATCATCATCATCATCATCATCATTATTATTATTATTATTATTATTATTATTATTATCATTATTATTATTATTATTATTATTATTATTATTATTATTATTATTATTATTATTATTCTTGTTATTATTATATTTATTAATAATAGTTGCAGGCAAATAAACTGCATACAATATGATCAAGTTTCTATGAGTCTATGTTTCGATCTACATTGTACATGTGGGAAGTAAATTATACATGTCGCTGCCTTTGACTGTATATCCACATTTTGTTTCAGAATAAATTATATAGATTTATACGTTTTCACAATGCATGGGCGCTTTAAAAACAAGGTGTTTGTACTTTTATTTCTAGTAAACTTTGATCAAATTTAGAGGCGTTCAAGTTTTTGACATACAAATAATCAACATGATTGTGCGTTGTCGTTTTGAGTACACATATATGGTGTAATATCATTGTTTTCTGTACGTTTGTGCTAATTAGCAACATTAACAACTTAAATATTTATTGTTATTTGCATAGCATTTAATTTATATATTATTACAGGTTTGGCGTGTTTTGTTTTGTTTTCTTTTGCTGGTTTTTGTTTGTTTGTTTAATATGTATATCCGTATATAACTATATATAAATGTAATTAATTATAAATATGTTCTATTCCCCACGATCAGAAGATATCAAAGAAGGCCATATAAGTGAAAGAGTTTGATTCCATAACAAACTCACAGAGGTTAAGAATTAGATTATTTTCACCTTCAGCTCAATTGATCCACTGTCCTGCTGATTGTGTGCCTTTTGTTGTCACGTGATGTAAATATTATGATGTTACCACGCACGCGAGATCGTTCGATTCAAACCACTTTCAGAACGCTAATCAAGAAGGCCGAGTCGTGCTGCTTTTTACGTTATAATCGATTAACTGATTAGTTATTATTAATAAAACATAATTCAACTTAAACCAAGCAGTATTGATAAATGCTATTGAAGTCGCTTAACTGGTCGAATAACAAGTGAAGCTCATAAATTATTTTAGTAATCATTTAGATCTAGTACTTTAAATGTATGTATAGAAAATTTGCATTTTCTAAATTAGAAAGGCACTGCTATGTAATGGACATCTTTAAATACATATTTCTATTTTCTAGTCCTCTATTGTTTTAGGAATGACCATTGACACAAATAATGTCCGCTTCAACCTTCAGATAAACGTCAAATACTCTCGATTAGGCCACCAGTTCTTTTCTGCTAATAAATAACTAAAGAAATAATAGATAGATTGAAATAAATTATTATTATTGCTATTATTATTATTATTATAATTATAATTATTATTATTATTATTTTTATTATTATTATTATTATTATTATTATTATTATTATTATTATTATTATTATTATTATTATTATTATTATTATTATTATTATTATT
>Ga0224511_10002261_pt1 | contig 12788 bp, 11 predicted proteins | sample SF_May12_sed_USG_2_FD_169988 | JGI IMG/M metagenome (GOLD analysis project Ga0224511, IMG submission 169988) | Sediment microbial communities from San Francisco Bay, California, United States - SF_May12_sed_USGS_8_1 | ecosystem: Environmental > Aquatic > Marine > Sediment | place: USA... | reverse complement strand
TGTTGTTGTGTTTTTACTTTTTTGTCGAAAAACACATTATTTATCGCAAAATATTGCAATTCCTTTTACAATGTTATTTATTTAGTATACTCAACGTATTGCGAGATTTGTGACCGATTATAAGGGTAAAAAGATACAGACCTAGCATCTTTAACAACATGCGAGTGTACATTCGGTTTCAACAATGAAGAGACAAAATAACACACCTCATGTTTATGTGTAGATCGTACACAAATGACAATGTATACATATCACACATACAAGAACCACTGGGTACAATCTAAGCGTCACAGGATGTGATTCTCAACGAAGACATGTAGTTGTTACTCGGCGAAAACTCATATAAATAGCGTGATCCTAATCCTCAACTTGAATTTGAATTCGTTGAGAAAACCACTTTTAATGTATATGTTTCTCAACGAAGTCAAATTCAATTTGAGGATGAGGATCATGCAGTTTACACGAGCTTTCGTTGAGTAACAACTACACTGTGTCTGTTGAGAACCACAACCCGTGACGTTTTGATTGTACCCAGTTAGAACGTTACTACGCACGCACGAACGAACGCATGTACACACGAACGCAACAGTACACTTCTTTTGCAGAACGTTATTGTTTTTTGTGATACAAAATACAATAAGGAATTACGGATTACTCTTGTATTTAAAACAAAACATAATGCCAACGGATAACTATTGTCCTAGTGTTTAAAAATAAACGGGTATTCCATGCAGTGTGTACGGTAATTAGGGTATAAAATGCTTTACAATCTTCAAAATACATCAAATGTTATAAGACTAAATAATACTTATTTACGCTATAACAACTTTTTTGACAACTTTATCTTACCATCCACAGTCGGTATAACTAAATTCCGAGTAGTCGCGCATATCAGGAATTGTATTGAAACGTCGCTTACAGTTGCATATACTATAGTAAGAAGTACTCGTCTGATTTTCAACTTGTAATCTTATATTATTAATTGAAGATATGTTCAACGACAGAATGTTGTAAACAATGAAGACAATATGTCGCAATACTTTTATGTTTTCGAATCATTGACAGTTTTGCCATGCCCGAGAAAAAAAATTGCCCATGAAAATGTGATTTCGACAACCCAATGCATCTAATAGTATCATATAAATATGTCCCTCTGAATAACCATAAATATAACAACTAACAAATGTGATGGTCTTGGCGCCAATGCCCATACATATGGGCGTGAAATTGTTACACAGCCAAAGGCAATATAATAATATGGCGGCGCAATGATTCTGCGCAATAAACCGAGGTGTCTAAAGGCCGGTTCGTAATGCATAAAGACAATAAAATAATTAGAAGAACGACTATATCTTTAATTTAAAGCACCTGCCGTAAATACAGAGAAACATTGTGTAAAAACTCAAATGTCCGGATCGTATGTTTGCTTGTAAAAAGCATACGACTAAGTGTATCTTAATTTTGATGAAAACTATTTACAACACACATATGGGGCATATCAATGATATTAAAATCGTTCCACCCAATATTATGCAATTAAGAGTCATGACAAACATTTTTGTAACGAGTTTGACTATTTTGACCACACCTTTTAAGTTAGAAAAAATATTGTTGCACGCGACACTTCATCAAAGTTAACTAAAGTACAACGCAGTACATGTATCAAAAATGGTCACCCAATATAATTGTGATATAAAAGCTTTTGCAAACATACTTAGTCCGGTTGACTATTGTGTTTAACAAATTCATGCTATTGTACTTATGGACACATTTGCAATGTGAATATCGTTTAAAATATAAGTATATACTTACATTTCAAATCTAGTGTTACACTACTGCCTACATCCTTAACCAAAATCCCATTATTCGCCTTGCACTCAACAAACTGTCCGTCCATCTCTCGAGTTGGAACAAACTCCAACACATTAGACGTTATATAACCGCCATGGCTATCAGGCGATTGTGTCATCTGTCCGGTAGAGGTGATGATGTTTCCATTCATGTACCACGTGATCGTGGAAGCCGGGTTGGAGGAGTCCGTGGTGCAGGTCAGCCTCAGTTTGTTCACGCCATTCGCGACAACGTTGACGTTACCGGTTATGTTCGTGAAACGAGGAGCAGCTGAAAGGCATGAAGGCGTATTTCAGCATAACTTAATGAATTACAGTTATACGGTACGTGGTGTTTTATATTATATAGCTGTTCTTCAATATGAAAAAATATGTTTAACATTTTTCAACTTTAAATGTAACACACTTTCAGCAAACTGAATGTTCATGATCTTAATAGCATAAAAACGTTTGACATCATTAGAGAAACCAACACGACGCTTCTTACCATTGTAACCATTTGGAAACAATATTTAATAGTTTGCACTTATTAGTTATTAGAGGAGGTAATAAGATGGCACATTTTTTTTCTTTAACCGATTGATTAAGACATCAAAAAACACGATTAAAAATCAAAACTAAAATATAAATCATACTTTTAGTTCCTCATTCCAATTAAGTGGTACACAACGTTATTATTTGTAATTAAGTAAAAAGTACAGCACTAGAGCAACTTCTTTTTAATTTATAAATGATCTTTTATTGATGACGGCAGATTAAACACGAGCATAATTAGTAGTTCCAAAAGGTTATAATTTCCAACGCACAACACAAGCGGCAACTGTAGTATAAAAAAAATACACTTACACATACAGGGTGTCAATCCTCTCTTATATATTTGTATATTCTCTCTTAAATGTATTTTAAGAAAGCATGAAATTGAGCCGTGCGAAGTATTATGTATGGAGATTTGTGTACATATTCAGAAGCTACTGTATATTCATGATGCTATCTTTTAAGGGTCTAAACATGTTTGCAGTTTTGATTAGGTTATGCTTAGAATTGTTTCGTAAAAACTGTATATAATGTAGGACATATAGTAGGAAAATTAGATATTTTGCAAGAAGTATAGATCTAGGAGTTTTTGAGACAATATATAGGAATTTTGAGCTTAAAATAGTATCATTTTCTGGCACTTATACTTACACATCATACCGGTACACATAATCTTCATACACTAATCAATTTTGAACTCGTATAAAATTAAAATGAAGGAACAATCAACGCAGCTGCAAAACACATCACCGTCATCTTAATGGTCACCTCAAAGACTTGGGGGCCGTTTCACTAAGATTTCCATAAAGTTATGTTAAGAGTAGCAGCAATATTTACGTAATGTGAAAAGTTATTGACGGTCTGCGCTTGCCTAAACTAATGGGAAAAGTTACGCCAGTTTTCTTATGGTGAAACGTTCTTTTTCCATAACTTAGAGTTTCGCTAAATATTGGCACAAATCCTTCCCTAAGTATACTTAAGTGTGTTAGTGAAACGGCCCCCCTGTTCTATATGTTCGGTATCTGTGTTTATTCCTGATTTATCTGTAATTATATTGTTCTTGTTAAAATGAAAGATACAATTCAAACTGTTCTGTTCAGATACTGGCGATAAAATAGTGTTTTATACAAAAATACTATTTAGTCCCCTACCGGTGTTCACAGAAAAAAACTAGTCCGCCCTATTACTTGGTTATTTGGAGTTCGTTTTTACAACTATTTCACAGAAATGATAATCGTTCTGAGACGACGTGCCGCATACAACACTTTGTTTGCTAACTTGAAGGTTAAGGTCACAGCATGACCTTGGAACAAAATCGTGTCTAGCCCATAACTTCATTATTTGAAGTCAAATTTTGAAACTATTTCACAGAAATGATCACCATATTAAGACGACGTGTCGCAAGCAACATTTGAGTCGCTACCATGAAGGTCAAAGTCACAGCAAGGCCTTGCAGCAAAAAGTGTCCGGCCCATAACTTTGTTATTTGAAGTCGGATTTTACAACTATTTGACAGAAATGAGCACCGTATTTGGATGAGTTGTCAATACCTTGCCCATTGTTTGGAACCTGTGATAACTAACAAAGTATTAAAGCCAAGTTTATAAAACAGTGTAAATAAGCAGTCGGCAACAGGTATATTATGTACATCATTTTGTTTTCTCAATAAGCATGTTCGTGTGTATGTCCGTCTGTTAAATTGTTTGTTGAAATTCTGAGTATGCTATTAGGCTAATCAATATAGTTTTTGAGGTCACACAAATTCCTTCACAAACATTTTCAACACTAAGTGAAAGATAACACTATTATTTAATGTTTGTGAAAAGTCCTTAAATGAAAAGTCTTGGGAACCAATCATTTGAATAATAAAAATATATAGTAACAAAAGTGTTGAATGTCTCTTTATTTCTTCTTTTTATATTTACTTTAGGTTACTATACGTTATAGCCGGTGTTTATGTATTTGTTTTCGCGGACATTTTAAATGGTTTTGTGATATCTTTTAATAGAGTAAACACTTTTAAGTAAATATGTAATTGAACTCGAAGACTATTTCAAGGTAAATATATTTTTATTACAACATACTGCAAATGTCATATGAATTCGCGATGTTACAGACGACATTTTTACATATATTTTAGAGTTTTAGAAACTTATTGTTATGCAAATCTTTTTACATTTTGAAGAAATGGTAACATGTGTTTGTAATTGTTAATGTTTATTCAATAAAGAATCTTTAAGTAACCTAATGATGTGTTGTGTTTAGAACTATGTTTTAGAATATGTATCTGCTGACCGTTTCCTTGCAGAACATAGATGGGATGAATGACGATGTTGAATGAATGTGCGGTAGCTGGACTTAATATTGCGGATAAATGTACATGTGTGTGTATTATGTTATATATTGCTTCATTAAACAAGAGGGCCCAAAGGGCCCTAGGTCGCTCACCTGAGAAAAAGGTCAAGGGTCACAGTGGAGCCATTTACAGAGGACCACTAATGTAGTCCACCAAATATTGGTAGAAGACCTCTAGATGATGTTATATACCAAATATGAAATCTCAGAGCCTTGTAGTTTCAGACAAGAACTTTTTGAAAATTGCATTTTAAACACCTATTTTTTGACCCCGTGACCTACTTATGCAACCAATCAGGACCATTTGAACAATTTTGGTAGAGGACCACCCAGGGACTCTTCCTGTTGAGTTTGGTTAAATTGCCATTAGCGGTTCAAGAGAAGATTTCGTTTGAACTTTTCCTTATATAATTTAATGTAAAATTGTAACCCCCGGGGCGGGGTCAATTTTGATCGCATTGGCATAATTTGAACAACTTTGGTAGAGGACCTCTAGATGATGTTATATACCAAATATAAAAGCTTTGGGCCTTGTAGTTTCAGAGAAGAAGATTTTTGAAAATTGCCTTTTGTAAACCTATTTTTTGACCCCGTGACATACTTATGCAACCAACTGAAACTATTTGAACAATTTTGGTAGGAGATCACCAAGGGACCATTCCTGTTGAGTTTGGTCAAATTACCATATGCGATTCAAGAGAAGATGCCGTTTGAACTTTTCCTTATATAATTCAATGTAAAATTTTGACCCCCAGGGCGGTGTCAATTTTGACCCCAGGGAAATAATTTTAACAACTTTGGTAGAGGACCTCTAGATGATGCTATATACCAAATATGACAGCTCTGGGCCATGTAGTTTCAGACAAGATTTTTGAAAATTGCATTTTGAAAACCTATTTTTGATCCCGTGACCTACATATGCAACCAACTAGAAGGGTTTGAAAAACTTTACTAGAGGACTACTTAGGGATCATTCCTGTGAAGTTTGGTCGAAATTCAATAAGTGGCTTCAGAGGAGATGTTTAAGTAAAAAAGTTGACGGACGACGAACGACGGACGAAGGACGACGCACGACGACGGACGACGGACAAAGGCCGGTCACAATAGCTCACCCTGAGCACTTTGTGCTAAGGTCAGCTAAAAACTGGGTTCCATTTTGATGGTAAAATGTATAACTGTTCATTAATTTTTGATGATATATATATTGTAAATAGAAAAGTAATGAAGTATTGAAACGTGTGCTGTTTGATTAACTACTTTATTGTTATAAGATCATAATTAATATACCAAAACCACCTACATTCATGTTAAATGATTTTCAGGCACCTCTGCAATGTCTGATAATCCTTGTGCAACACATATACTGCTGACATAGATATTATGTAGACATATACTGTGTGTCCCTTTGAGGTAACATATGTCCTAAATACTGCGATTATATATACTGTTTCTATGTTTTTATAAATGTTATAATCCTGTGCTATTTGTGAATGTTATACTCCTGTCAATTATGTAAATGTTACTAAGCTCCTTAAAGTAAAATTGATGTATTATTCTCCTGTTATATGAACTATCAACTATTGCTCATGTTGCTGTATAAATTGCTCATTTATGATGCACAATTTCTTATTGGTACCTTTTTTCCGCCATTTATTCAGTATATAAGGACCCACATTTGTTATGTTAGTATGAAATGATTTTAGGCTTTACGTGATTGGATTATTTAGGCATTTACTTTAAAATCTCTATATTGTACACTTCATTACGTTTATGATTGTTGTTATTACTGTTACTAAAAGTGAGAAATAAAATTGTAAAAACCGAATTGTATTTAATTACTTCAATGTGGAAATAAAAAGAAAATATTTTCAGTATAATAAAACTAAACAATATTTTTAATATAAGTACACCACATTGAAAATGCTGCCGGAACCCGGGAATCGTGGGATTAAATTCTAAAACAAACTGTGAAAAGTGTAGTCAAAATTAATTCATTGAAAAGTGTGTCAATGGTGTGATTGAATCATCGGATACAAAGTGTGTAAAGTGTTTAAGTGTTTGAAGTTGTGTTATGACCAGTGGATTGTGGAGTCGTTATAATTAGCAAAACGTGTAACTGTGTTGTGGATGGAGTATTTCAAAGTGAAAGTCGTGTGTAAAAAGTTGTAACGCTATCTAAGTGTTGCCAGAAAGTAATAAAAGGTGTTATTCTTTGTGTGTGTAAAATGTGTTACTCTTTCTTGTTATGTCTAGAATGTGAAAATGTGTTACTCCTTTGTAGATAGTGTCTTCAAGGAGAAAGTAAAACTAAAAACAAAAGATTGTTGAAGGCTTGTGCGATGCATGTAAAATCGTATGAAGTGCTGTGTAAAAATGAGCATAAAGTAAAAGAGTGTATTAAATGTGCTGATAAAAGAAAGGAAAGAGTGTATGTCAGACATTGTAATACGTGTGATAAGTTTAGTTACTTCGCTTGTTCATGGTGATTAACTTTGAAACATGAAACTTTAAGATTGTGTAAAAATCTGTATAGGAATAATCAAAAAGGTGTTAAGTATTTGAAAGGCGTGCGTATGCGATACTTTAACATTCTTGACAAAGAAGTAAAATGTGCACATGAGCTGTTAGAAACGGACTTGTCACTATCAAATACCGATGATGTACTGTCAAACATATATTTGTGTGTTGATAAACTGAAAACATATGTTGATAAACTTGATGTTCAGTCAGAAATATTGACATGTGCTACCGGTGAAACTGACGAGGAATTAACTGATTCGATATTGAAGGATGATACTTATCTGTGTGATGCTGCATTAGAAATATGTTCTAAGTTGAAACTGATTGAAGGAAAACTTTTTTGTCAAAGTGAAACAAGAGCAAATTAATTCTTTAAATAAACCACAATCATTCACAGATGAGTCAACGCCACGTGTTCCCAGATCAACAGTGAAGTTACCAAAGTTAGAAATAATCAACTTCAACGGAAACAAGCGTGTTTGGTTAGTTTTGGCTGTCATTTGAAATCTGAATTCATAATAATGAAAGTTTGTGTGATATTGACAAGTTTAACTACCTAAGGAGTACACTGCAAGGAGAAGCAAAACGATCAATTGCAGATTTATCACTGTCAAACGAGAATTACAGAGTAGCTTTTGATATTCTGAAAAATAGATTCGGCAATGTGCAGGAAACAGTGGACTTGTTTGAACATCTCTTCAATTTATATAACACTACAATAGAATGATTAACTTGAGACCCGCAAGTGAATCAGTTGAAAGTTTGAGAAGTTTCATTGACACTGTAGAGCGGCAACAAAGACGTTTAGAAGTGTTAGAGCGAAACATTAATCAGGATATTTTTATATCGATTTATTAAATCCAAGTTACCAAGCAATGTGTTACGTCATCTTGAATTACGCAAAGGATCAGAAACAAAGTGGACAGTTAATACATGCATGACTGCTGTTTTCTCATTCAGGCCTTGTTTCCTGAGGGCTTCCCTTTCTTCAGTTTTTTATTGAACGAATATGTGTGTGCGTGTGAAAGGCAGAAAAAGTAAAAAGGGATACGCCAAGACCAATGAACCAACAAAGCGGTACATATGGGTCACAGAAGAAAAGTGTTGGTGCGACAAGTAGACCGTTTTACCAAGGCATTCAACGGAGTTCAGCTGAAGCTCTATTTGCGCACAGTAAAGACACAGCAATCAAAACACGAAACCAAAATGTAGATACTGTTCCAAGACACACTGGGGTGACGAATGTACACAATACAAGACTATTGATGAAAGAAGGAAGTGCTTGAAAGGTTCTTGTTTTAAATGCTTAAAAGAAGGGCATTCGTCAATTGAAGTAAAAGGTAAAAAGGTAAAAAGTAAAAAGACATGTGTGTATTGCAACGAAATAAGTGTACACCATCGCAGTTTTTGTCCGATAAAGTTTAAAGTGAGTGTAAAAAAAGAAAGTGTACACATGGTTGATGAATGTGTAGATGAAAGTGGATTTCAAAAATAGTGTGATGTTGAGGAAAATGCATTACTATCATCAAACGAGATAGTTGCAATGCAAACTGCCAGAACCAAAATCAAGAACACGACAGATAAGATCGAAACAAATGTGAGAGTGTTGTTGGATTCAGGTTCTCAGATAACCTATATAAGTGAGAAGTTGGCAAATAACTGAAACTAAAGAAAGAATTTGATCAAGAGGTCCATCTGGTTACGTTTGGGTCTAAACAAACAAAAGTGATCAAAACTTCCTGTGCAACGTTGAACATAGAAACAACGGATGGAAAGGACTTACAAGTCATGGCAAACATTGTTCCAGTCATAGCTGGTACTGTGAACAGAAAACCAGTGAGCGTTTATGACAAAGAATCTGTCATGCAGCTCACAATGAATCTGCAGCTTGCGGATAACCTTCAAACCGAAACGGAAACAGACAGTATGTTGATAGGCAATGATCCATATCTTGATATCGTTCAAGGTCACAAAATTGAAGTGCGAAAAGGCCTCTACCAGTTATCGTCAAAACTTGGCTGGATCTTGACTGGTAGAATGTGTGAAGAGGATAATGATTTGAATGCCATTACTTTGTTGGTGATGATACATGGAACCAACATTACAAAAACAGAAGTATTGACAAATGTGGATGAGTGTATGCCATGACTTTTGGCGATTAGAAAGCATAGGAATAAGTGATCCAGTAAGCAGTTCTGACGATGAAATAGCGTTGAAACAGTTTGAGGAAACATTATCTTTCAAAGATGGCCGATACAATGTCACATGGCTATGGAAAACTGACCAATATAAATTGCCTGAAAATAAAGGATTGGCTGTTGGAAGGTTGAATTCACTGTTGAGCACACTCACTAACAAACCTGAACTGTACAGGAAATATAGCGATATTATACAATATCAACTTGAAAACGGAATAATTGAACGGGTGACGCCAACACAAAGTGACGGTAAGCGTCATTACATTCCACATCATGCCGTTGTCAAAGATGATATAGCAACAACCAAGGTGCGAATTGTGTATGACGCATCAGCCAAATCAAAAAGGACAACACAAGTCTCAACGAATGTTTGTATAGAAGTCCTGTACTTCTTCAAGATCTGTGTGAGCTACTGTTGCGTTTTAGGCTTCACAACGTTGGTCTTGTGGCCGATATCGAAAAAACATTTTTTGCAAATTGGCTTGCAGGTGACTGAAAGAGACGTCACGCGATTTTTGTGGCTCAAAGACCCGTCTGTGCCTTTCATTGACTCTGGAAATTTGCAAGAATACAGGTTTTGCCGTGTGCCATTTCCAGTCCCTTTCTTTTGAGAGCTACGGTTATCTGCCATTTAGACAACTACGGCAGTGATCTTGCTAAACAACTGAAAAATACATTTACATGGATAACGTGATTACATGTGTTAGTTGTGTGTCAGAACCTGAGTCCGTGTACAAAGATGCAAAAGAGATATTTCACGATGCTAACATGAATCCCCGCGAATGGGCAACCAAAGAATCAACCCTCAATAAAGTTATTCCTGACAAAGATCAAGCAAATTGGGATAACATGCCTGTTTTAGGAATAATATGGGACAAAATTGATGACACGTTGTATCTCAAAGAAACAAATCTCATGATGGTGAACAAACAAAAAGAGTTGCCTTGAAACAGATTGCATCAGTGTTTGACCCATTAGGATTGTTTTCGCTAGTCACACTTCGAGGAAAGCTCTTACTCCAGAGTATTTGGCTTAAACACTTTGACTGGGATGACACATTGTGCGATGAGAAAATACAGTTGTGGAATGTGATCGGAGATGACCTGACAAAGTTATCAAACCAAAATGAACACAGACGTGTTACCGTGGATCCATCCCACAGTGACACAATTACAAATGCTTAGTGTGCTTTTGTGACGCTTCAAATATATGCAACGACTGTGTATTTGGTGCAAAGCAGTGAAATAGAGAGTAGGAGCTAGTGTTTGCAAAAAGCAGAGTCACTCCGAAACAAGGAATGACTATGGTTAGAGTTAATGGCAATGTTGATTGGTGAGGGAAGCTTGAAAATTGTGACAACTCAAATAAACCTAACACTTTAAAAAACTGTCGTGTTTAGTGATTCACAATGTGTATTACATTGGCTAAATACAGAAAAAAACATCAGTGTTTGTCAACAATCGTGTGCGCGAAATAAAGAAACACAGTGACATAGAGTTTCGTTATGTGAGTACAAAATGCAAGCCAGTCGACATTGCAAGTCGTGGATGTGACACAAAGAAACTTTCTGAAAGCTCACTTTGGTAGCATGGTCCGGAATGGCTAGCAAATCCAGTATCTACGTGGCTAACAAATGAATGTGACACTCGAATTGATGATGAGAGTAAACAGATCTTTGAGTCTGAGGTAAAGACGAAAGAAAGCAATCTTCTTATAGATTCCCAAAACGCTCAAACGATAAGCATGCCGCTCGGAATTGACATTGAACGCTTTTCAACCCTAACAAAATTATTCAGAGTCACTGCAACAATGTTCAAGGATGCCTTAAAAATGACGAAATAGAGCGGGCAGAGGAGATGTGGATATTGTACACACAGCAAAGGTGTTTCCAATATGTGTACAATGATATGTTAGAGAATAAACGCAATAATCTTCGAAGACAATTAGGCATTTTTGTTGACAATAAAAGATTGCTTCGTTGTAAAGGCCGATTAGAAAATGCTATGCTAAGTGAGTCGGCACGTTGTCGAATTCTATTGGCGACAAAAAACAGATTGACTTTTACGCGATGTACTCATCATCGAAAATGCTCACAAACAAGTTTTACACAGTGGTGTGTCACATACACTGTGCAAACTTAGAGCAAAGTATTGGGTTCCAAAAGGTCGAGCAACTGTGAAATATGTGCTTAAATCATGCTTAGTGTGCAACCAATTAGAAAGTGGACCGTTCAAAATGCCACCGATGGCGCCAATTCCGCGTGCTCGCGTTACACAATCTACACAATCTACACCCTTTACAAATACAGGTCTGGACTACCTAGGGTCCCTATATATCAAAGAAGGTGATGTGAAATAGGTCTGGATAAGCTTTTTTAATGTATGGTCACATGGGCTATACATTTAGAAGCGGTGTCAGACATGTCAACCAATGCTTTTCTTAACTGTCTCAGGCGGTTTATAGCAAGCAGAGGTACACCAAGACATGTTGTGTCTGACAATGCAATGACATTCAGACTGGCAAGTGAGGTTACAGAAAAGGTGTGGAAGGATGCTACAAAAAGTGACGAGGTTCAAACCTACTGTGCAAACAATGGAATAAAGTGAACGTTCATTGTTGAATTGGCCCCATGGATGGGCGGCTTTATAAACGTTTAGTTGGTTTAACAAAAAGATCGCTTAGGAAAGCCGTAGGTCGCAACCTTCTTAGTTTCGACAAATTGCTGACTGTGATCAAGCAGAGGCGGTGATAAACACGCGCCCACTGCTTTACATTGGAGACTATATCAACTCCAACATCGCGCTTACGCCAAGTCCTTTTTTGTCTTTAAACCCATACACAGGCATACCAAATAGTGACGCAGATCTCGACCAAGAGTACAAACCGCGTTTAAGTACTGCAGATACTCTGTTGGGAATATGGAAAAATGGCCAGTAACTTCTAAACAGTTTTTGGAATATTTGGCGAGAACAATACCTCACAAGTTTACGCGAAAGGACACAAGTAGACCTGAAACACGGTCAAACACAAGCTATTGAAACCTGTAAAGTTGGTGATGTTGTGCTGATCAAAGAGAACGTACCGAGAGGAGATTGGCGTTGTGGCCATATAGAAGAGTTGATATTGAGTAAAGATGGACTAGTGCGATCTGCAAAAGTTCGCACGCAAACAGGCAAAACACTGAATAGACCATTGTGTTTGATGTATCCGTTGGAAACAAGTGACAAATGTTGCAAAACAACAAGTGACAACACGATATAAACAGAAATTCCTACAAATAAGCGAAGTTCAAAAATATAGAGAAACGCCGCCAAAAAAGCACTCGATAGGA
>Ga0224511_10002260_pt1 | contig 12789 bp, 10 predicted proteins | sample SF_May12_sed_USG_2_FD_169988 | JGI IMG/M metagenome (GOLD analysis project Ga0224511, IMG submission 169988) | Sediment microbial communities from San Francisco Bay, California, United States - SF_May12_sed_USGS_8_1 | ecosystem: Environmental > Aquatic > Marine > Sediment | place: USA... | reverse complement strand
TATAATTATTATTATAAATATATTGACGATACCAGTTCATAATGCGAGTGATTATCCGCAAACTGTCGGTATCTCGACTCTACCTTTGAGCGGTGACACTGGTTTGAAATGTATTCCATTAACAGACAAGGTAACACAGCTCCGCAATCTCCCTAATACTTCCACTAACCACACAGTATGTACACTGATCTTGATCTTTTTTCAGCCATGACAATTGAGGATAATGGTTCCTATGAATGCCGTTCGACAAACCCCTCTGATGGTCAGCCTAAGCTGTCTTCTACCGCTACTGTCACCGCATATGGTATGAGGTTTTGGTAGTTTTTTCTCATTCCAACTAGCATGCTTCTCAGGCAGGACAGCTGCTCTGTTTTGAAGCGTTGTTCAGCGTGGGGGTTTATTGTATCCCTGGTTTTTACATGGTCGGTAGTGTGTAACGTACAGAGTTACAAAGGGGGATAACTCTACGGTTTGAAACTGTTCCTGTTCAAAAACCTGGGTGAATCAAATTGCTTACAGAATTTCTCATAAATTGTGGGTTTCAGCTAAAAGTTTATATGTCACAATGCTGGTAGTATTATCTAACTCATTGATTACAGCACCAACCGAATCTGTGATGATTCAAAATGATGAAAGTGGTGAGTTGAGTCTTACAGCTGGACCCCAGACTATCTTTTGCACAGCCAAGGGTGGTAGCAGACCTACAATGTCTATGAAGCTGGGGGATGATGCACCTATCGCAATGTGAGTAGTAGTTTGTTAATTCTACCAGTGTCTACCAGCTATATGGACTTCAAGGAAGTTCCTTGAAGTCAATATAGTTCCTTGAAGGAAGTATATATACCATAGACATGTGTGTGAGAGGGTGATACTCTACGAGCGCACCTTGCATTTAGATACTCCTGTCCATTATTACTAAAAGAGGGGTGGCATTTAACTGGAATCGGGTGCAAGCGTTTATAATTTAGAGGTAAAGTTTTGTATCTCTGTTATTTGAGGTAGTGCTATTAAAAAGACGTACAAAATGCTTTAATTTATGATGGCTTTGTGATGTGATTCCACATTATATCGCGATCTCTCCTGTCAATTTTGATAAGTGTATGTTTAAATATAAGCTCTAACATGCCCTTAGATATTGAGCTCTTACTGGATGCCTGTTATACGTGCACTGTTCTCACCTAGACAGATGGAGACCCAAGTGCAGGGTATTACGCAATCGGATTCCATGTCAGAGGCTGCTAAGATTTTCACTCGTTACCTAATGTGCCTCATCCTGGCACAGCTTTTAATCGCCAATGCCCCGATGGGGCCACCGTAATTGGTAAACTCAGCGCTCCTAACCAATCATGAAACAACAAACTCCATAAAGCCATAAACAATACCAGATACCATCACTGACTGTTCAATCGAAATCTGCATGGAACTTTAGTAGCCCTTTAAATTAAGGGGACTCATTCCAATGAGTACCTGATTTTTGGGATAAACCGTGAACCGCCATGAAAAAGTCATTGGCTTAGTGATGCTGTACATGTAAAACAAGATGATATTATTATTATAGTCGAGATGAAGATATTATCGTAGTGGAGACGAGCACCAATGAAAGCGTAACCTACACAGTCAGCCATACATTCACATTCAATGCTCAGCATGACAGTAAAACACTCGTTTGTGATGCAACTGTGGAAACTTTTGAAACAGCACAGCAGTCTGTAGTCCTTCGAATCCAAGGTATGTATTCTATGATTACCATTCCGTCAATGGGATGTGAATAAAAATGTACATACATCACGAACAGTGACTTAATTAAAAGGGGGTGTGGATAGATTCTTAGGCCACAGTATTCAGACTCTACTGAATCGCAGTCCAAAACACAGCTATGGTGAAGTTACTAAATTCGGTATCTGTTTGTTCACCATGCAGATATGGCTTAGCAGGCAGCACCATAAGCTAGCGGATCAGTACCAACGCCCCACCATATTCCATAGCGAGGCTTACTTGTTGCTGTTGTTGAGCTGGGATAAATGTGATGAGCCCATATTCACAAGCTCGTGACTGGGGTCTGAACCTCATTTGCTGTGTTTGCAAACCCGTAATCCCACACTGTATGCTATGTAGACATTTAATTCTATAGTATTACATGCTTACGTGTCCTACTATGCAGCTCCGCCTGTGATCAGCTGCAGCCCTGAAACTCAGCCAGCTAAGGAGGGAGAGAGCAAAGAATTCATATGTACAGTTACTGGAAGCCCCCAAGCTGATATAAAAAGTCTTTCCTGGGCAGCCAACCTAAATGGTCACCAGATCCCAGCTGATAAAGGATCACATTCACTATATGGTCTCTCAAGCACTGTCACAGTATGTTATTCATTATCAATCATTGCATGGGTGGCGCGTCTTGTTGTACACCTACTACTCTGCTTTTGGCTAACAAACTAAAATAGTTATTTTCAGTTCTCAGATGCGCTGAACAATTTAAAAAAAAAACTTTTTTCAATTGAAATAGGTAATAAAAATAGTGCGTGTGATTTTCATATCTCTTTATTTGAATAGAGTGATGAAGGGATGTATTTGGGTGTGTGTTTTCTAGACAGAAGCGGATGGCAGCTTTACTGTGAAACTCACAGTGATAGCTAGTACAGATACATGGGATATGTATACACTAGTGGCGGATAATGGTGTGCCTCCTGCAACCAGAAAGATAGTCGAACTTACTGAAGGTAAAACACATATATGTGCCCCTACCATGTGAGGAGTAAATTATGATATGTTTATAGCACACTTAACATGAGGTGTTGGCTTGTTTTGTTGCGCACATTATATTTCGATGAGCTAACAGGAATGCTTGCACAGAATTCTTTCCTGTGTTATACAATACTAAACCAGACTATGACACATTATACCTGCAACCTAATGCATGCAATATTCTTAGATAAAAATACAGGTATGCTATGGTGTATGGGTTGCTCTCAAACCTTTGGTATTAGGCTGATAAATGCTGGATAGTTCGGTTTTCGGTGCATGGATGGTGATTGGCAATTGTTCATGATGCCCTCAGCGGGTAAAACACTTAAAAGCATGGTACCCCTTTCTACTATTAGTTGCAGTCATGATTGGCCAACATAAACATATAACACAGGTATTATATGTCTATGCAGAGAACACCATAGAGTTACCCTAATGTATGGATAGCTCCATAGAGAACACACTTCATGGCAGTATGGTTATGGGGATGTGCTTTCGTCCGAATGTAAGACCTCTGCATGGAGTTTGATGCAAAGATTTGAAGAATATACGCTGTGCTACTTGTTTATTGTAGCCAAGATCGGACCTGTAGGCAGCACGTCAGCCATCAGCATCAGCCTCTCTCTGCTGGGAACTATCATCATGACCTATCTACTTGGATGAATAATTACATGAGTCTATTATAATTATACGGAAACATTCCATATAGTGAACATCTCTGCATTGCAGGGCTATAAACAATGCACTAGGTGCTATAGTGCCAACAGGTTCATGGGACATAGGACCATGTTCATCAAGCAAATTACTGCGATTTGAACAAATAATGCTCCATGTCACAAAAAACCTTGTTTTATCAATGTTGCTAATGGTCGTTTTTTCGCGATATTGTAACGTCATTGTTGTTGACAATGGCGAGCTACTTCTATCCCGTGTTTGTTGGTTCACTCGTCAATAGTGCTGGACTTCACTGTTTTTTATATTTTTCGTAGGTACAATATTTCAAATCATGCTCCAATTCATCATTGTTTCAAATGTAATCTATGCAAGTCCAATTGTCTCAGTGAATGTTGTGTAATGATCATTTACAGCCGTTTGCAATAGATTTACCTGCACACCTTCTTGCGACTCAAGCCCACGGTGCCTTCATAAGGCTAGTTACACCACAATGGCGGCTAATCAGCAAATTTAAAGTCACTCTCACGGAGTTCTGTATTTTTCTTGAATTCCAGGAGCAGATCTACATGGAACCGTCCCATTTCTTGACCAGTTGATAGGCACTGGATTTGTCTATAGTCTGTGAAAGCGCAGGCCTATCCACCCACTAGAAAAAGAGATCTTTTGAATTTTCTGAATGAAAATCTAAAATTTCCTCATCCAAATTTGAATAATCAGCAGGTCTTTGAACTGGTCAATTAGAGAAGAGGGGCCAGTTCAGAACTACAAAGCAAACAGCTTCTGGTCACCCTAGTTTAATTGCAGTAACCAAAAAATAAAAATCTTGTGAATTTGAGAACTTTCATATAAGAGCTCAGCAGAGTATAACAAATCCACTGATACCTTGAATGGACCATTTAGCTTGATTTAAGAAGCTGGCGAAGTATAAAATAGCTAACTGCTAGCTGTTGGTGCCACAGAGCATAGAGTTATCCTCCCAGGACAACTCTATGCTTTGGGTCAATCCTGCTAGCAGGCTTTTGGATCCCAGGCCCCTGACCTCGTTACTGCATCACCAGAACCCAAAGTTGCAATCTAAAGCAAGCGAAATTATCTACCTTTGAGGTTGTGCGTGTCTATTTGCATGACTATACATGGAAAAAATTTGACTATGGACCGTACAACCAAAAGGGAGGATAACCCAATGCTGTACATTCCATGTTTTGGATTGATAAAAAAAATGCAATGCGTAATAGTGTCTTGTGCAAATGCTCCGAGACCACTCAACAAAGCAGTCCACGAGCCGCCGCATATTATTGCAGTATTTGGGTGACAGTGTGACGGCTATTTAGTTACCCCTTGGACTTTCCAACAAATCAGCATAATTATATGCTTGCCAATTATTCGACTTATTTTCCATCATCTTCATTCTGAGGTTGAATTTCTCAAAAGGAACAGAAAAGGGAATGGTACTGCCCAGTGTATTGATGGATGTCAGACTTGAGAGAGTGGGTTGAAGTCGTTGAACCCATCATTCATATTTGATCACCTAAACTCACTCCATCTGTACGTCACAATAGTGATGTGTTAACGTACTCGCGTATGTGTACGACCAGCCAGACCCTTGTCACAGCCTTAACCTAGTCCCCAGAAAATTTCCAGCTATCCCAATCCTTCCCAAACTCTCTGGCACATTCCTCCACCAGAGAGAAGAGACATACTCATGATATGCCACTGTTGTGAGAAACTTGTTGCTGCACTTCTCCCGCCACAAAGCCAGGTCGACTGCCGAGCCCGGGTAAACGGTCTGAGAGGCGCGCTCTGAATGGCGGTTATTGGGGCTCTAGTTCAGAGCCCTTCATTTCAAACATTTTCGCGGTATTGGTGTATTGACCAATTTGTTCATGGGAATCCGACTCGTCCCAATGTTTTGAACTTGTGATCGGAGTTTTTTAGTAAATAGATTGAGAAAAAGTACTGAAATAAAGTCGTAACGCTTGTGGTAAGTACCGAATAAACCTATGTTGGTAATTGAACGCGCAATATAGCAAACCGAGGAGGACGATTGGTCACTCAGTCATTGACTGAGTCAAGTGATTGAGTGATCATTGACTCACTCTTCTAGTTCTAATCGAAGTCTAAACTCTAACTAAGTGAGTCTAAGTCAATGAATGACTTGTGAAGCAGTTTGGTTGCTCAATGGGGGTTAATGAATTGATTTGAATATGGGGTGTTGATAATAGGAATGGATATCCCCTGTAAATCGCAGGGATATGTCATATCATATGAGTCATATGTCATATCATATGACATGTCATATGACATAACAGTCAGGATTTCATCTATCTAATCTAGCCTCTAAAACTAAAAGTGTAAGGTAAATTACACGATCATAATAATTTAATGATAATTTAATTCTGTGATCTGTGATGTATTCCATATGAAACCTAGGCTAGTGTTTGGCCAGTCATAGCAGCTATTTTGTGAGTTATTGTAGTGTATTTTTCCTCTACTCTACTCTCTAGTCTTCTAGTTCTAGTTCTATACTTGTTTAGTACTGTGCTTTTTGGTTGGTAGAAAATGGCTGCTGTGTATAGCCCACTTGCTGGATCACAGCTTCATGGAAAGGTAGTAGTTATCCGAAGAAGTGGTGATGATGGATCCATTTTCCCATTGACAATGCGAGACTGTGTCCTGGGGCGGTGAGTAATGGTATGACGACTGTTAGCTAAACTGATACCATCCACTCATTTATAAAGAAACCCTTCATGTGCATGAGTGATTAACTACTATAGTATATATTCCTTCTGCCTATTATCTCTCCACCTTTGAAACTCCCACCCTGAGTTCATTGCAAATGATCTAAACTGATTTTGATTGTAGAGGTGAAACATGTTCCATTAGGATTCAGCTACCCTCGGTCTCTGATCAGCAGTGTAGCATAGAGGTGTTGGTTGATGGCGCGGTTCAGATTACTAATCTTAGTCGCAGCCATCCCACCCGAGTTAATGATAAACCCGTGAATGGAAAGGCCATTCTGCGCCATAAGGATATGATAGCCATTGCGGATCGTCATTTTAGATTCGAGTATCCCGATAACCATCCTCTGGCTGTTGATGGTAAGTTTATACCAATGGTCTCTAAAGCTTGCTCAGTATTAAATGGTTCTTCTTTTTAAGTAAATTATCTTGACATATACATTTTGAGTGTGTTCTGCAGGCCTAGATCCAACGGGAATAGAGATCTGTCTAGTCCGTAGAGTTGTCATTTCTAAAGAAGGATAACACTATGGTCTAATCACACTTTTTTAGAGAAGCACAAAATCTATACAGTTCCTGCTGCGAAAGCTCTTAACCCCAGGGCTGTCTCGGTCACTATGTTGTGGCTGGGTTATTCATATTAATCTGTAAAAAGGTTACAGAAAAGTCCCATTGTGTGTTGCAATTTTGATTTATTTTTAGAACTTATCCTGAAGGCCAAGTCTCCGAGCAGAAGCAAGTCACTATCTCCTCGCAAGTCTGTCACACCTGGAAGACCGTCGCTTAAATCTGCCCGTGTGCTGACTCCCAGACGAAAACCGCCGCAGCCGGAGAGATCGAACGATGTAGAGAACACATCACCCGAAACACTATCCAGACGTGGGTCCACTGGTAGACGATCCGGGACTCACACTCCATACAAAATCCTCACCCCATCTGTAAGTCTGCCAGCTACATTGCTATCAGCCTGCTTCGAGTTGGTATGATGATATGCGATTAAAGCTTGTTCTTCAATGAATGAAGTAAACATAAATGTTATTTGTGAATCAACAAGTAGAATGGAATCGGGCCGCAGCACCAGTAGCCAGTGAATAGCAGTTTGATGGCTCTCGCAAGATGGTCGTTGATAAAAGTAAAATGTTGTAGCGAAAACCACCGACTCCTAAAAGCCCCCTGGCTCCCGGCAGCAGACGAAGCGCTGACCTGAGAAAGAGTGTGACTGAATTGAAACGTCGTTCGGCGGCAATCGAGGAGACACCTGAGCTGGAGCCTTCTCCCAAGAAACGGCGCTCATCTAGCGGTGCTTCAACGGCAATTACTCGTTCAAGAAAGGTTTCATTCGGAGCAAACCTTAGCCCTGAACTGTTTGATAAAACCCTGCCACCCGGCACCCCAATCAGACGAGGCTCTGTGCCGAAACGCGTGTCTATGGGAGCAAGTGAGTGACTCTGATAAAAGGCTGTACTAGGTAGTCATTTCTACCTCATTTTCCTGAAATAACCTCACCGTGAACTGTAAATTGTCTCTGTTCCACTGTAATTCTTTGTCCGCTCTCTGAAAGTAATGCCTTTGTCATGGGTATCTTCTGCAGGCGAAACTGGTAGCGTAGCGTCCCCTCGAATCCTTAAGCGACGATCGGTGGCGGCTCTGCCCTCCACTAAGCCAATAACAGAGGAAAGCCCTGCAAAATATCCTGGCCGGAGCCCCAAACAAACTGACAAGAAGTCCCCTAAGTCACCGAAGGCTCAATCGTCTGACACTTCTCAACTCAAGTCCGCTCTCCATCATGAGGACTCTATGCAGGGTCGATCATCCAGGTAGGTTCCAAGAGGGTCAGTCTGCATTTGGTTTTTCTCAAATGACAGCTGCCGAGCTAAATACTTGTTTTTGCACCAATGGCGACCTAGCATGAAGCACCACCAGCGGATTAGTATCATTCTTCTTCCTCACAGTGAGGCTTGTTCTGAGCTGGGATTGATTGAAGCAGCTCACACTCACAGCGGGAGCCTGCCGTGAGTGGGATGCGAACCCAAGTTCTTACAGTTGCGAGTACAGTGCTTTGTTATTGAGCTATCTCGCTATCCCAATCAGTATTTATTAGGTTGCTTTTTACTATATGCATCTATGAAGATAGAACTATCTTGTGGCGAAGAGTCATAAGATTTGTTTATGTAGGAGATCCCGCCATGTGGTTGTCAAGTCGCCGCATGTGCCTCATCACGAAATGAGTGAACAAGAAATCATGAAGGATGCAATGATAAAAAAGCAAGAGGGTATCACATTCAAAAGGCTTTCTCACAGTCCTGATGTAAGTCATTTTGTATCATTGTCTCGGTGGTGAGACTCGAGCATAGCGAGAGTTGAAGACGATCACGGTTAGTGATGGGCATGAACGATGTTTTCTATGCAGGTCAAAGAAGCAGTTTGGGCCATTTTATTGGCAGATATTGTTTTAAAACCCCGGGACTCACTGCTTGTCTTTTCACATGATCTTTCTTCACTAGCTGCCTATCCAATTTATCGGATAGGTTAAAACGCTATCCTTCCATCCACGGTCCTAATTCATTTCCAGATGAAAGCATTCTCATTTGAGTAAATAAAAATGGAGTACGCCATGATATTTCAAAAATCTCCGTTGTAGGCGTGTTTTCTATCTAACGCGCCTTCTGTAGCACTAGCTCCCCTAAGCAGATGTTAGCGTATTATTCAGCCTGCCGAGCATGCGTGATGAAGCAACTCCAAACTAGCCAACTGATTTGGCTTTTCGGCATCCCGGTGGGCGATCATTGTAATAGAAGAGCCGCTTGGGTTTATTACTAACTGTACTTTATCACTTTACTGTTACACATTACATTATTATAGCTACAGTGAAACTCGATTAACTCGACCTCGGATAACTCAAAAATTTGCTAAACTCAAACCAAGTTTCATGGTCCCTGTCTGGGTAATGATAATTTGCTGAGCATATCTCGAACCTTTAGTCATAACGCGAACTGCCAACTTCATTGTTTTCTTTTCACATGAGAAGAAAATCTCGCAAATTTTAGAAAGTTTGGCCAGGAAATGAAATATGGACTCGCTACGGTGGCTACACGGTTAAAGCAAGGGGAGAGCATAACCCATAACTCCGGTTAAAGCAAAGAGAGAGCATAACTCATAACTCAAACTTTTTTGGTGGTCCCCTGCAGTTCAAATTATCCAAGTTGCACTGTATTTTGTCTACATGACCACTTTTCTGTCGACCCTCTGGGTCGTTCTCCTCTAAACTTGCATTTTGACTGCCCATGTGACCGGTTTCAAGTCATGAATGTTGAAGCTGAATAACCTTTTGTCAGATTCTCTTTGTGCTCCTGATGCACGACGTATTGATGCAGGCATTGAATCATTAGGTCATTTAGTTTAAAACAAACTGTGTGTTTTATCTTGCAGATGCTGTCACCCCCAGCAACCCCGCCTTCCCTAAAGCACATCTCGGACTCTGCCTCCCCTGCGTTGAAAAGATCAGCTACTAAAGGACGCACCGCGCCTAATGTGGCTGTCTCAGCCTCCACACCTGGAAAGAGTCCTGTCTTTGCCTCTCCAGCCCGCGCCTCACTCGCCCGAGCTTCTCCAGCCCGTGCCTCCCCAGCTCAAGGTACTCTAGCCCTCCACTCTCCGACTCGTACCTCACCTGCCCGTGCCTCACCCGCCAGAGGCACTCCGACTCGTGCCTCCCCAGCCCGAGGGTCCCCAGCCCGAGGCACTCCAATCCGAGGGTCCCCAGCCCGAGGCACTCCAATCCGAGCTTCTCCAGCCAGAGTAGCACCATCCAAAGGTTCACCGAAGTTGGTGACACCTAAACCGGCCGCACCTCTGACAAGCGCTAGTAAACGAGCAGCGAGAACCATAATGACTCCAAAGATGGGACATGTGGTCCATACAGATACACCTAGACCAAAGACTCCCCAATCACAAAGGTGAGCCTTTGATCCTCGGTCATTTGGTAATCCCAGAGCTTTGTCTCTTTTCAATTTCGTATACGTAAACCGAAAACGGCTCGAAGTTGACTTCTTAGGCGCGCAAATGCAAAATTTCTTCCAAATTCCATACGATGATACCTCATGCGCTTTCCTTTTTCGATTTCAACCAAATAAGTACGCCGCGGTTTGTTGGCAATCGCTGATGTTATGAACTAATTCACCAGACATTTTCTTATTGTTTGCACCCATATCGTACACCGAATCACTAGTAATCTAAAGTGAGCAATGTTTTTTCCCTGTGGTGAGTGAACGAGCAGCGAGCGAGTCATACGTTAGTAGGTGGAATCGTTAAAGTTCTGGTTTTGTGACCGCGTACGCAACCCTGCGAACTCTCAATATCCACTCATGCGTTATGTGATCCGCTCACAGTCGTATACATTTCATTTTTGCTTTTAAAGCCGGGACGACTACATCGAGCCGAAGATAAAGATTCCTTCTCCCCCAATGGATATAAAGAAGGCTGTGGCTTTGCGAGCCATCCATGGAAGGTCTGCTACACCCGGCCTGCCAGCCGGTCTGCGTCAACAACTCAGTCCCAAAGTTGGCACCCCCAGCAGAAAAGCTGTTACGCCGACTGCCACTAGCCAGAAGGCAAGAACACCGAGGTCATCTGCTAAGAAGACAGCAGCGCCGCGGTAATGACAAAAGCCTACTCTATTACATTAGGCTGCGTGGCAACACAAGGACTGAAGTGTGATGTAAACTAGGAATTATGGCGCAAATTCCAGATGATTGAAGGAATTAAAGCCTCTTGTAGTGATGTATTGTTTATTCTAGATCAACAATCGTCAAATCCTGGGCTGATGTTGTAAAGACTGGTAAGCGCAAGTCTCTGGGGAAAATGGGTAAAGCGAGAAGGGCACAAATAACTAAACAAGCAGTCCCCAAAAAACCAGCGGCCACTAAACGAAAGGTCAGTCCTTTTTTATGCTATATTACTATATTTTTGTTGATAGTTCTGTAGTTATTGCCCATTGAACAACTCCATACTACAGTTTTTCACCCTTGATGTGTTTTTGCAGCATCAATGTGATAACAATTGTGTCAATCTTGGTTGTAGGCTTCCAGTTCCGTTAAAGTCCCGAAGACACCAAGGCCCATTGGTGCGGCTCAGTCCACAGGGCATGTAGATTCACCGGTGACAATCATTCTGCGAAAAGGTCGCGCTCGCTCCACGCCTGCGCCAGACACACCCAAACTCAATGAGTCTGGATATGATGAGCTGCCAGCCACTCCGGCGTCACCTCCCACCGTAATGTTCATTTCACCGCTCTCAGAGCAACGAGGTAGAGCCAGAAAATCTCCCTTGAGCAAGGTGACTAAGAAGTTCACAAGTCCAAGTCTGATAGGTGTGAAGGAAACATTGACAGAAAAGCCTCCGAGAAAGAGTGTTGATTTGCGTGCGCTTAAAGCTCTAATGAAATCGCCAGTTGTTTCTCGGACGCCCCAGCTTACGGGTGTGAAGGAGATATTTGCTGTACCAAAAGGAAGGAGAAGCGTGAGCCTTGTTGGAGTGAAGGAGACGTTTGCCATAGCCAAACCTCATAGAAATGTTAGACTGACAGGAGTCAAGGAACTTATGACTCAGCAAAATATGTGAGTCATTCACCGAATATATAATAGATCAGGTTTTCCCAATATAATAAAAATGGGCAGTTATCTGAAAGCATGTAATGATGATTGCGAACTGACTTGGTATATTGAACAGTCTGCAATTTTTTCAGTAAACGAAAGTCGGTCAACTATACCGGTCTAAAGGAACTAACAAGAGAGCCCAAGCGGAGAAGATCAGTGCAACTTTCAGGTATTTTCATTTTATTATAAACTAAGAAAGGTAGGAAACATAAAAATAGGTGCTCAAGGGAGCAAGCATGTGCAGTGCTATGGAATGAATGTCATGAAGGGCCCTACATAATTCTTGTAGGAATAAAGAACATGATGTCAGCATCACAAAAACGAAAATCTACAAATTTGGAAGGCCTTGATGTCTTGTTCACTGAAGTCATGCCTCCATCATCAAAGAAGGCTAAGGTTGATGTTGAATCTCCTGTCAAAACAGCTCGAGGCCGAAGAGTGGCGGCGAAGCCAGCAACACCCAAGACTGCAGCCGTGAAAGCAACCCGTGGGCGGAAAGCAGTTCGTTTAGAGGAAGCAGCTAGTCCAGGTCAGTTAGTTTACATCTCAAGTCCATTTAAAAGGGCGTCTCCTTTCACCCGCTCTTTGATTGGGTAGGATGGGTACTTTTATGTAGCTTAGTCAGACCACAACTAGTTTGCATGATGTGTATCAGACTTGTGATACGGTTTCATGTTTGATTCAGTTGAGACATCTCCTGTAAAGGCAACTAGAGGTCGCCGAGCTAAGGCTACAGTAGCTGCTGCATCACCTGCTAAAAAGACACGGGGCAGAAAAGCTGCAGCCAAACACAGTACACCTAAGGCCACCCCTGTTAAAGCCACCCGTGGTCGCAAAGCTGCCCCAGCAAAGAAGGCAGACAGTCCAGGTGAGTAGTGTGTTAGTTACCGGTCATGGGAACAACTTTTTAATTGTCGACCAGCAGGTTATGTGCCCTTTTGAGCAGTCTATAGCCTAAATCTTGAATAATATTGTGTCCA
>Ga0224511_10002259_pt1 | contig 12789 bp, 2 predicted proteins | sample SF_May12_sed_USG_2_FD_169988 | JGI IMG/M metagenome (GOLD analysis project Ga0224511, IMG submission 169988) | Sediment microbial communities from San Francisco Bay, California, United States - SF_May12_sed_USGS_8_1 | ecosystem: Environmental > Aquatic > Marine > Sediment | place: USA... | reverse complement strand
ATCTCGCTTAATGTGCATTTGTTGGCTTAAGTTTTTTTAATCGATACACTTACTTTTGTGTTTCCTACATAATTGTAATTAGTGAAAGAATCAGACAGCTTCCCTTTAAATGTGTACCATTTGATAACAAAACACTTTGTGGAAAGTTTGAACAAAATCTTTTGTATTTATGGGTAGCTCATAAGCCTTGAAACTTACAAAATTGCGAGTACAAATGTATATTCTGCTACAGAGCAGGTTTTGTTTAAACCATTTACTTCACAATACGTCTTAAGGTAGCACCCATCTTCATATACCGGATGTTTTAGCACCTACCTAAGACCCTCCCCTGATTATCTTGCTTGTTTATTTATTCCTCTTGGTATGGATCAACATAAGGAAAATCATGCAGAAGTACCTAAGTGAAACAAGCTTCTTAGATGTTGTCTGTAAATGGATGTACGATGAACTTTTGTTTTATTTGTATAATCAGATTGGACAGCTATTTTAAACGCCACACTCGTACTTGTTGTTTTTATAAAAAAAAACTGACGTCACTGTTGAAAACTATTCCTTTCCAACAAATTCTGGCAACATGTACCATAAGTAATTGAGGTGTCTTTATTTCTCTAAAATACAGCAGCAGCTTGGGTTGCACCAGTCCATCTCAGATTGTAGCTTAGCACTTGGCAGAAGCGGTGAAGAATGTTTTCATGTCACTAAAATATGGAGACAGACACCTTTTTATTGTCCACTTTTATCTTTAAAAGCTGTGAAGGAAGTAAACTTAAAGCGGGGTTAAATTTGTCTTATTGCAATTATGTTACTAAGTATAACGATTTAACCCACCTTTTTTGCTCGATACTTTTGAGTATGACTTATGTACATGTAGCATAATGCTATGTCATTTCCTTCACTCAACAAGTTAAATCTCCCCACATCCCTTTCACATTTTTCACCTAGCTCGAAAAGTCATATTGTCGCTCCTTTGTCTATTTCGCTTTGGTTGTCTTTTCATGTTTACTCTCTTTTTAAGCGGAGCAAGTAGAAAACCTTATTTTCTTGAGAAAAAAAACAACAGACGTACTTTTTAGGGCAAAGGTATGACCAACATCAACAAGATAAATAAAGTTTGAATAATCTATAATTCTTTTTCATGTAATGGTAAGTTATTAAATCGGTCTATCTATGTTTTCGTAAGAATTGTTTATCGTCAAACAGTTTCCCAAGCTTAGTTTAACAGATTGGCCATTATTTTATTGGAATTCTAACTTAAACTGGTGAAAAGGAAACTCATTTGCTATTTTCGTTATAGTAACCATAACAGATTGTCTTCATATTTGACGTACTTGAAGATGGTAAAAAAGCTTAAGATGCAAATGTTATTTTGGTAATTTGCTCCAGTTAAAACTGCTATTAATTCTCCAAAAATACAATTGTTGGGTCTTGTTGTCATTTCTATTGTTAAAATCATGTAAGTAAATAAGTTTATAAAAGTACTGATTCATTCAAATTTCAAACATGACCTAAAAAGTGTGTTGGAAAGACTAAATAAAGAAAACTAATATTACTTGCTTGGTAACATATAGCTCAAAATCCATTTAAGATCCCGTGTCTGATAGTTCAACAAGCACAAGTTAGGCATCATTCTTTAACTTTCCTGAATGTGGTAAAGATCAATCTTTTCTTAAGTCAACATAGAAACATAGAAATAGCATGTACTTGGAAAAAACTTTGCTCTCAGAACTATGTTGATATGCAGTCTGAGTTAACACTATAAGAAAGGTCAACTTGTGGTATAACAAGTTGTATTTGTAACTTGTTTTATCTTCTTATCTATGATTGAAAGACCAATTAAGATTTATTTGTGTTGTTAGAGTTGCAGGAAATGGCAATTTTGAAAGCATTCGATAACAGTTATAATATATTTTCCAATTGACACATTATACAAGCCTGCCTTGTTCGCTGCTAATCAAGAAAATCTAAATTTCCAAAGTCAATGAGCTACCTTCAAATATTGTTCAATTGAATTGCTATTTTGCCAAATATGTTTTTACACAATGGAACAAAATAAGAGGGTAAGAACTGTAGATTTCAAAAGTTTCAAAATAAGGACCACCCTACTTTACACTGCAAGGAAAAGTAACATGACCCTATGTATGTTGCTGTTATGATGGTCATACTTTAAGTTTTGTTCACACTTTCTGAAGGCAGTGACAACTCTTCCGAACATGTTCCATTTATTCACTATATTGTTGTTCGTTTATTTTTATCTATCTTTATTTCGACAAATGGTTGTAATATGTAACACTTCTACATTAATAAAATATAATAATTGAACTGAGTGAGTGACATTACTCTTGAAATTTTTAACGTGTGAGTAAACATTTCTGCTATTTTTCTAACTCTCACAACTTGTATAATGTATTTCTTCTTAAGTATTAAAACACGGATCTTTACTTTGTATTCAACAACTATTAGTATACTGACTTGTCAGTGCACGACCAGAATTGTATCTTTAAGTGTAACCATTTCAATAGAAAGAGAATGTGGAGGAGAGTTAAAGTCGCACCAGTGTTGGTCAGTAAACAATATATTTTGAGACTTAATGACAGTATAAACCGCTGCTGTGGAGAGGCTTATTATTTGTTGATAATCAGTCTTGACGGTTGTAGTTAAATTGTATTGTTGTGCCGGTTTTGACAAAAAATGTATTTGTTGATTAAATAAATAGCCAGCGAAGCGATCGAAATAACAAGATGTAATGCAGAGTTTTTGGATATTAAAATCAAAGCTCCTCGGCACGAAATTGTGGAGAGGGTTGTCGCTTTAAAACAAAAATAAACATTAATTGTGTTTAACTTTTAAGTCAGAAAGAAAACAATTCATTAATATACTCTTGACCGTTTAGATATGTTCTGGATATAGACGGATATCAATTAATTATTCAAATTGAATAAAATTATCTTAATAAAATTCAAGAAACACATATTTTGGTCGGCACGCCCTTTCATCAGAGCTAACAATTGTACAAAGTAATAAAAATGTGTCAACTTATTTTGAAGTAAATACACGAAAACGCAAGTTCCGAATAGACGAACGCAAGCACATATTCCGAACTTAAATAAGTGCAAAATGTAGTTAGCGCAACGCTTTACAATTAAACTTTTACACATTGAAGGGCAACTGTACGATCTGTTTTTCAAACGTTTTTGTAAATATATCCATAGAAGTGGTACTCTTGTGTGGAACAGAATAACTATAAAAGTATATAAATATGTGTATAACAATACTTCACTTTGTAAAATAAAAAGGTGTACACGATATCAAACGATGTTGACAGCCACCAACCATGTATATAAATATATAGATAGCTGGTGGTGGTGTAATCTTTTTGCAAGAGATAGCGCTAAAAGAATACAAAAAGACCTACCTTATACTTTGCTGAAGAAATTCCTTTGTTATTGCCGTGTACGTATTTCTCAATATTCAAATGGGACTTGTTTATGCTGTAATGAAAAAAGGTATTAATAAAAAACACGATCGATCCTATATTTTATTCGAATATGTCGAAATACTTCTTAAAATATAAGGTACACAGTGATGGCAACTGAGATTGCATTTAATATTGTTTTATAAAGTTAAACAAATGATATCTCAAAATGAAAAAAATGTATCTAATACAATGATTATTTACGCGCATTTCTGCGGATCCAGTAAAAGTTAAATTTTGTTTGATAGATATAATTCAGACAAAACTTTATACCAACCATCTATACTCTTTATGCAATATAGCGAAAGGAACAATAGCTAACGGTATGTGGTCAATTAACAAAAACAATTATGCATATAACTCTTATCTCTATTGTAATTTTATTTAGATTTAAATGCATGGTTTGTAGATTGCATGCGCTGTGTTGCGACATTTTATAAAGGCCGTCAAACACTAGCAGACGTTCTTGGGATCACCAGTACTAGCTCTTTTACCCCGGGAGCAACAAACGGTTTGCTCACATAAACCAACTATTAAGGAAAACTGATCCAGACTGAGCGCAAATTCTTGAAACAGAACGGAGAACGTGTGCCACATCCGTTGGTCTTAAACTAAATATTATCACAACAGTTATTGACCGAAAACTATGTCTCTATAAAAAATAGTGACGTTTGCCTTTTAATGTTTAGACATTAATGTTTAGTTTATGTGATGATTGACGAAAAATCAGCATATATATTGCCTTCAGTTGATAATAATAAGGTTGCTGTTTTCTCATTCAGGCCTTGTTTCCTGAGGGCTACCATTTCTTCAGTTTTTTTTATAACCTTGAGGGCGTGATTTAGAGAACTGATTTTCCAATTGTATTGATTTTTTGTTTACGTTGGATAATTTGTTATCTGATTTTCACGCGTCTTTCAGCACATCGAAGAACTTTCCTTTGCAAAAGGGAACCCTGGCACGGGATTTGTGTTGACCACTTTTAAAGAAAGATATGTTATTTGGAATGATATAGGGTCATAAATATAGCAAAAAAAAATAATTATTATCTCACAATATTTTCGAAATCTATTTAAATAACGAATTGTGACACGGTTCCCTTTATATTTATCAAATGTGAAATATAAAGTCTGTTTGAATGAATTTAAAATAAACATGTTGATTGTATCACTTAGGAATGTGAAATATTGTAATACAAATGTTGTAAGATCTTTTGTCACGACGGTTATGCGATATTGCGCGTAAGATGCGTTAGGTCTACGTCATCATTGTACAATGCAGATTTGACCATTTAAAACGTATACTGCAAATATTAAGAAATTTGAGAACTGCTCACAATGGCAGAAACGTCAACATTCAAATGCGTATTGCCACTTGACAAGTGATCACATTATTATGTTGTTTTGATATCATGAAAACACAAACTTTTTTCTGATTATTACCAAACAATAACAAAGTTCAAAACATATAATGCTAAATGTATCTTTTAAAACCTTTTTCATGCACAAATTAGCGCAATTGAAAGGACATAGTAGTGTCAGACAAAGAAGATACGAACGTTTGTAGTTTTACAGTTACTTTAGGGTCAGTTTTAAACAGATAATTATAGCCAGTACTTGAGTTATATCAAATAACTTGTATTTGAAATGTTAAATAAACACGTTTGTGTTATTTTAATAAACACTTTTAATCAACATTATTGTTTTTCTATAACACTCACGACATGAGTGCATGATGACGGCTTCAATAACGCTGTGACGTCAAAAAGTGGTGGGGGCGATAATGCCAACATGGCCATGTTGCCAAGGCTGCAATTTTATGATTGATCTTAATGTTTATAATACTTTTGTCATTGTATTTAGTGAATATTAACAGTTATGAGTACAGTATTATCACATATTGAACAACCCTTGTATGACTAAAAATATAAAGTTAAGTATTCTATGATATGTTTACCTCACCTTAATAAAAAATGTAAATTGTTACATTTTGTTTCAAAATAAGAATAACTAACAAAATGACACATACGGCCCTGGAACGCTCACCTGAGACAAAATAATTTTAAGAGTTCCCTTTTTCATTCTGAGGGCTATAGTTTTACAATATGTTAATGTAATGTTATAAAAGGTCAAAGTTCTAATGCAAAAACTAAGTTGTACAATTGGTCCAACTGTGAAGGCCTAAGTTTTACTAAGTTTCATCAAAACTAGGGTCGCAAATGATTGTAAACAAGAATTTCCTAGGATTTGTGTTGTAGACCTAGTTTTAGACCCGACATAGCCCATATTCTGAATTGACCTAGATATTGTCAAAACAAAACATCTGACAAAGTTCCATTAACATTGGGTCGCAAGTGTAGCCACCAGAGAGTAAACATTAATTTCCAAAAAATTTACCTGGTGACCTACTTGTTAATCCAACATGATCTATATTCAAACTCGGCCTAGATATTGTCAAAACAAACATTCTGTCCAAGTTATACAAATCCGGTAACAAATGAGGGCTCTACAGTGTACACAATAATTTTGTAAGATTTGACCTGGAGACCAAACATGACCCATATTCGAACTTGGACTAAAAATTACTGACACAGACATTTTAATCACGTTTAATCAAAATCGAGTCGCAAATCTGTCCTCAAGAGTGTAAAACAGAGTTTTCCAAGATTTTACCTGATGACCTAGTTTTTGATCCGCCATTACCAATATCCAAACTTGGCTTAGCTATTGTTAAAAGAAACATTCTAACCAAGTTTAATAAACATCGTATCACAAATGTGGTATCTAGAGTGAAAACACAAAATGTTGACGCAAATAGGAAGAAACACGACGACGGACCACGTACTACGGACAACCACTGACCACAATAGCTCAACATGATCACTTCGTGCTCAGGTGAGCTAAAATGGTAAAAAGCGACATGGTGATTTGTCGTAAAAGGTCATTTTCTTAAATGTTACTAGGTTTGTGATTCTGATTTGCTGCAAATGCGTGTCTCAGTTATGTGTCCCAAGCCTTTAAAAGCTTGACTTCAATATATAGTTTCAGTTGATAAGGTGGCCGATTGCTAACAATCTGAACTGCGGTGCCAGAGGTCCCGGTTTAAATTTCTGACTCTGGCAAAAAAAATTTACGTTTACGTTTTTGTATTTTTATTGTTGTAATTCTACTTTTTGTCCAAATATGCATTACTTACTGGAAACATTTTGTCATTCCTTTTGCAGTGTTAATTCATTTCGTATAGCTCGGATTTATTGACCCCGACTTAATCTTCTAAATTAGCATCTATTAACGTTCTACACCCCACCTTTTTACGACCAATACCACGCCTTAACCCCATCTCGGCAATTTACGCATACATATGATAAATTAATCGTGCTCTGTAGGATCAAGGCTTGAAATTATCTACTTTATTCGAACATCCGTTAGTGGAAACGCTAATGAGCAAGGCAAAGATATCGCTTTTTGTTATGACATGAAACAAATAACTCAGTATAGTGGTTCAAGTCTCACATTTGTCCATTATTATTTCTTCAGTCATGTCTAACGTAAAACTATACAAGACCGACTGAACATTAAGTTTACCCATACATGTACATTGTACTAGGTTTACTTTTAATTCACGAAATTAACGAAAAAGCACGGGAAACTCGATGCTTTACTTTACCTTGCCATCAATCCAAGATCGATTTGATTTTACCTACAAAATAGTTGAAAAAGAAATCGCAAGCACTGCTCTCTCACCCCTCGTCCAAGACGTCACTGTCCATCATCGTAATCGTATTAAATATTATAACGTATGTTATTGTTTATACGTGCACGATCCCAAACGACTTTCACCGAATGCATTTTTGAATGCTAGTTAAACATTCGTAATCGACAGAAAATATATCGTTGCATAACGGTCAAGTAGAGGTTAATTAATTAGAGCTAAATAAAATTATATTTAACATACTGCAAAATGTGTTACTAAGTCAGCACGCTAATTACTTTTCGACATTCTTATAAACTGAAGAAAGGGTAGCCCTCAGGAAACAAAGCCAGAATGGGAAAACAGCAGCTACGGTTTTATTGAAGCTGTCCATCAGTGGTACTAAAAAGTGCCACACCACTGACGCCCCTAGCGCATAAGCGAAACTCCATTTTCAAATATAAACAAACATACAGTCAATGATCCCTGAGGACCAGAACAATATGACTACACAATGATGAAGTACGGGGCGACCGCCATACCGTAATTGTATAACCAGTCTCCCGTTGGCTTAATAAGCATATCCATACTATATCTACAGTAAGAACGTTGTGTACACAAGGCCCGTATTATGCAAGCCTTTCACTTTCAAACTCTTACTACTGTGCTTCGAAAATGCCCGAAAGCTTTACAGGATGACGCAACAACACGTGTGTTGGAATTTTCATATTTCAGTTTTTTATACAAAACATGGTATGCTTTGGCATGCAAATACATTATCAGTATCTATCTAACAACAAAATAACAACAACTAGGATTATACAATACATACTAATGTAATATAAGTCCACGTCCAGAAGAAAATGTCAATGTTTCTAAGAAATATAATAAGAGACGGTCACGATTATTCGATCGGAAGCAGTTGTCCGATTCGAATTTAACTGTGAACTTGACCTTTTTCATTAAGATACCATAACGCTGATCAATATCGAATTGTTACTAGTAACTTCAAAACCATAAGGCGTTACATACAGACCAAGACCAGCGTTTGAATATTTTATTAGTCGACATCATTCGGGTCTATCGGACGATAGACCGATCGATATTTCACTACACAAAATAAAAGTTTCTTAATGAAGCCACCTCAAGGTGAATACCACATTGAACTACCATTGTTTATATTTATCCACTATTAAGTAGGCTACTTTTTGTAAGTGTATTTAAATGAAAGGGAGAATTTATCTTATTCTATACAAGAAACAATCGGCGAATTATATCATATATAACAATAAATATAAGCAAGAAAAAGTTGAAGTTACACTAGAATACAAATGTTGTAAAATCTATTGTCACAACGGCTATGCGATATTGCGCTTAAGACGCGTTAGGTCGACGTCATCATTATACATATTGTTGCTTTTGTTGTTGTTGTTGTTTTTGTTGGTGTTACTATAGCACCATTCAGGGAGTTTAAATAGACGTAAAACTTACATGCATGGTTTGTTCTCTAAACAAACAACAGATATATACTTACTTTTCTAAAAGCAACCAGAGCGCGTATTGGGCATTAACAGAAAATCTAAATGATCCATTTATGTCTAAATAACTGCGTAATAGGGCATAAACAAAAAGTACTATGTGCTAGTCTGGAAGAAAAAAGGGCACATACCAGGACATTTCCAAAATTATTATGAGGGAAGTCCTTTTTCTGTCCACGCACACAATAACGATTTACCTCATATTACATGCTTTTTTCATCTTTTTTAATATGTATTCAAAAATGTTTAGTGTCAGCTATATTTCATCACATTTCTCTGCTAAGACTCTTACCTAAATCATATTTAAGATAAGTACTTTTCAACCCCATTTTCTGTGCTCTAGCTACTTAAACTTAACTACTTAAACAGATGCTCACCTGTTTATCAGACACAACTTATGCCAAGAACACTTTGTATAACACTTAACAATGCCACCACTTCGTTGTGCTTCCAAAGAAAATCAAAAATGATCATACGTGTTCACCTATATGACGGTCTTATGGTAACAGTATCGCATTTCACCCTGTTATCTTAGTGATATTAAAGTAGTACAACCATGTATATAGATATCTGCTTATTTACTTATTTACCTTGCACATAGTGACAAAATTGTTGATAAAAAATGTTTCATCGTTTGCGGTAATTAAATATGGTTGTTTATTTTAGATTCCTATAATTTTAGTTTTGTTTTCCTTTACAATACGCTACAAAATCAGACCTTAACTATCAGGTCAACACGGGCACACATATCTGGGCAGTGGAAAAAATGTTGACAAAATCAGTTTTTACTTTGACGTTGTTTATTGATAACGTTTCAGACGTTTCGTACGTTTCAGAGATTTAAATTCAAACGTTTGCATTCGTATGGTGGGGTCTCGTGTCTATTGGATTTCCCTAAAATTAAACACCTGATAACTGGTTTGTGCATGCAGATTGAACAATACATGTGTATTTATAGAAAATGTATATATGTATGTATAAACTGAAGAGAAACGTGTTGCATACAAATCATAACTATTTAAATATATTTATCTCAAAATGTATTGACGAATCCGACATACAATGTACTACCTTGCCGTTTGCGTACTGAAATAACAACAACAACGCTGTTGTTTTTTGCAGTGGCATTTTTTCACAGCATGTTTATTTTAATCAATGAAAATTGGCGATTTAAAAAAACAATACAAACCAGTGAATAAGCTATAAACATACATGTTTAAACTATTTTCCCATATATATAAAGGGGTTATGAAATATATGATTAATGATTTTAAAGTGTGAGGTTTGCTTTAGCTAAAAACTGGTTTAAACCCCCAATGAAAGTAATTGACTGTACCGAGGCGGTAATTCAGCATTTGGAGAATTCATTTAGGAAATTATCAATAAAAAAGAAAAGAAAAAAGAAAATTCCGATAAATGCAAATATATATCTTTTCTAAATGTCTGTTGTGTCATGATGTTGTAAAAGTTTTTGGGTCGTCCCTTGTGTTAGTTTTTGTACGGACCATTTTGTCATAGTGCCCTTGAACATTACATATCTACATTGTTTACAACATCTATTCAATTTATACTTACGCCATATATCTATAAGTGATTTCAGTGCACATAAATATACGCAGTTTTATATAATGTATACACCAAAATCGAAATCACCTAACCCCCCGTTGTGACCGTCGTGAAGATTGGGTTTAAATTTCAGAATGTCAATTATTAGTACAATGATATGTGTCCTATTAAAGAAGGTTATCATCGATAATAGGTGATGAGTGTCGGATGGTTTATGACATAATTATAGACTATGACCTGCTTTGATAGTTGGACTTCGTACGTGTTTGAACGACAAGGTGTGTAACTTTTAAGAGTATTAGATAAATTGTACATTATTATAGTACATTTTGGTAATAGTATGGAGCCTTACATCCATATAGAATAATAATCCTTACAATATTGTATTTTAATGGGGTTGTGTGTTATTGTTGTTATTTTTATTTTGTATTGCAGTTTTGTATGAGAAAGATAAAAGTTAAACCTGTTTGTTTACCTTGTTCCGACAACACATACATATACCGTATTTGAACAAAAATGCATATATAGCTATACAAAGAGCTAGTAACCAAATAAAAATAAAAATTGAAGGGGCATAGTGAAAACATTGTATCCACAGTTTCATTTACTGTACTGTTACACAAGACGATAAAGGTTGTCAATGACAGCATGAATGTGAACATTTGCATACACACGTATTAAGTTCACTCCTTTATAATAATTAATAAAGGAATTATATTGTCTCAACGAATGGTCAAACAATGCAGGTTTTTTACCGCGAAAAGAAAAACTGCACTTTACAAAGGCTCATTTTCTTATGTAAAATGTTTATGAAAACTAATGATCATGTCATACTTTATATGTTATTTGCATTTAAGATATTTGGCGCATTGAAAAATATTAATTGTACCTCATTCTAAAATGCTTTAACACGTGCACCACGTACATTATAAAAAAACTTGAACCTTACTCTAAATTAATTGTTTAACATGTAACAGAAGTAACAATACACTAACAAAACATTACGTTTGGACAGGACAAAGACTTTCTTGAAAGTGGACTTACATATGCGACTTTTCTACTCGTGTCGAACATTGAAGTCAAGGACATCGTAAACATTTGCTTAATCACAACTATACAACTTGAATTCGTCAATATCAGTGCAATTGTTTTTCATTGTTTGCAACCTATTGATATACGGTCAACCAAATAAAAACGTAGCACTCGAAGGTCAGTGTTTTACGTCAGCAATGGTTAGACACGCGATTAGTTGATGTTTTTATGTTTTTCACCGGTTCTGCTTATTTAAACATGCAAGTATGTACAAACCTTTAAGCGTAAATAATATTATTATAAGCGTGGCGGGTTAAGTAACAAATACAACAAACAAATAGACGCTAAGTATGACACTAATGTTATTCTTTTAAATATATATCTTACTTTTTATTCAAGGAGCATACAAATGCAGGCAGTTGCACATACACTATTCCTGGCAAGTGTACTTTGAGATTTGAGTGCACAGAAAGCTGTATATGAAACGCTAATTTAACTATATATTCATAATGAGTTTCGTATATTATTGAATGTATGTTTATATTACCTACCTAAAGAGAAGATACAACTTTAATGCCCCAATCAGCGCAAAATAGTCAATGTATCATGTTCGAAAACTAAGATATTGAAAAAAAATAAGTTAAATATTGTTATTCACCTGAAATGTGCCATTCGTTAGTAATAAAACATAAAATTAATTGTAAATTTATTATTAAGGAGCCAAAATAATGGATTTCACGCGGGCACGAAGAACTCAAAAATTAAAAGGAACGTACCGTGTACACATAGCCGAGCTAACCTCTTTAAAACTACGGACGTGATTTTAAAGCTTTTTAGACGAAACTTTGTCCAAAAAGGCAAGGTTAGAAGACGTAAACCGAAAGTTAATATCCAAATTGATTTGTCTTTTAGGACAAACTATTGATGTTTTTACTTATGAAACTCTTAAAGTATATTTTTTATGTTAATGTTTGAAGTAAAATACTAGTAAAAGGAATGCTTTTATTGTATTTATAATTCTGCATAGTTTTTTGTTGTTCGATATTTTATTTATTTATAATAAAAATGTATTTCACACTTAGGCTTCTTTTACCTCATGCACTAACGGAGCACTTGTACATGTATGTATTCAAGTCTTACTATTTGGGCCAAATAGGGAGATAGTGAACAGGTGGTATCTGATAAAGAACAATGGGTGTAGATAGGATACCGTTCAAAGTGTATAAACCCAATATCATGTAATTTGATATCGTTTTGGGTGGAATACAAATGTATAAAAACAATATTTCGGAATTCTTGTGAGCATGACAGTTTACGTTCTGACAATGTTTATTAAACTGAAGAAAGGGAAACCCTCAGGAAACAAAGCCTAAATGAGAAAACAGCAGCCTCGGTTTTATTGAAGCTGTTCATCAGTGGTAATGAAAGATGCCACACCACTGACGCCCCTTAGCGCATGAGCGGAACTCCATTTTCAAATGTAAACAAACA
>Ga0224511_10002258_pt1 | contig 12790 bp, 7 predicted proteins | sample SF_May12_sed_USG_2_FD_169988 | JGI IMG/M metagenome (GOLD analysis project Ga0224511, IMG submission 169988) | Sediment microbial communities from San Francisco Bay, California, United States - SF_May12_sed_USGS_8_1 | ecosystem: Environmental > Aquatic > Marine > Sediment | place: USA... | reverse complement strand
TTTCATTTGATTAAGTGTCAGTCATATTCCCACAAATTTGATTCGTCTGTGAGTAAATCATAATTCTTTACTTAAATATTGATATAATATTCTTACTATGTTTATAGTATATTGTAATATTCTAAAGCCAATGCCAGTACTTCTTCCTAATTTGTTAAATTTAATATTAGATACCAATAGTACCAACTACTTTTTGAATCAAACATGTGCTATTTATACTTATTTAATTGAAGTGTTTTTTCTCGAACTTGTTTCTTTCAAATGTATTTGTGCAACTCTTATTCCCATTCGATTCACATTAACAAGAGAGAATCTTATCATTAATATTTGCTTGTTGAGTCCTAGCTGGGTACCAGACCTAAAATTCTAGCGCAAAATCTTAGTGACGGGATATAACTCATGTATCGCTTCGGTATTTTCCGTGAGCACACGGTGTGAGGATACAATGCTACGCAGCGATTTAATGAACTCGAAGTTTATATCCAAGTTTATATCAGCAACAACATTATTGTTCTGATATAAAAATGCTTTGTCCAATACCGGATTTGGACGTAAATATACATGATATTCAGCACAATAAAATTTTAAAAAATACATCGGAGTTGGAAATATTGATAAAAACAGTGTGACGAAGTGTCAGTGTTGACTTAAGTTTTCTCCCTGCGCAATTTTGTATTAAAACGTTTAATACAAAGAAGACATTTGTTAAATATTGGTGTGAGATAAAAATTAATATCACGAGTGATCATAGAAAGCAATATTTCTAAAGTTATGATTTTCTAATTTCTATGACCACGAGTTCTACCTTACACCAAGATTCAACAATTGTTCTGGTTCTTCTAGGCTTGTCAGCCGATAAAAACGAGAAAGCGCGGACAACAATAACGTTATGACGTCGTCATATTGACGTCGTTTTGCCAAGCGTTATTAACGTTGCATTGCCTTTATTAATAAAAAATATTATTATTAATGCCGGGATACAAAACAACGTCAACGTTATGAAACACCGACATAAAAAATTATATTTTATATTGCTTTGAAATATATAGACAAACAGTGAAATATTTTACCATAAAGCATAAAATACATGTTTTTTTATATGTCTTGCTATATTCTATAAAGCCTCTTTCCCACTGTCTCGGTGTACGCCCCGGTGGGTCCCGGAAGTTTCTAGCCGGCGGACCGGTGCGAACCGAAACGAACTGTGAAGGAATTCAAATGCGTTCATACATTCCCGGCAGCGCTACAAAACAGATCCGGTTTGGGGCAAAAAGTGAGCACGGTCTGTCTTGTTTATGCTACGGTTAACGGCAGTTCATTACCGGTTTAGCGCCGGCGGAGCTACGGTGTGTCCCGGTGCGTCCCGATACACCACGGCTCTGCCCCTGACATCGGCGACAGAGCCCCGGCGTCACTACGGCGAGTCCCGGAAGTAAGACGGCAAATCCCTGGTGTGGCACGGTAGCATATGCATATCAATTAAATTTCTGTGAACTTATAATAGATATGTCATTTGCAAAGTACAGAACTCAAGTTAAGTACCAAGGCAAGAAAGACCAGCATTCGAGTGGGAGAGAAGGTACATGTAGGTAATGACGTAAGCAACGAAAATTAACCTGCCAATCCCCTCCTTAGTCTTATAATGAAATTATTTAGATTAACACAACTAACCTGAGTAAAACTTCAACAAACATGGTTTAAATAGTGAACCGTAGTCATACCGTTACTCCACCGTACCTTTACCGGCATTCACCGGCTGCTACCGTGCCAAACCGTAGTTCGACCGGAAAGAGTCGGGGCTACGCCGGCGCTCCTCCGTGACACACCGTGGCCACCGTGGACACAGCTCATGCCGGGTTGCCACGGTTTTGCCCGGTGGTCTTACGGTGGAGGTACGGTTGATGCCGGAAGAGCTACGGTGATGCCCCGGAATAAGCAAATTCTGCTCCATACATAAGGTCAGAAGTCAGTTTAAAATATTTGGCGGTTATCTTGGACGCCATATTGATTTTTTTTAAAAATGCTCAAGGGTGACAGAGTGGCATACAGCAGATTCTTCGAAAGGTCACTTTCTCGAACATTTTGATACCAAAACATTTTATGCGTACACCAACGTTAGGTACCCCTCTCTGGCATCTGGACAATAATGTCAAATAAGTCATTATTTCGGTGCACACTGGGTCGGACGGTCTGTTGCCCCCCAGCGACAATGTCAATAAGGGTTAAGGTAGGAAAAATATTGAAAAAAAAATTGTAAAGCATATGTAAAGCATATTTTTATTAGTAGAAATTAGTGTAAAATGTTTATTTGTCCTTTATACTTGGGCATTCAAAGTTTAAATACATAAACAGTAAACAAATTTCTTTGCAGGCGATATACATGTTTAACACGTTAATGCTGTTTTATAACATAAGTATAATTACTTATACATAACTATATTATTCATTAGCACAACACAACTACATTGAATAAACACACTGGTTAGGATTACTAAAATATACATGCGCATGGTCTTAAAAGTAGCACACTGCACATATTTTTTGTCTGATATTAAAGTGACAATAGATGTTTACTAACGGTCTATGCTTATTCCATGATGTCTGTTTACGATAAACGAATCACAAAATAAATAAGAGTTTTAGAACTTTATCATAGATATGATTTAAACACTTAACAACTAGACAATATAAATACTAATTTAGAAACCTTTACCCAACTTATAAAGGATCCAAGAAACCGAGATAATCCTTTTCTATTTCTGTATTATATGATGCCTTCCACTAGCGGATCCAGGGGGGGGGGGCGCACCCGGCGCGCGCCCACAAAAATCAAAATCTATTTCCTAAATGAATAACACTATTTTCAGGCGTTTGGTTTAGTTTTAAAAATTACTTCGTCGGCCTGTTGATACGGAATACACGAAGGCACATAGAAATATATCCTTAATAAATGGCGAACGCTGGCCATAGCTCATGACAATATAATTTGAAGAGAGGTTCAAAGAAAATTGTTGTAAACAATGTAGACAGGTCAAGACTGTTTTATTTTATGTTGCTAGTCAGCGAGATCGCCCTCATTTTGTACTTAATCTATACATATTTTGGAAGTATTCTGGAACAAATACAATAAAACATTGTTTTACAAACAGCAATAAGGTATATTTTGGGTCGTTGCAATTTCAGCGGGTCGGTCGCTGGAGGGGCAACATACAATATTGTTTGAAGCACTGTCTTCATTCATGCATACTTGTCAAAGTTCAGGACTTGCACTTGCCTTATGTAGTCAATATTGACTTTTAGCAGTTGTATAGAGTTTAAAAGTGAAGTTGAAGTTTTTCTAGCAATTAATCATTAGGCCTGAAATAATATGTTGTACTCTTCTTATAATATTTAGTAGAAAGCTCCTTAAATAACTTAAATGTTGCCTCATTGTAAATATATTTAAAATAATTATGTTAAAAAATGTTTTTTGTAAAAACAGTGTTAGAATGAAGACACCATAAAAAAACTTGTATGCAGGACACTTAGTGCATTTTTAGGTTTAAAATTCAAATTTTAACGTTTTTCGTTCATGTGGTATTTATTACCTGATTTTATGATTAAGTGTTCAAATAAAGGATTACGCGCTAGGGGGTGTCAGTGGTGTGGCATCATTCATTATCACTGATGAACAGCTTCAATAAAACCAATGCTGCTGTTTTCTCGTGCAGGCTATGCTTCCTGAGGGCTTTCTCTGTCATCAGTTTAATTTTACTTATTATTTATCTACGCTTACTGTGTGTCTCTGTTTAAGTGTTTTTGAGTTGGCAAACACATACTTAGGTACCCTTATAGAACGTTTCTCTCTTTACACGAGCTTCATTTTTAGGTTTAAAATTCAAATTTTAACGTTTTTCGTTCATGTGTAATTTATTACCTGATTTTATGATTAAGTGTTCAAATAAAGGATTACTTATTTCTTATCTACGCGTACTGTGTGTCTCTGTTTAAGTGATTTTGAGTTGGCAAACACATACTAAGGTACCCTTATGGAACGTTTCTCTCTTTACACGAGCTTCACCGAACGACAAAAGTATCATTCAGACACTAGGCTGTTACTTTTACTCGATTCTTCACAACACAAACATCTGGAAAAATGTTTTTTTTCAATAAAAGACAAAACTGCGAGGACTAAACATTATTTTAATGTAACATTTGTCTTAATACTTAACAAGATAGTGTAAATATACCAAGCTGTTTGAAAAACAGGATTCAAGAGACACATAAAAACGATAAAAAGAGTCAAATAAGTCATTATTTCGGTGTACAGTAGCTACATTGATGCAAACTGCCTGGATTGGCACTCTGGGGAATTACGAGCTCACCTGTATTGTATTAAACACAGTCTGGCTTGGCAGTCTGATGAATTACGAACTCACATGTATTGTACTACACAGCCTGGATTGGCAGTCTGGTGAATTACGTAATTTGCAAAATAACTCGTTTGAGTTTAAAAAAGGTCAGTGTCAAAGTAAACTTGTATCGCGAATCGCATCACAAGATAAGTACGAAAAACAAAGCGATATTAAATATTTTTATTATTATTATTATAAGTATTATTATTATTGTTGTTGTTGTTGTTGTTGTTGTTGTTGTTGTTGTTGTTGTTGTTGTTGTTGTTGTTGTTGTTGTGTGACACATAATGTTTTAGACAAGAATGTTAAAACATATCAACAACAAAACAAACAATCAAGCATAAAACCCCTTGCCGGAAATTGAACCCAGGAACTCTCGCACCTAAAGCGGATGCGTAACCACTGCACCACCGAACCCACGCCGACCGATTTACAAATTGATTGCTTTATACTATGTACCCACTTGCAATCTCCGTTTACAGGCCTGGAGTAAAACACTATCTTTGCTAGGCGGTTAGAATAGTCGTTATCAAAACACCGACCGATAGGGTGATTACAGCGTAGAGATTTAAAACAAATCAACTTGACACCTAGCAGTGGTGATTGAAACCTCGGTTGTGAAAGTTTTGGAGCAGACGGTTTACAGACAGTGCTATGAAAGAAAGTCTTTGTGGAGGCGAATTTTTCAGCATTTCCATATGACGATGAACATCCGAATTATTAGGGCGGCGGCCCCCTTCCCTGCCGCCCCATTTATTTTTCCTATGTTATGCATTTTATCCTATTTTTAAACGTTCATTTCAACATATGTGGGATAGAAGCTTTAAAGTCACCAGAACACAGTTTGGAGCATCAAAATGAAAATAAACTAAAATGTCCTAAAATCAAAATAATCGCATAATAAAGCATAACGTTTATGTAACAGCTGCTAATTTTCCAGATAAATTTACACAAACTAGGATATTTTCCAATACTCAGTACACCATTTACTTTGAGGGATCTGTTTTTCGCGTTATAATTCATACCATTCATATTAGAAATGCGTTGATTTGCACTAATTTTTAATTTTGGTTGTGATATTTTACGAATAAATAACTCCACAATCAGTATTTATGTTAATTTGTTTCTTTGTTTAGAAGTTTATTCGAAAATAAAAATCGAACGGGGTTATACTGTATACAATTCTAATCAACTGACCGGCCGTTTACTCGACTCGGGCTTCGGGCTTATTGACTAATTCGCAGACTGGAGTTAAGTTGAGTTAACAAGTCAATATAAAAGATAATTCGGCAAACCAGGTCCGTCAAGATGCCATTTTGCAGTAAAACGTCGCTGAAAATGCGAACTTACAACATATTTCTATTTCAATTAAACATGTAACTTAGAAACACACCTGTGTGTGACTACATTACAGTAGTAAATCGTTTTGAATTTTAAAATGCATTTCTATAAATATCGCATTTAGCAAATCATTCGACAAAATTTACTGCCGGATAACGGACATTTTTTTACATGGCAATCTATGAGAACTAATTGGTCGGTGTCGAAGCGTCGTAATAAGTAGTCCTACAATTAGGACATCTCATACGCAACTGTGTTATTTAATGCGAATTAAGGTCAAACAGTCGACATGTTATATTTATTTGAAATGCTAAAGCCAATTTTGTAGAGGCAGTTATTCCGGTATAGGGATAGGACATTTTTCAGATGACGACAGATGACCGTTACCATAACAAACAATCAAATAATTACAACCTTGCGGTTTTTGTTGTTATATATTGCGCAGTAAAAATAATGCCAGACACATTACACAGTGTTAAAAACAGAAGAACGCTTGTACTCAAAGTGGGTCACCCCCATGTACAAATTCTGGTTGTCAATTGTTTTTGGATATACAGCACCACCAACGACTACATATTCCTAAAACGTTTACGAACATTAAACTGTAATATTATAAAGAACTCACCGGATTTGAATTAATCCCTGATCTTGTATATTTCCTAAACCATTCCACGAGTTATTGACTGGTTCAACTGTTTTTTTTAACTGCAAACACAACCGCAGACGGATATTTATGTCTACATGATTGTCATAAACGTCACTGACTAAGTTTATCTAGTCGTAACATTTGGATCAAATGATTATTTAAACATGTTATCATTAGTTAAGTACGACCTACTTCTAACGTACCGAGTATTTACAATGGGGTTAGAATTCTGATGATTGTAGTTATCGATTGTGAAGGTATCATACCTGATCTAAAATGTAGACAACACGAAATAGCGTCATGATTTTAAAAAGGACGAATTTATATAGTATGGAAACCAACTTGAACGCGCGAACAAATAGTTACCCCCTTCTTTATTGTAGCAAACAATAATCCCCCAGCGCATGAGCGTACATACACTGTTTGGGACAAAACTAATTAACGTGACATTTATTAAAGAAATTCAGAAGTTTGCGTGGTATGTTGTGGTATTAACCAAAGGTTTGGAATTGAGAACAAATGCGTATAAATTGAAACACTTGTGCGGTAGCCCGTGTGGTTTGATAACACGCATCGCAACACAGAAGGCCAGGCGGGGATATTGCTGTTGTTTAACGACGCACTCGGACGGCTTGCCCAATCGGCGTCGGGGCATACATATTGTTATTTTCTATTAGTTGCCCATAGTGCAAGATGCTGAAGCTCTTCTGAAAAGTAAACTGCATGTTTATGCAGAAGTCTTTTTTTAAAGATGGATAGAGGAATTTCTGGAGTGACTGGTACATTGTAAATTTATCATTGTTTTTATCCGTTTACGACATTATTGAGGCACAGTTAAAAAAGGAGTGTCGGTGTGTTATAAACCATACCGGGTGTTTTGCTGCCGAATACGGGAAAATACGGAGCAGTCAGCATATTTAGCAGTCTGTGTACGCGTCTCGCCCCATATTAAGCTGCTGACTGCCCGTATTTTCACGTATTGGACAGCAAAACACCATGTATCTCATAATATACACACGTCCAGGCCTATATAGAAACGCAACGCCAGTGTTCACAGATAGGTTTTTTATATATCGCATGTCATTCTTTTTAAAACAGAGAAAGTGCTTTTAATTAACAACATTGTTTGTTATATAAAAATATATAAATCATGTTCACATACATGGCCAATTATATATCAAATCAAAGCGCAGCCGTAAACGATCGAGTTACTGTAAAGTACCCCCATACACACAATATTATTGTCAATAATATTGAAGGTTAATTTCTTTGACACAACCTGAACAAAATATTGATCAATATTTAAATGTAGTTCATGTGTACTTCCGATGCGAAAGGAAAAGCATGGATCCTGTTGTTCTGATCGGCATTTCGCATTACGCATTAGATAAAACAAAACGAAAACGGATGAAATTGGAATAAACGGTGGTTGCAGCTAAAGTAGCAGTTTAGACTTGTACAGCTTCTAGATGAACTACGTATAGATCAGCCACACGACTACCGAAACTTTCTTTGAATGGACGAGGAAGAATTTAATGAACTCCTGGATATGTTAACATTTTTAATACAGAAAACAGACACTCGTATGCGTAAATCAGTAACACCACTGGAACGTTTATCAGTAACATGGCGCTATCTTGCGTCAGGAAACACGTTTGAAGATCTGAAGTTCCTGTGTGCTATATCTCCACAGACTATTGGCCATATGGTAATTGAAACATATGAGGCAATCATTGTCTGCTTGGTCAAGCGCATAAAGGTAAATTAATATAAAATTTTATACAACTAAACATTTTATGATTGACACATTCTCTCATGTAAACTTATATTGGTCAAATGTACAAAATGAAATGATTAACTACAAACACAATTTTTAATGTTCTTGAAAATATTTAAAAGAGATTTTCAAAACAAAAACAATTAGGTTTGTTTAATGGATAAATATGTCAAAAAACACACTACGATTCGTGGAAAGCTTTATAAACTTCACAATAAATGAATGCTATTTTTATCTGAAGTTAAGGGTTTTGTACATGTTGACCAATACATTTGAGAAACAGTACACCATTAAAAATGTTAACTGTTTGTACCAAACAAATATGGATTAATAACAGTGTTTACGCGTGTTTACTGCTTTATCTTAAGGGCTAAAATTAGGAAAACAATCTGCCAAGGGTTTGGCCTGATTGGGACCGAAGTTATCATATGTAGGTTCGACTGGAATGCAACGTGACTAAAGGGGGTCATAGGTTTTGACGATCGACTAGATGGGGTGGATTCTGGGTGTACAAATCTTGGTTGTACATAGAATTGTTGAAATGCATACATATGGTTTAAATATCTGTTCAGTGAACCCATTCTCCTTTCAAACGAAATGTCGTTGATTGCTTTTTTCGCCAGTTCTTGCTGTTGTGGCTCCATTTGCTTTAGCTCATTTACCCAAGTCCAGACAATGTGTGAATTGTCATATTTGGGTTCCCTTAGGCGCTTACATGCCAATTTCAACAACTCATTGCATTTGTCCTTAGTGGTTCTCTTCTTCCTTCTTCTACAGATTGCGCAAGCTGTGACTGCACCGCTTTATAACATAATTTATGTTTGTCAACACTGAATGAAATTTCGATCATGATTATTATTAAAGTTAAACTTATTATTCCATCTGTTGCAGCTACAAACTTCTGAGGACAATTGGCGCCTTGTCAGTGAAGAGTTTAGATCCCAGTGGATTTTCCAAATTGCCTTGGTGCTATTGGTGGCAAACATGTTTTATAAAGAAACCAGTAGGCTTAGGATCATTTTACTTTAACTACAAGAAGTTCTTTAGTATTGTTTTGATGGCAGTAGTGAACGCTAAGTACGAGTTTTGATGGTAGATGTTGGTATCAATGGACAGGTTTCGGACTGTCGAAACTGAATTCGGTCGACGCTTTAATGGACATCAACTAAATTTACCACGCCCAGAAGTTCTTGAAGAAGGTGATTCAGTGCCTTTGTCCTATGTATTTGTTGCCGATGATGCATTTGCAATAACGGAAAACTTACTGAAGCATTACAGTGAAGTTCATGGCAAACTTAACAATGACCAACGTGTGTTTAATTATCGTTTGAGCAAAGCACGTAGGGTTGTTAAAAACGCCTTTAGTATTTTGGCAGCCGGATTTAGAGTTTTACAAAAACCGATACTTCTCTGCCCAGAAAAAAGCTCAGACTGTTACCTTAGCATGTTGCTATCTGCACAACTTCCATAGACAAAAATCAAGCACGTATCTTGCATGTGGCAATGCGGATTGGGAAAATGTTGACACAATGGTCACGACGGCGAATGGAGAGCATCCCAAACAGAACTAGTCAGGTTGTTCACAACCAGCCAGAAAAATATGACTAGTAGAGCAAAACTAAAACCAGTTATGTTTAAGAATTTTTTTGTACCCGAGGAGTTGTTCCATGGCAACAGCGCCATATTCGAAAACGGATCCATGCAGTTAATGTTAAATGCATTTACTGCCATACACTAAAATAAACTTAGAAATGTTCTTTTATCACCATGCTTATCAGTGTAAGGGGTCAAGATTAGTTTAAACATGTTGTATTGCTAAATAAAATGTATCTGTCTCGTCTCTGTTTTTTGTCAGCCATCAAGCCTGAGTCAATCCTTATATACAATTTGTATGCGAGTAGTTTAACTAGCTGAAGTAGTACGTACAAGTATGCATTTGTGAAGCTGGGGTAGTGCTTTTAAAACATATGTGTCTGAGTTTACAAAACAAACATGAGCCATTGCGTTTTCAATCTTTGCTTTTGTAGAGTTCTGACCATGATTGAGTAGAACTATAGCTTTTATCTGGAGACACATAAATATAACAGATAGAACATCACTCTAGTAATAAATAAGGATCAAACGCAGACTTAAAAATGGCATTATCACACGCTCATGTTTTTTCATATAACTGTAAGTTCTGAAGTTCTCAACAAGCAACGTAATGTAGCATATAAATTTAAGACATATTAAAAGATGGGCACCATGACAAAACGGCCCGTTTAAAAGCAAACACTTAGAACCGCACAAAACACACAGAACAGACTGTAACAGACTAAAGAACACATATTTATGTATAATTAATATTTATTAAAATTATTTCTCCAAGAAATGTTTAGGTACCGCCTTGGTACTGTCAATGACTTACATGGGGATTTAAACCAGTTTTAACCTATTTAGCAAACCTCGCACATTCACGCGTAACTTTTATTGGAGAAGTAAAAGAAAACGAAATGCATTTACTCTTTCTACTCATGGCACTTATAATATGAACAAAGTAACTTACAAGTTCGCTGGTATTATCATCGAGAATGGAACCTTCGGTTTCAGCCTTAAGCGAGCTGCGTGATGGAGCTTGTGTTTCTTGATCGCGCAGAAACATCATCGCATCGTAATACCACAAGCTGGATACGTACACGTCTTCAATTCCAGCAACTGACCTTTCTGAGTCAATTACTTTCTTGAGTTATTTTCGAAAAATTGTTCGAAGAACATTCAACTTCATCTTTACATCTTCGTTTGTGCAGTCTTCATATCGCTCCCTATACTTTTCAAGGAGAGTAAATTATAAGCGGCCTCTATGGGGTACCTTTCGGGTCTTTATTGTATGACCATGTATCATACTCATACTTTCAGTATCACGCTGAAACATTCAGCATCATACTAAATCATTTAGCATGATACAGGATCTAACAAATTGAATTTTCAGTATCATGCTGTATCATACTTAAACATAATTAAGACCTTTTGGTGCGTAAGTGTACGATCCTAAATGTTTTAATATGATACTGAATGTTTGAGTATGATACTGAATGTTTTAGTATGATACAGGGTCATACAATAAAGAACCTAATAGTGTGAGCATGATTCTCAATAAAAATGCATCAACCAGGGTCATGCTTATTCTGATTGGTCCCGTTTAGCATGATACTGAAAGTTTGATTATGATACAGGGTCATACAATAAAGACCCTAAAGGTACACCATAGGCCTCCCTCTTCCCGCGATTACTATAATCATCGCAAGTAATTTTCCAGAGTACGGGAAGCTCTCGATATATATCAATGACTTCTAATATAAATTTTCTTTTCCCATCCTTTGCTGATTTTGCTATGTTGACGCCTTAAAGTTTTGGACACTAATAATGATTACCTAAACTATAAAGAAATGCCACACGTATGGTCACTGTAAGGACGTCCGTTCTATTTGTTCCCGCGACGTCGTCTGCCTTACGACGTCGCGCGGACTTATGCGCTCGGCGTCCTGATGTCATAATTGGTCAGAATGTTTTAGACGTTAGAACATGTAGAAAGAACCGAGAGGATTAATATTTGGTAATTAATTTTCTTTTTATGAACTAAATGCTCTTTATTTTTTATCTATTTCATTATATGTAATAATGCTGAATGTAAAATATTCATTCTAATTTATGTTAATTAATTTATGTTTGACTTGTGTAAATATATATATATTATATTCTCTTTTTGTAGAGAATCGTATCGTTTCAACGAAGAATAAAAATATGAAACAGCGAATGTCTCAGTAATCTTTCAACGGTGAAGAACGTCTAACAGTCACACCTTCAAAATGTTCAAGTAAAAAAACTATAGATATTGACCTGCTTCAGCTGTTAATTAACACTCTATTTTTAGAATGGAAACTGACACCAACTGCTGCACTGTAATAAGTAAATAACTGTTTTATTACATGATCTACATTTTAATTTAATTTGTAACCATGAAGATACTGATTATAGTTCTATACACAAGCGAATCCAGAGGGGGGGGGCGGCGCCCCCGCCTAACGGCCGCGGACCTATGCTTTTTTTATGCCCTAAACGCTAATTGTTCTCCGTTTTTACATTTTAAGCATACTTTTAATAGATATTGGGCAAATACATGCTAAGAAATGATGTTTAATTCATCCGTCAACAATTTCAAAGTTTTTCTACCCCCACCCTCCCCATCCCCGTCGACAAAGACCACGCCCCAAGGTCAATTCCTGGACCCACCACTGCTATATAGAACTATAATCAGTATAGGCAAGTACAAATGTGACGTGATAATGGTGTAAACTTAGATTTTCTGTGTTATTACAATTGGAAGCGTCTATATAAATAAGATATTTACTTATTTATTTTGCCTTTTATAGTTTTAGGGCAAATTACACTGTTTTCTTGCCAATTTTATTGATCGCAAAATACTCATCAATAAAATTGTCAATACGTCAATATTAATTTGAGATCTCAAATGTGCATCAATAAATTGACAGGACCTTCAATATCGTCCATTAACTATCAATAAAATTGACAATCTTCAAGATTTACAATTTTATTTATTGTGTGTATGGGGGGGGGGGGCTTAACACACACGAA
>Ga0224511_10002257_pt1 | contig 12792 bp, 8 predicted proteins | sample SF_May12_sed_USG_2_FD_169988 | JGI IMG/M metagenome (GOLD analysis project Ga0224511, IMG submission 169988) | Sediment microbial communities from San Francisco Bay, California, United States - SF_May12_sed_USGS_8_1 | ecosystem: Environmental > Aquatic > Marine > Sediment | place: USA... | reverse complement strand
CCCAATATTAGGTTCAAGAGTGTATGCATAGAAATTAATCATATTTATATTTATTAGTTTCAGTGTGCCCAGTGTTGTCAGTTAAGAACGCACGTGTCAACACAAGTGGGTGTCTGACCAACGACCTATGCCCGGTGGGGATTTCACTGACGTACTTATGTTCCGAGGGTTACACCATTTCCTCGTCAGTCACAGCTTGTCTGTCTGATCATTCTTGGAGACACGCGCCTGTGTGCGTTAAACAGGAAAGAGGTAGCTAGATTCCCAGTTTTGCAGTTGATACATCATAATATATGTAACGTATATTGTGTAATCAGTAAAATGAAATACAAACATAGACACACACAATACCCATTATTTCACAGGAGCAGTAAGCATGACAGTTTTGGGTGTAGTTGCGGTCGCTTGTGGATCACTTCTTGTCGTTGCTCTTATTATTGCTGCTCTTACGTTTGTCATTGTAAGGTAATACATTTATGACTTACTTTATGCACGTTTTAGTGTATCCTTGCTTATATGCGTTAAAAGAAACCACACAGTTTGATTGTTGTATACATAAGAATGCAAACAATGTCAATTTCGGCATCATAAAACTGTTGTTTACATTTACAATTTTATTCAGGAAACGGCGTAAAAAACAAGCAGCAAATGAAGCCAACAATGAAGGAATGTCAGCACCTAGTTGTGTGTCTCCAGTCCCAGGCTCATTGACAAAAGAGCAATACATAAACCCTGACAATCGGCCAAACCAAGAATCAGTTAACCTTGGGCTAGAGACAGAAGAACCGCACATATATTTCGAGCCCGTTGAAGACTACTATGTGTCTCCAGTCCCAGGCTCATCGACAAGGGAGCAGTACCCAACACCTGACGATCGGTCAAACCAAAAATCTGTTTACCGTTGGGTAGAGACAGAAGAACCGCACATATATTTCGAGCCCGTTGAAGATTACTATATGTCTCCAGTCCCAGGCTCATCGACAAAGGAGCAATACACAACACCTGACGATCGGTCAAACCAAGAATCGGTTTACCGTGGGCTAGAAACAGAAGAACCGCACATATATTTCAAGTCCGTTGAAGACTACGACGATGTCGATATACAAAGATTGTAGGAAAACACGGCGTTTCAAGCATCGTGTCCATCATTGGTCTTGAACTTGGTCAAAAATGATAATTTCTACAAAAAAAATAATAAAAGAAGTATATTACGGACAATTCTAGTAATGTCTAAATGTACATGTACACTATCTAGAAAGTATCTGCTATATGTATGTCATAGTTTGTATGAAATAAAATTTCAATCTGTAAAAGCTGTAAGGAGTTATCAATAAATAATCTTAGATGTTGCTTCATCGTTCTCAGAGCGCGTGTCTTCTTAATTCTTTCTAACCTTGCAACAGCAACCTAAATTAATGAATAAACCGCTATTTTTGTCAAATTAAGTTAAAAATTAGTCCGTTTTATGTTGTGACATCTCTTGTTTAAAAGAAAAAGAAATGACAGTAAAAGTTTCTTTTTTGTCTAAAGCAGTTGGCGAAATGGTTAGGTACGACCGTACAATGTCCATACAGCGTAGAATTAAACTGATGAAAGGGAAAGCCCTCAGGAAGCATAGTCCGCACGAGGAAACAGTAGCCTCGGTTTTATTGAAGCCGATCATTAGTAGTAATGAATGATGCCACACCACTGACGCCCCCTAGCGCATGAGCGGAACTCCATTTTCAAATGTAAACAACATACATGTACACTCCATGATCCTATATAAAACACATGGTTGCCATTAACATATTATTGTAATTTAACTAACAATAGATGTGTCAATTGTGTTATGTTCTCATTTGTTAACACAGTTTGGCAAAATATTACTGTAAACTTTAGTTACAATGCAAAATGATGGGGTCATGGAACCTTCAATTGCTGGCAAATTTACTGCCCCTAGAAGATTTAGGTGAATTCCGTGTAGATACGTTTTTGTTTAGGGCGATTTATTATCGTTATACACTAGTGGGTAAGTTAACCGAAACTTGAATTAAATCATAAGTGGATAACCCATAATAATATTAAACACATACACGAACACTTTAGTGTTGTTAAACTACTTAAAAAGTTTATCTGGGAAAAAAATGTATCTTGTTTAGCAATCGACCTTTAATTTAATTATTATACGTAATTATAAACCAATCCGTACACACACATAATAGTGTCTTTCAGGTCAGTGTCACATAGACCCTGTAAGTTAATAATTATAACAACAATAAAACCATTTTACATCCATTAACAAAGATTCCTATAACGATATGACGAATTAAAGAGAGTATACCTATATTTAACTTTAAACAAACACCAAATAACACCAGCGATCTTTTTCGGAAAGGGTGTATTGTGAATGGAAAACTGGTGCGACATATGTTGAGTGTTTTTGCTGATAACGCTAATGACTTAAAAGGATCTATACAAGTACCGATAACTGTCTCAAGCTCAGTGCTTAAGGTCACGTTAGTGGTAACTACGTTGTCAGAGATACCATCTCACTTAAAGCTCATAATATACCATTATCTACAAATAACATCTAGCATTTAGGATGTCAGTATGTTCAGAAAGAATGTTGAAATGAGATAAGTAGTAACAAGATGGTTTGTTTGTAAATCAATATCCGCAGTCGAGTATATAGTCTAAATACGGCCTATATAAATTATGTTCATTTTGGAAAAAATATTTATACGATATCAAAAGTTCTAATACCAAATAGCTTGTACGTACATGTATATCTACTTATTTGTTTTAACTAATGGGTCCTTTTTTGTTTACACATTTCGCAGTGTTTACTGTTGCTATGAAATTATATTAATGAAAAAGTAGACATTTGTATCATCGTATGTGTACAAGTAAAATTGAGAGGGGAAAATGAACTGGTTTTAGCTTGACTGTATCATAAAAATATTCATTCTGTGCAACGTGTATCAACCTGTAAAATTAAACATTATCACTAGCAAAACAAAAAGGCCAAGATTGATTGACAAAACCAGAATGCATTCATAATGTAAATGCATTTTAAGTTTCTGTCCGCGAGTTGAACATTGTAAAATTCCTTTTAATTAGTGACACTTAAAGCATAACACGGTTGATGTGTTTCGACAATAAAATCAATATAGCACAACAACCAACAACTCTGATGAAAGTACTTTTTCGAGACCAAATTTAAAAAAAATATTTCCAAATCAGCGTTGATACCGGCGTTAACACGTAGCAACCAACCACTACGTGTACCAAATAAGATTGTTATGAGGCCTGTCAACTACTATATATATACATTTAGAAAATAAGGTTGACTGTCATTACATTATATTTACTTAAATGTGATACATTGAAACACTAGTACTGCAATCTAACAGGATGAGGGATGTCAAGTTGTCTATAGTCGCGTGTCTAATCTAGAGATGGGTTTCTGGAAAAACAAAACAAAGAGAGAACAAGTGTTACAACAGTAACATAAAAAGTGTGTTCAAGAACGAAAAAATGTTATTCTGAGTTAATTACTAGTTTCATTCTACAAGTAACCACAACGCATCAAATGGTAAAATTTCTTAATATATGCAAATGAAAACCAAGCAGTTATATGTTTCTAAAATTGGGTTGATCACAAATCTCTACCTAGATTCACATATTGTTTCAGCCATCTCATAAGGTGAACATCCCTCGTCTATCCACTGATAATGGCGCACAGGCGATATTACAGCACAGTTTGCACGACTCTCTAAAACAGTGGATTAATGTATATAGAATATTGTTTGAAATCAATATTAATTACATATTAATTTTTTATATATGAAATAATATGCAATCCATACATGTGTGTATCATTTTATTTTATCATTAATGTCACAATAAGAGGCATGCACGAGAAATGTGTTTATATTTACGCGAAATAGTGTATTTTAATAAAGGCATCCTTCCGTAAGAAAAATATGAAAAAATTACAGCCTCGATTGTATTGAAGCTGTTTAGCAACGGTAATGATATCATTTACATTATTTATATTTTTAGTTTTACAATTAATCATAAAAAACTTTATAAAACATCCAGTTACATCGACACGTTTAAGACAATAAAAGATATAAACATTCCCAGTACCTATCTTAAAAATAAATAAAATTAGAAGCTGTGAACTATCACCGTAACAACAAATATGTTCGTGTATGATTGCCTACCATCGCCGTCCAGCATGTGAATCCCGTTTGGTTCGTTTGGTGCCCATAAGGCATACGACACAGTGACGTCACTTCCGGTATAATGCCACGATCCTTCTTTAACGTCGTCGTTTATGCCAAGCCAAAATTGAACAAACTCTGACAAAATAACACGTATACTATGGATTAACTAACCATATGTTTCATTATTTACAAAAGAAATCAGGCGAATATTTTGTTAGCAATTTTAAATAGCATTGTAAAAGCATAGACATTGCATCACCTTACATATTATGATTCATAGGGCATTTAAATCAAATTCAGGTCATGTCGTTTGTATGTTGTTTATATGTTGTGGTCTTTTTTATGTTATTTATTTATCTATTATAAGTTTTACCAACTTATACATTCGTTGTTTATGAATAAGGACATATGTACTTTTGGATACGTTGCTATTAATTTATTTCTGTACAATAAGTAATGTGTTGTATGTAGTTATGTAACTTGCCTCTGTTATAAAACTTTATTTTGTCAATAATGAACTGGTTTTCTGCATCACTTTCTATTCTCAGTATGTACGCGTTTTGATGAGCACAATACATCTGAAGAAGGCAAAGCAAAGGGCAATTTAAAATATTGTTTTCAAAGTATTTTGATCGCAAAACACACACGGTGGCCTACGTTGTTTCACCAAAAGTGATGTCAGTGGAGCGACGTATGTGTAACAAAGTTGTGTATATGTTTTCAATTATTCGTTCTCTTGAAATAACAATGTTTGTTTGCCTCCTAGCTAACGTGCATTATTATAGCACGCCCTTTAATGTAATACACGTAATTTAAACTTTTGCGCTGGTACATATAGCGACAAACAAAATATGTGTAAAAACCTTTGCAGTGTCAAAATCCATTTCGCGGTGAGAGAAGATGTAACAGGATTCCTTAAAACCAACATGTCTTGATCCACAATCTGAAATGATTGCAATGGGCATTTAGGGTTTAGAAATAATATCATTGCATCAGTATAATTATATATAATCGTTTCTGTATGAAAACGTATTCTCGTCAGAAACGAAGCATCATTAACAATTTAAAATATAATTAGTTTAAAAAATAAAACTTATCATATTTAAAAAAAAGTGTGATATATTCAATCTGACTATAAAGTCAATTCTGTGACGTACATGAAACATTGACAGGAACACTAACAGCAGATGTTGTGGTCAGTCTTGTCGTTGTTGTCGTCGTTGTCTGTGTTGTTGTTGTTGATGATGGCGGCTGTGTTTGGGTGGACGCGGTTGACGACAACATTTGCGAAGTCGATGATAACGGCTGTTCTGTTGTTTGTTGTGAAGTTGATCGATCTTCTGTTGACATTGCAGTAGTGCTGGAGACAGTGGTTTTTAAGAGGGAGGTCGCTGATGAGGTTGACTGCGCATTGCTTGTGGTAGAAGGGCCTTTTAAGGAAAATGTCAAGTAAAAGTATTTATGACAATTTGCATCTTAATAGGTATTTCAGCTGTGAATCAAACATATTGAAAACATATTAAAAATATCCGTAAAATTCAGGAATCATTCTTTATACTAAATAAATCACCCGCTATATAAAACACGCCCAACCGGTTGAGGTAGCAGTTGTCGATGGAGATGATGCAGGAGTTGATGTCATGACAGTGGAGGTCTTCGTAGTGGGAGGACGTGTTGGAATTTTGAAAGAATCTGTAGTTGACGAAGAGGCTACTCCAGTGGTTGTTCCAAGCGTTGAGGTCACGGTAGAAATTGTAGCGACAGTTGTAGACGGTGTACCTGTCGTCGGTTGGTAAGAAGTGTTGATGGAAGTAGCGCCGTCTGGAGGTGGCGTGTTTACAACTGACATGGCCGTCTGGTTACAGCCACGGTTACACAGGTCAGCGTCGCAGCACTGGATTAAACAGTGACCCTCTGTAACGGAAGACGTACAAGCATGGGTGTTAGTGTGTAACTATTAAGTGGGATTGTTTGTTTCTTCCTCAACAGACGAATCGGTGTTTTATCGTAATAGAAGAAACTACAATAATAATATTGTCAGCCTTTTCTATGTTCTACGTGTAATCAAGAAGCAATCATTGGACATGTGTTTTGCTCTATTTTGAGACAAAAAGTGGGAGAAATGTTAGATTAGCATTCAGCATTGCATGTCTTCCGAACACACACGAACTTTAACTGCCGGAGTCATATGAATCTTAGACACGATATTCAATTAAAATTTATAATTGCAGATTTCATTGTGCCTTTTCTGTTTTGTTTAAGAACGGTCATAGAACAATGTTTGCAAATGTGAATTGCTGGTATATATATTTGAGATGTTCTATTTATAAGCCGGTTTGATATAAAAAGCAACAGTTTACTAAAACATGTACTAGTGCTTTTGTTTATAGTGCTTATCGATGTTTTTGTGAATCTATATATTTTAGAACTTTAATAATTGGCTTTACAGTTTAAAACAAAAATATACTACGTTAAGTATAACATTTCTTCACGTTTTTATAAAAAATACACGTACGTGAATATTCTCCTTTACTTAAGCGAACGAAATATGCACAATACTTTCATTTTCATTGTTTTACTATTTGGTATACAAATTGTCACCAACTTAAAACATAAAACAAACATTTAACACTTTTAGCGGAGTTGGTCGAGTCAACAGAAACATATACCTAAATCGTTATTTTTCAAGTTTTATTAACTTTACCTATAAAGAATGTGACGGCCATTCGACGCCCAAGTATAGCTGTCGTCGTCTTGGTTTGGTAGACATCTAGGCAGCGCTGTTGGAAACACACTTTATATGTCACTGGTCACAGTTGCAAACAAGTGAATGATTATGTATCCAAAAAGACCAATACGGTTTATCGTCGACGCATAACATTGGTCCAGTAGATAATTTGTTTAAGAAACAAACTAATTAAGTTTGTGTATTTTTTAAATTACCTCTTACAATTGACATAACAAATAAGCACTTAGTTCCAAGTGTATAAGAAATCAGTTTCCATATTTGTTATGAATTCGTGTGTCTTTATGTGAATAAAAAACATGTTATACACAAGTAAACTAGAATTACAGTCAGAACACATGAGATTACACTATGCGTAATTAGTATCACTATTTAAGTGCTAATTGCAAGACTTACTCTGTTTTAATTGCAGTTTATACATTTTAAGGCATTTGAGAGAGCTGATGTGTCCATACACAGAGAAACATGGCACCAAACAACGACTTAGGCGTCATTTGGACCTCTTTGATACCAACGTCAAACAGAGTACTTAGACATTTGACCTGGTATATATTGCCATAAAAAGTCACATAATTGGCATGTTCTTAAACAGTTTTAATACACTACATTGCTACCTATTCTAGTACTAGACCAATTAGTGGTAGACTTTTTGTGTAAGTTACATTTGATAATGCCATAACATTGCCGTATTGCCATTGGTGGGTTTACAATTTGTTTGTGGGACTAATTGTAAACCTTAATTAAAAACGCTTAAAGGTTACGGCAGTGAATTATACACTGTTTTGCTGTAATATACATTTTACAAAAAAACTGATTTTAGTCTTTACAAAACATAAAGGTATGTTGTAAATCACATTGACATTCGCATGCGCTTCTCTTTCGAAATGGCAACTGTATTGGTATCAACGAAGAAATGTTCCCGGCTACATAGTACCTGATAGCCAATGCATTGTGACTCAAAGTACATCTGTTTCGTTGAATGGCTCTGGAACTTCTGTAGCATGCACACCTAAAACAGTTGTGTGTTTGTTTGTAATGTTTCCTCATTTCCACACTTACTATTATTATACGACGGTCAGACGACATCGCTAGAGTTCATAATTTATTTTGTTTGTTGATTTCGTTAACTTTGTGTTTTTGTTTAACGCCGTTTTTAAAACATTCAAAATCATACTGACAGCACAGAACTATTCAATGTATTTATCACAATAGCAGCTTCGCTCAGTAAGCGGCTGACTGCTGCCCTAAGTTAGTTAACTGTGAAGTATGACAAAAAATATAAATATCCGAAATGCTGTCATTCAAAACATTTATAAACACAAATATGAAACAGAAATGAAAAAAAAAATGCACACTGAATTTCAAAGTAAGGAAATTTTACTTCAGCCTCAATCAATTAAGCTTACCTCGCCAGGCTGACACGTCTCTGTGGAGTTGCAATTGTCTTCCTTGCTTGTGTTTGCACATGCATAGCACTCCAGGGTTGTCGTTCCTTAACATACCATTCAGATATAAAGCATTTCTAAAGTACAAGAAGACGTCTAGTTATGTCTATTTTAGTTTAAATTTTATAAAAAGTAAATTATAATTATGTGTACAGTTTCTGTGGTTGGGTCTTAAATTTTCATTTGTGTGGCCATACTAAATATGTTTGAATATCAGTTGACACTGAACGCCATTTAAAAGACGTCTATGATACCGATATAAATTATAGAGATACCGGTAATCAATACTAGTGTCTTTGGAAACTATTAATTCTTATTCCAGCAATTATGAGTTCAATAAGCTTTTTTCACAACTCAAACACATTGTGTCGCAAAGGAACTCGATTCTGCCGTCGTTGATAAACGTAGTTGATAAATTTACGTATTAACTTAACCATGTAAAATATGTTTTAAATATTAGCACCTACGATTTATGTTAAGTGTCCAAATGAACAGCAATACCAATAGTCTTCTTCTAAGGATAAGCATATCCATGTTTGAAACTAAAATGTGTAGATCAAATACAAACATCATTAGACGACATATATTCCCTGAGAATGATAGGTAAGGTTAGGGATCATGATGTTATGGCCCCTTATCTTCTAAACTGACCTTGTTTAGCTATCAGTAAAGTAACAAACAACAGAGTTGGCCTATTTTATGAGACAAAAGAAAATAGTTTAAGTATAAGTTGCATCAGTTCATGTAGCAAGCTCCAAAGGTCGTAGACCGTTGTGGAACAAACAAATAAATGTATACATTGTGCACAAAATGTGGTATGAAAATACTTTTTATTGAAATAAACCCGTACACGCTTAATTGAAGCTATGTTAACTACCGTTTTGTGTATAGTAAAGCTATAACTATACACTGACTAAAAATATATGCACGTTTGCTCTGACTTCTTTATACTCCCGTATTTCATAAGAAAATAATGATAATTTAACACCATATACGTACATTAACATGTATTTTGTATTCAACATATGCAGTATATGTTTATAGTGTCCCTGAAACAGTGCTTTGCTACCGTAAATCATTCGAAACACGTTCCTTTATCATATCTTTAAGTGTACTTTTAGAAATATGTATCACTGATTTCGCATTTAATCACATAAACATACAATGTGTTTAACAGTAAACGTTTGTTCCAGATACAAAGCATAAAAGCATAAAATATTTCACCTATATTAATAATTGCGATTGTATTGCTTTCTACAAAATGTTTAAACAAAATTACCTGAATGTTGTTGCACAGGTATGTTGCCTTTTCACACAACGTATAGTTTTTAATTGATTAATTATTCTCAGAATATAATATAACTTGAAGAGATTTTCAAATACAAAATGTTGCAAACAATGTAGACATGTCAATTTTAAGGGCACTATGACAAAATGACCAGTACAAAAACAAAAACATAAAACAGCACGAAACATGTAGAACAAGGCCTAACATACATTCAGAAAAAACCTTTCTTATGTTTTTGAGATGGTTTCATTTTTAACCAGGTTTTTAACGAAAACCGGTCATTGTGATGCTGTAGTCTTCGGGAGGGCGGGTGGGCGTTTGTGCGAGCGGGCGTCAACTTTTGGTTTCCGGATGATAACTTGAGTTTTCTTAGGCCGATTGACACCAAACATAATGTGTCTGTAGCCGAAGTCAAGAGACAGCTATGGACTGCTACCCAGGTGTATATGATCAAGGTCAAGGTCATAGTTGCTTAAAATAGAAAACCTATTTCCACTCAATAACTTCAGTTTGCTTTAGCCGATTGACACCAAACTATGTGTTTGGGTAGCTTATATCAACAGGCTTCTTTGGATTGCTTCCCAGATTCATGTAATACAATGTCAAGGTTACTGTTGCTAAAAAGAAAAACACGTATTTCCGCTCAATTTCTTGAGTTTTCTTTGGCCGATTGATGCCAAAAATGGTTTGTGGGTAGATCAGGATTGTGATTAAGGTCAAGATCATTATTGCTAGAAGTCGAAAATCAATTTATCTCAATATCGTGAGTTTGCTTAGACCGTTTGACATCAAATACAGTATTTGGGTAGCTTGAGATTGCTACAAAAGGTGTCTGTGATAATGGTCAAGGTCGCTTACAAAAATAATGATACAGCTTGCAAATGCTACTTAGATATCTCGGAGAAAGATCAAGGTCACTTGCTGACAATAGACATTTATCTTCTTCACAATAACTTCAGTGTTCACTTTGACCTACTGATACTTAATTCTGCATATGTGTTGTTTACAGCTATTCAAGTATCTGAAAACTTGGTTTTTGTGTTCCATTGCGGCGCTTCTTGTTATTTATAATTATATTTATTAAAGTGATTTCTGCAAGAAATGTTAAGTTAGCGCCCATGTACGGTCAAAAACTTTCGTTGGGGGATTAAACCAGTTTAAAGCTATAGCCAACTTCACACTTTCTCAACATTTATTTGAGAAGAAAATGAAAACGAAATGCATTTACTCTCTGGTATAAACATGTACACATTTATTCTTTAAAATATAGACTTTTTGTAATTCATACAACGTATACATACATTATTCATAGATAAAAGATTCTCAGAATATAAAATACAACTGCCGATATTAACATGTACACATATATTCTTATTTTTTTAAACATTTTGTTGAAATTATTTATCAATGTTTTTTGCAACATTGTGAAAATAGTCATACATATTCTCGTATATGGTACTGGAGGTTATTGTCAAATTGTATAATAAACATGTTAAAGTATGATACGTTGCATATAAGTCTTATTTATAATAATTTAAAATGCTAATCAAGCGTATACCTTACGATTTCATACACATGCATTTATACATGTAGAGCGTTCAGTGCACGAACATAATTATAATACTATACTTTTTCCAAAAAAACTAACAAGTATTGTTCACACAGTATTGATAACACACTCGTAGAAACACAGAAACAAAGAAACAAATAGCAATCTCAATACCATTATGATATATATACATGTAGACGTAATATACTTCATACAGATTTTAAGAAACATCCTAGTTGCATGTTAAACACATTTTAAGATTTGTTTTAAGTATAAGTTTGAGTAAGGTCAGTAATTGATAGATCCATAACCTGGCCATTAATTTGAATATGAATAGATTTAACCACAAATATTGCCATGTGTTTTATTGTTAGCAACTAGCTTATGGGTAAACTATTACTGTAAACTATTGTTAAGATATACAGATTATAGGGATTATGGCCAGCAATGGATCTATGCACAGCACACGTTTATGCAAGATGTTAATTGTGCCCTAAAGTGTTAATCGGTATGCTCGTGTTTACATTCGGAGCCATGGACAAGGAAACATTCAAGTTTGAAACAAACACATTCTAACGTCCATACATTTTTGATAACACAAATTAAGGTAGTTCTTTTCATACAGTTATGATAACGCACTTATAATAGAACAAAAATAGTAACAAAGTTTCATACACTCTTGACTGTACACAAAATTTGTATTTCTCTACAATTACGATAACGCACAAGCGTAGCATAGTTTTTATTATACCATTATGATAACATGCAAGTAATACAATATATGATACATACAAATATAATATACACACAGGAAACTATACAAGAAGTATGTTACATACACTTATAATAACATAGTCGTTCTTATTTTAAGCTTAATTTTAAATGCGTTTATATCCCCTTTATCGTGCCCCCACCAACCAAACACATGATCAGTTTAAAGGGTCAACCATGCGGTCTAGTTGTGTGACATAAACAAAACATTTTTAACCATTATGTTTTCTTCTTATATTGTGGTACCTTCAATTAACACATACATTTTGCAAACCGATAACAATATATATTTAAACCAATAGCTTTATAGCTTTTGATACACAAACACTTTGAAAATAAATTCTAAACAATTTATTGTTTGCGTGATTTACAACTAGCCTACAGTGAGATTCCTTTAATGCACGTTCATCGTTTCTTTACTTTGGTTTTCTTACAATATCATTAACATCGGGATACATGTAAACAACAGCATCGTCATAATCTGTATCGAATTTCGGCTCATCGTATATACGAGTGTATGTAACACAGGGTCGGTCATTAAGGAGCGCTGTGTAGTTGTGTTGTAATACTGTTGACGACGAAGGAACCGGTGACGAGATGGTAATCGTTGCAACATGGGGCACTGTTATGTGACTGGTGTTGGTAGTCGAATGGTCAGGATGCTTCATTCGGTGGTTTCGTTTTCTACAAAACAAATTATAACAAAATATGAATAAAATAAACATTTAATTAAAACTGACTACTACTGCCACTACCAACACTACTACTACTACTACTTC
>Ga0224511_10002256_pt1 | contig 12792 bp, 3 predicted proteins | sample SF_May12_sed_USG_2_FD_169988 | JGI IMG/M metagenome (GOLD analysis project Ga0224511, IMG submission 169988) | Sediment microbial communities from San Francisco Bay, California, United States - SF_May12_sed_USGS_8_1 | ecosystem: Environmental > Aquatic > Marine > Sediment | place: USA... | reverse complement strand
TCAACTGTCGGCACGCTTTTGATGAAGTTTGGCTGCTATTGTTGTAATGCATCAACTGTCGGCACGCTTTTGATGAAGTTTGGCTGCTATTGTTGTAATGCATCAACTGTCGGTACGCCTTTGATGAAGTTTGGCTGCTATTGTTGTAATGCATCAACTGTCGGCACTATATAGAATACGACCGGGTAGTACAACGGACACTTCATACAGACACTCAGTTGTTTAATTCTATATTGATTACACTTCACAACACAATCATTTCATTTAAAAGGATGCACCGATTACACTTTCAATGGCGCTTTAACGTTTCGCATAGCTTCTTCCTCAAACATCGACTTATTGGAAAGTCAAGTGGAAAGCAATGCACTGTTACCGAAACATTTTATCTCCTCCGTTTCATGTTTTTTTCTGGTTTTGTACATTGTAGTTTGAAGGGTAGATGGTCACCTAATAACCTGGTACTGTTCATTGGATTAAAATAGACAATGTATTTTTATAATCGATCAAGATTGACATTTGGGGAAAGGTCGGTTTTTTTCTGTTGTATTGCACGTTGTTGCTTTTATAAAGAGCGTTTATGGAAAAAGAGGTATGTGCTGAGTTTGATCTATGCGATAGGCAAGCAAGCTAAAACGATTGTCGTTGAATCACAAACAAATTGAATTGATTGTCAAAGTTATTTCTTTAAAGGCACATAGTTTACTCCCAAACAGCCGAATGAGCCGAGTGTTATCATGGGCCACCAATAGTGGGCGGGCTGCATTTGTGCGTGCGGCATCAAATTCTATTTTAGGGCTCCTACCTCACGAACTAAACTAAGTATCAGCGTAAACGTGTATGTACATTGAAATTTTACAGAGGAAGTATGTATATATTGCGGCTCGCCTTATTCAAATTGCTACCCTTTTGATGGGTTTTTAAGATTACTTATCAAGAGTTTAATCTTACGTATTTGAATATTGTAATGAATATGTTTTTTTCTGTCTGTACTAGAAATCTTTTTTTATTTTGTTCGCTTTGCTCACGATTCATTTTTAAAACAGTGTTAATGTAAACATGTCAAAATCATGCTTAAACATAACTTATACTTCAACCGTCAACACTTTCAATGATTTGCTTATCCCCCCGGTTGACAAAGTCAGCGCCCCTCTAATATCAAATCCTGGTCGGCCATTGCAATTCCAAGCTGTCAACTTATTGGCCTGATATCAACTTATTGGCCTAATATCGTATTCTAAAATAACTTGTATTAAAATAACGTATATAATTAACTATATTAGTTGTCTAGAAGCATTAAGTCAAGAATTCCGCTGCGCTGATGTTTGTAATACATTTATAACAATAAAAGTCATTCTCTAGACGGCACACGTGTAATGATACATTTCCAAAATCCAACAATTTCTTGTTTCTAAACGACTTGGATCGCGGCAAAAGATACATAGATCTACTAGAAAAAGAAAAATATTTTGAACAACTTATGTCACAACCATTTAATAAATGTTGGATTCTTAATAACAATATAACGATAATACGCTCGTACATGCATGGTTTTAAATATAGCAGTGTAGAAATGTAACTTATAATATAGAATGAAAATAATATTGATTCGTAGTAAATATTTTAATAAATTAGGCAATGGTAAAAGGGTTTTCGTTTAGAAAATATGTTTTAGAAGAACAGAAACATGTTTATTTGTTCATGGCATGGTGCCAAAATTTAGTTTAAATATACATCTAATCAGTATAATGTTGATAATCGTAATTGCACCTGCCCTTAAAACAAATCTGAGTTCTTTTTGGTGTGTGGAAGGGCCACTTAACATCTATATAATATCGGTTACAGGAATAAAACTGCTATACATTTGAAAGTTTAAGAAATGTGAATGGAGATAAAACTATAAGGACCAAACATATAATTTGGTACACTGATGAATATGTGACAAATCGTGACACTATATGACACCGACGGAAAGTTGTAAGACGTTTCTGCCAACAGAAACTGACAGGCTAATACTTGACACAATAACCGTTATTAGGTACACAATGTCTGCGAGTAAATGGTAAGTCTGTCCTTAAGCCCGTAATCTGTCGAGAAAGCGCTTCCGATTGTAGGAAACCGTAGCTGCAGCTATTCCATTTGTCTGCTTCCTGTTGTAGTTTACCATTACTGCATTAGGTGAGTGTAATGTCCTGTAACATACAACAATTGTAGTTTACCATTTCTGCATTAGATGAGTGTAATGTCCTGTAACATACAACAATTGATATTTGAATCTGATTTCAAATTGTTCACGGAACGTCTCTCAGGTATGGCCTATGGAATGTTTAAAAATATCACTAACCTTTTACTTATTGCACTTAAATATTTGTGTAATATTTAAGCCGAAAAACACAAAAATATAGTTTGTCTAAATGTCTGTTGCGTCATGATGTTGTGAGTTTTTGTATCGTTCCTTGTGTTAGTTTTTGCACGGGTCATTTTGTCATGGTGCCCTTAAACATGACATATCTACACTGTTTACAACATTCTTTGTTTGAACATCTCTTCAATTTAATATATTACCTACGTCAAATAAAAACTGATTTTAAAGCATCCAAAGATCAATCATAAAATGACTTTTCTTTTTTCTCGAAAATAAATAAGGTCAAATGTCAAATATATGCACACTTGCTATATGTATATGCCTTTATAATATGTATTACCATTTAGTCCTAGGTATTTAAAACCTTTTATGCTTAAAGAATCTGACAGTGCACTTTTCCAATGAAAGAAGTCGCGTAACAAAACTAACTTTGAAAAAGGGTAATTGTGTTTAGAAAAAAAATGGTAGAAAGTGAGACCCGAAATATTTTAAATTAATAGTGTGGACAGGATTGAGTGAATACCTTAGAACACATAATGGTGTTTCTTTGTTTTAATATGTTTATATATGCTGTGATTACAAACATGACTATGTGCTCTGTCCTAATGTCGAATAACGGCGAATGTTTAACGTATATTCAACCCACTGCAATATCAGCGTTCAAAAAGCGCTATATGGCGATGCCATGGCGTTGTCGCTGCGAAGCTTGCGATTGTACCGCGCTCTAATTGTTGTGAATCGCTTTGCATGGGGTAAATAGCAGCCTGGGTTTTATTTAAGCTGTTTATCAGTGGTCATTGAAAAATGCCAAACCACTGACGCTCCCCCTAGCGCATGAGCGGAACTTTATTTTCAAAAGCAAACAACAAACAAGCCATGATCCCAGAAGATCGTAAAAGACGTAATTCACCCTTAAACTTATACAACTACCAGCTGCTCTAAAGTACGTCCCCATTTATTATGCAGAGTGAGAAACTTTAAGTTAAAAGAAGCAAAATGTGTTTCAACAACCATCTTATGTATTTAAGAAGACATGTTATTTTACCCATTAAAACATTGCACAAGACATTAAGAAGACTAAATCAACTTCGCGAATCTATAGAGTATCAAGAAGAAAAACTCGTTTACCGATTCAGTAAGAAGTCCCTTGGTTAAGAAAGCTATTTTAAGATCGTTTCTTGACTTCTAAACAGTTTGCTCACTTTTTTCAGCAAATCTTATATTGAGGATTATATTTTTTATTGTTTTTTTTTGTTTATTAACGCATAATACCACAAAGTATTAAATGCAAAACACTGCATCTAATTCTTAAGAAAAAATAAATGCCATGTACATTGTTGTTTCTTGTATTTTAAAAATCAAATGATAATTGGTTCTGTCCACAACTAGCAGTATTAAATCTTTATACAACGTGGAATGTGTTTCGTAAATGCCAATTATTTTGTGAAAACATGTTTTTCTCATAGGTAAAATAATTGACAATTTCAAAACTATGAATAATGTACATTATGTTAACACATGCGTAAATTGGATTAATTGGATTGCAGAAAAAAGTACGGTTATCTTCAATTGTCAATGACATTGCAAAAAAGACCCAAAACAGTGAAGTCTTCAAAATGATTAGGTTTCAATAACTCAGTAGGGTTCAATGCGTAATTAGACAATTAGACAGTTGTACAGTTGTATTACTGCAGCTAGCGTTTCTTTACTACACGTGTCTGCGTTTCGTGACAGAGTGTTCAATAACAAATGAACTTGATTCATCATCGGCAATATAATTATGTCAACATACTTGCTTTCACACAACTTTGTTGTATAGCTATTCAAGTGTTTGACAATCAGACTTCAAAATGGATTTGTCTGTGCTGTGTTTAACACGGAATAATTAACATTTATATTAAATATAGTATAATGCGTATTCCACAAATGATTCTAGTAAAGTCCATCATTTAAATGTTATAAAATTCACAAAGTTAATCGACATCTTACGAAATATGTTCGCTGTTTAGTTGCTTTAATGTATGGAAAATGGAAATGCAAAAAGTTAATCTATTTTACTGTGTCAGTGTAAATACACAGACGCAGATGTTCTGGCCAGACCTCTGTTTTGAAGAATGAAAGGGAAGAATTTTATTATTGTTATTCCTGACATGATGTGGAAAGTTAAAACAAGTAAAAGTATTTTTATAACAATGACCCGTGCTAGAGTGATTTTTTATGTTTAGTTGAGATTGGGCGAAATGTATAAGCCGGTACTTGTGATAATTGGCCTTCTTGCTGTAGCTGACCTCCAATTGTTTGATATTCCCGTGCTTTTTTTGGTATAATAATGATATATCGAAATTTAGCCCTCTATAACGTCTTAACATACTTGCACTGTCGAGCTATTATTTTGTATTCACTTTGTCAAACCAGCCGGTGCAAATATACCAACATCGTCTAGTCCGATTATCGGTCAGTAATATTTCAATGAAGCAATACGTCTTTTATTTTATAATAAGAATACAGTCAAGCGACATGAACATTGTACCTTGGTCTGTGGTGAACACAAGACGCTTGACAGTGGTCGTGACTTAGCCCAATCAACGTTTATTCACTAAATAACGATAGATGTCGTAACAATCAATCAACTGTGTTATCGTGCAAATTGTAATGTCGATTGTTAACACAATACACGATAGTCACACGGCGCTTTTCTTGGTTAATTTATGATATATTTTGAGACTTAGTCTGTATAAACCTCATTTTTGAAAATGCTTGTTACGAATACGTTTGTGCAGTCTTTGGCCATATTGTTATTGACATTTCTGTATTAAATATATCGCGAGCAAAGTTACCGAAAAGATAATACGGAAAGGTAGCGTTCGGGGCATCAAAAGGTCTAAACCCCCCCCCCCCGCACCCTGGATCCACTAGTGAACACTGTTAGATACTTTTTATACGCATATATGGTATCATGGTATCATAATATAAAGTGTTTTACCATTTGTTAAATACGGGGAAACTTGCATTTAAATGTACTAGACATTGTAAGTGTGCAAGCCATGCATTGTTGTTTAATTTCAGACCATTTCTTTGTACGTGTGTCCTTCTAATTGCTAGTAAAAACTTTTATAGATCAAACAGTTAAAGTTTAACGACGAAATTCACTTAACACTTTCAGTAAATTGTAAAATAAATAAACCTTTTCATTTGAAAGGTCGATCACAACAAAAAGCATTTTAATAGGATGCATGTACTGTTAAAAATGATCATGATTGACAGTTGCGGAACTTTCCATTGTTATTGGATATACACAAATAACATATAGGCTACTAAACCCTTAACATTTTGTCAATATGGTATCTACAAAAGACTTATCAGTTTAATTTAACTTACTACAGCTGGTTTTTAGTGCCTGTGTGGCGGCTGTAAAAAGTCGCCCCGTACTACATCATTGTGTAGTTATATTTTTTCTGGTCCTCAGGGATCATGGAGTGTACATGTATGTTGTTTACATTTGAAAATGGAGTTCCGCTCATGCGCTAGGGGGCGTCAGTGGTGTAAAGCATCATTCATTACTACTGATGAAAAGCTTTAATAAAACCGAGGCTGCTGTTTTCTCGTGCAGGCTATGCTTCCTTAGGGATTTCCCTTTTCATAAGTTTAATATAAGTGTATTAACTATAAATCGATGGACACTTTACAAAGTCTGTGGACGGGTCCAGGATTTGACCTTACGGGGAGGGGGCGTGACTTTGTCAACGGGGAAAGGGGGATAGAAAATCATTGAAAACGTGTTGACGATTGGTTAAAAATAAATCGGGAGCGAAAGATTTTGAGGTATTTTAGTGTTTAGGGGCATAACAATACAGGCCCGCGGCCGTTTTGGCCATTTTACTATTAAAATTTGGTTTAACAATAAATCGCGAGCTAAGCGAGCGAAAACAATTAGAAAATCTAGCGTTTGCAGGAATCACATTTAAAAATCACATAAATACATAAAAATCCTAGTTTTTTCAAAATGTATGTTGGGTCTTCGTGTTTCGTGCAGTTATAGGTGTTTGTTTTGTATCTGTCATTTTGTCATGTTAAATTTTACCCTATCTACATTGTTTGCAACATTTTATTTGAACATCTCTTCAATTTTTATTGTGCTAACAACAAATCATATATCAGTTTGCTTTTATCACATGCATGACATGTATATATACATTGATAGTGTTAAACTTTATGAACTGTCACTAACGTCACGTGACACGTGGTGCCCAAAGGGTTTACACCTGCTATTAGTTTCAAGTGTCAAAGTTCATTCATTGGTTATCGGCACTAGCTATACCTTTGACCATCTGCAAACTTTACAAAGATCTCATGACAAACGGCGTTACAAACAGTGCAAAATATAAATAAATAAATAAATAAATAAATAAATAAAATTAATTAATTAATTAATTAATAATCATATATACAGTATAAACATTGTAAGCAAATTCATTGTCATATAAGAAAACCGTTAATTAACCAGGGAATTACTTCTACTAACAGTGGCATCTTTAGTCAGCAGGCGGTACAAGACAAATAAAAGGATGAGCCTGTAAACAAAGATAAGATGAAATAATAATCTAGTTGTGGTCTCTTCAGGTGTGTATTTTTCCATACACAAATGGATAAAAGGGTTTAATAAACAAACAACATATCTATGACAAATAAACTGGCTAAAACTTAAATGAAATTCATTATTCGATCCGGTTAAGCAGTGCATTGTGTCTTTAAATTGTGATAGACAGTTAAAAGCAAAAAAAATAATGTAACCAATTTAAGAATTAATTATTACATCCTAAGTGCATGTCGCCGTTAAATATTTTAGGTTTAAAGAATAAGAATGGCTTTCTGACATGAAACTGGTGCGGAACATTTACACAGTTTCCATGACCTTTTCAATTATGGGGGAAAGATTGTTATTATCTGAATGAATTTGAGTTACATCCAACATTAAGTTATTCTGTTTACTTCCTTAATCGTTTGACAATACCGTGTGTGCCAAGCTGGTCGCCACATATCCCTGGCATTTAAGCATTAAGATTTATGCGGTTCCTTTTTAGTAAAAACCAACTCATAATGTTAGTTCTCTTTTTATATGGTTTAATGCGTCACTAAAAATATTTGAGCAAATGATTGAAATGCGCACGTTTCTCAATTCACAGAAAATTGTTTGAATGTCTTGTTCTCGAGTACATTGTTGTTTTGCTTTAAATCTCTGAGATCTTATTAGACAAGTATCCTTGCGATCGACTAATTTATCGAAGAAACGTTTCCTTGCATAATCAAAAAAGAAGAAACGTAATGGAACGGACTATTTTAATAGCAATTAGTATAATATTTCTATGTCGTTGATCATGAGCAGCACCACAGAACATCAGCTTAATCAAGTGCAAGATATGCATCCTAAGAAATACACAATTACAAGAAGATATTTTAGGCGTGTTTCGAGAAGCTGATATATACGATAAAAGGAATAAAACGGAGAAAAGGGGAAAGTCCCTAGAAAGCACAGCCTGTATAGAGAATATAAAAGCCTCGGTTTTATTGAAGTTGTTTATCAATGGTAGTGAAAGATGCCACAACAATGACGCCCCTAGCGCATGAACGGAACTCTATTTTCAAATGTAAACAACATTCAATGCAAGATAGCTAAGGATCAGAAAAGTAAGATATTCGAAAATTCAGCATATCCAGTCCCGATAATTTGAAACTTCATCGCTTTTGTTATTCTGAACTTTATAATATATAGCTGATACATGTTTAACTGTGAATTTTAACACGGTTTGTTTTCCAAGTTGTTTTTGTAGGATACAACTGTGATCGTGTTGGAATGTAAAACATGTGATTCGCCGTCGTATTAATAATGGATTTGATCGTGGACCTTTGTTAGATAGCTGCGCCGCCAATGTGACATGTGATCTGTTAGGCGTCAAAATGACCTACATGACCGTCTTTAATATAACCTGGCATAGATATTAAACCCGTTATTGTATAATCATTGCCTTTTGTCTCATTCGATATTGCAAACTACAAATGTATTGTTCATATCAACTTGTGATAATATCTTAATTGAAAACACAATGGCTTTTTACAATATACATAAAACCAAACTAAATTGGAATACATTTGTTTCTGTGTGTTCTTAAAAGGGGAGAAAATAATTTATGCAATTGTTTTTGTTTATGCATGTTGTAAAAAAGGCGTGGTATAGAAGCCAGGTTGATTCTCAAATGAGCGTATTAAATCAACGGGTATGGTATACGTACGTTTTATAAGCTCACCTGAGCACAAAGTGCTCAAGGTGAGCTTGTGTGATGGCCCATTGTCCGTCGTCCATCGTCCGTCCGTCCGTCCGTCCGTCCGTGCGTTAACACTTTCTATAAACAACTTCTCCTCTGAAACCACTCATTGGATTTTGACCAAACTTCACAGGAATGAGCCCTAGGTGGTTCTCTACCACAATTGTTCAAACCGTTCCAGTTGGTTGCATAAGTAGGTCACAGGGTCAAAAAATAAGTTTTCAAAATGCAATTTTCAAAAATCTACTTTTCTGAAACTACAAGGTCCAGAGCTTTTTATATATGGTATATAGCATCATCTAGAGGTCCTCTACCAAAATTGCTCAAATTATGCCACTGGGGTCAAAATTTACCCGCCCGGGGTCACAGTTTTACATTGAATTATATAAGGAAAACATCAACGACTTCTTATCTTGAACCGCTAATAGGAAATTGACCAAACTCAACAGGAATGGTCCCTGGGTGTTCCCCTACCAATATTGTTCAAATAGTTCTGATTGGTTGCAACAGTTGGTCCCCTATGGGCCCTCTTGTTAATATCACATATCATTTTTATTTAACTCATTGCATCATTTAAAAATAGGAAATAGCTTAATTTTAAAATATAAAAACACAATTACTCTTAAAGCCAACTACAATACATTCGTTTTATTATTATCACATATCATTTTGTATTAAAATCATTGCATCATTTGAGCATAGAAAATAACTTATTTTAAACAAAATATTGCTCTTAAAGCCAATTACAACTGCGGCTTCATTCCAATGGTTTCCAGTGGTCAATATTACCCGAACTACCCCACCAGTGGACAACTGTTCTAACAGTGCCAAATGGCATGTACCAACTTAGATAGAACCTAGCCTTTTGCTAAAGATACAGGTCGTTATGGTAGTTTTTAGATGGTCACAATGGTCACATTATCCTAAAACTAACCTTCTAAGACAAAACAAGTAAACAGTCCATCGTTTATGCGGATTTATAACCCGGTTAATTTTATTATAATCCAATACCTTATTACCTTACAGCATTTACTTTGTCCACAATATGCCCATTGATAAATGTTTACACGTGTACATGGTTCTTGAGATAGATGAGTTAACACAAATATAGTGTTTAACATCTATTGAATGCCATGCATACACTTATTACCAATTCTATTACAATTTTCTATCATAAAGTATCGAATAAGCTTGGAAAATTCTCCATTGCATAACTTCATTTTCTCGGTCATAGTCTTCAACTATTCAACTTGAACACTAACGTAACAAATAATGCGTTTTGGACAATAACAAGTAAACATAACAACAACAAAACAAAATAGCAAACATAAAAATCTTTGACAGAGCCTGGAATCAAACCAGGGTTCTCTCGTTCTGCAGTCTGATGCTCTAGACCACATATACACGTGTACGTATCAATTGCAGTCAGGATATTTAACTGTTTCAGCGTAATAGGTAGAAACATAAATAAACAAATCCAAATTTGCGAGCCATACATTTTCAACAACGTCGTTTATTCTATAATAAATTAACTTGCATGGATAACTATATCGGACAGTTTCTCATATTAACGGGAGTAGGATTCACTGCTAATGTATGAATAAAAATAAGATGTAAATAATTCTAGTCAACAGATACAGACATAGCATCTTTAACATCATTATAACAATACCTACTGAAGTATTTCTTTTTATGTTCCTAGGTCATTGACGATTGCAACAACCGAAACTTTCAAGATGGGTACTACAGATTCGAAGAACAAAGAAAAGGCTGACGTGGACGAGAAAATGGACAGTTTAGAACGAGGCGTGGGGCCGGACATCACCAGGAGGTCCACCATGCACACAATATCAATGTCAACCTGTACTGTTGCCGCTGCTTGGGGATACGATCCAGACGACACTCTGATCCTGAATATGAATTTTCCCGCGCTTATCCTCCTCCTTATTCTTTGAAATAAACAGTTCAAGCGTGGTGGCATCTTTAACAATTGACAGCGTTGTAAACAAAAAGGCGCGATTTCCTTGTTGGATTATGTGTTTCTTTGAACAATGTCAGTGTACGTGTGAGTTAGCATTAAAGTATCCACAATTTAATAAAAGTATTGTGTCATCATAGTGTTTGTTGGTTCGTTGTATTTTAGGAGTGGAAATATGCGTCGTCCAAAATGAAAAAGCTCTGTTTGTAATTGTAGTGAAAACATATCGTAATTTAGTACTGAGATTTATTGAAAGTGTTTTGAGTATGTCCGAATGTCCGAAACAGCATGTTTGATGCAGTTATGGTACTATTGTCATTGAGGTTTGAAGTGGCACTCATGCATATTCCGTATACAGTCGAGTTTATAAATAGAAAACTAACGAATCGAATTGACTTGTAAACAGGTCACCTGTGTAATATCGTATAGCTTTATGGTAAATAAGTAAGTGGGTTTCGGGTAAATCGTCTTTAGGTCTGTGGTACAGGTGATGCGCTGTCACGCTGACGTTTTGGGTTCGATTCCCAACAGATGCGTTTTTTATTTTGAACCAGTTTTATGAGACAGGTGAGAAACTGGGTTTGAAATCGCATAGTAGCTTCAGATGCATGTACATCACTTAGATCGAGTTAAACATGGCTACGAATAAGAAGAATGGCTATAAGCATCTAAAATAAAATAAAATTATATCAAAAAACGACCCTAAAAGACTATGTCATTCGTAATATGCGCATTAAACACAACTAAGCAAAAAAAGTTAAAAAAAAATTCTTATAGCGGTATTCGAACTCTAACCGATGGTGTGACAGGCGTTCAGTGAAACCGCTGTACTAATTATTTCTATCTATCATTGTGCGTGTCAATAACCTTTTATGAGATAAGATCCAATACAGGGCTGTCGATTAAATAACCGAAAGCACCCGAACTAGCTTACGATTGTTTCTGAACAGTGATGAGTGCCACTTCAAACCTCAATGACAATACAGAAAACTAATCCAAACAAGCATGGTAATTGACATTCATAATCTTTGATTTAAAGATTTTTAAGTACTTTAAATCATGCATTAAAACAATTTAAGGAGAAAAGGTAAAGTTATACACATAACGCTCATGTCAGAATCTAACCAACTGTAGAACTTAAACTTAAAGGTACCTGGAAGTGGGAGCCTCAGGTTACTAATCAATTTCAGTTACATGTAAAAAGCATTGCCCAATACTGCTACCACTGGTGTGTGGTATAGCCTGCGCACATTACCCCGACTTGACCTTTATGCAAGCGTATATTATCTATGGAATATGGACGTTGAATTAGTTATCGATAATGTTAATGCAGTCGGCATAAGTCGTGCATTTGTTGAACAATAAAGATGTTCATTTGCCAATATGAGTGTCAGATTTACAACTAGGTCACTGATACCTGTGTTGTGTACCATGTGATCAACAAGATCTGGCTTGGTTGTGCATTGAACGGCTGCAACTGATGGGTTTCCTAATAGAAATTATAGAAAATGAAGTTCCTGTTGCTTAATTTTATTGTTTACAAATAGCTAAGCCTTCACTGACTGTAAAAATATATAAGATTAGTTTTGATTCTTTTTGTTATTTCAAAATATAAGATACAGTCATTTATGTTATTCATATAAAATGTAAATATGTACGAGTATATATCTACACAAAAAATAACCTGCGTTATGTTTATTTAATTCATATGTTCACTGAAGACTCAATGTACTAAGCAACTAGTACTACATACATCATGTAGTGCACGTATGTCCTGACGAAACTTATTTTAAAAGATTATTATACCTGTATGTTTTGGGGCATAAAACGTATGTGACAGTAGGCCAAATACTTCTATAAACTTTTACGTTTTTCTTTTACGCCTAAATATTTACTAGCATTAAGTGTAAGCTATTGTTAGCATTTACTAAAGACTAAAGTATCCCCAAGAATCTAAATAACTGCGTTATAAAGCATAACTTTAGGTACCATGTGCTGGTTTTGAGAAAAATGTGCACACACCAGGACATTTTTAATACACCATTCAATATGAGGGGAAATCATTTTCTTGTTCATGGGACACACAAAGGGATTTACCTCAGTTTACATGCATTTTCACCTTTTTTAAATAT
>Ga0224511_10002255_pt1 | contig 12793 bp, 10 predicted proteins | sample SF_May12_sed_USG_2_FD_169988 | JGI IMG/M metagenome (GOLD analysis project Ga0224511, IMG submission 169988) | Sediment microbial communities from San Francisco Bay, California, United States - SF_May12_sed_USGS_8_1 | ecosystem: Environmental > Aquatic > Marine > Sediment | place: USA... | reverse complement strand
CGCGGGTAAACTCATTTATACGGTCGCGCGGCTGCGCCGCGCTAGACCGTATAAATGAGTTTACCCGCGAATATTGTCCAATAACCTATACATAATAACATTAATATGAAGTTCATGCATAGATAAAATAAAATGGTGCTGACAAAAATTCACACCGATGATAAAATACAAAGACAAAATCAAAGTACAATAATTTACAAAAAATATTTATGTATTTAGAAGCAGACATACAAACACGGAGTGTAAGGTAAATTCCCGGAATGACATTGTACATATTCAATGGTTACATTATCTCTTAAAAGGTCAAAAACAAATACATGTATACTGATACGATGTCAGCTGTTCTTCCGTTTAAATAACATTTAGGAAACTGTTGTTAAAATTAAAAGCATATGATGTTAAAATTTAATAGGTTATTAGAGAATCAAATTATATCAAACCCATTAACAAAATAACGTCGGAGGAATCAATAAAAATGTCACTTTCGTTTTGCACGACCAATCCAAAAGATTGAAAATGTATAAATATCAGATTTTACTTAATATTAACATGCACGTCTCCTTTTAATATTTATTCTCTACAAACAATGCTACTTTTTATATTACAAAGATTATCCGCTTAACACATTGGTTGATATTCCCACTGTCTCTCGGCCACATTAAACCTACTACGCATGGACATAATTTCAAACCGTACCAGCAACAAACAATTCATACTAAAATACATTTAATAGTATAGGTTCATATAAATTTATTCAAAATTACTCCTGACTATAATTATTATTTGATATTTTTTATATTTAACGTTATATTTCGACACTATTATTTAGAAAAAAAGTGGCGGATCCAGGCGTTGACCTTACGGGGACGTGACTTTGTAAACGGGGTGTGGCAGGCGGGGACGGTAAAAAGAATTGTGCTGCGTGTTAAAGGTTTTTGGTTAATATTATTATTTATAATTGGTTTTTAAATGCTTCACAGGCGAATGTTTTAGCGATTTAGGCATAAAAGTAAAGGTAAAAATAAAGTGTGGGGGGGTGGGGGGGGGGGGGGGGAGTGGGTGTTGCGCGCCCCGCTGGATCCGATAGTGGAAACCATTTATATATTTTACCAACGTTTAAAACGGTCATACATTTTATACATATCATTTAAAGAGTATTGTTAATGAAAATCTCAATAGCATGAACATATACACTTAACTATTTGTCAGTTCATATGGAAATATTAGATTCAGTCCGGGAAAGTACCTAACACCCACGTATGAAATACAAGAAATAGGTTGTCGAAAGGGCATCATTAACGAGCCCACAAAATGAAGATATTGTGTGTTCCATCATTTTTTCTTATGGCAACCCGTATAATCGACGAGAACAAGTATGCCAAGTTATTTTTAAATCCTTCAATCTATGGCGAGGTTGAAGTCCGGATAAACACAATCATAGCCAATTTAGTCGTTTGGCCTTTAAGTTTAACCACAACTGTTATGGTTTCCATTAGATTCTTCCGCACCACTCTTAGTCTTATTAAGGGAAACATTTGTTATGTTGATAGTTAAAGGCTCGACAAACATAATCCTAACCAATTTTGACAATTGACCTCTATGTCTGACCACACCTGTTAAGGTTTAAATATGATTCTTCTGCGCGACATCCTGTCTCATCTATTTTAACATTTGTGCTAAGTAGTTTTAAAACTTAAAAATCCTCCCATAGCGAAGTAAAAGCCTGGACAAGAATAATATTGAATAATTTTGGAGTATGGCATCAAAGTCTGATCACACATTTCATAGTATAAATGTGATTCTTTAAACGCTACACACCATTTCTTCATGTTACAATTCATGAATTTATGGTGAAACTAATTTGACCTTTTATCTTCAAGTTTGACCACAATTTTAAGGTCTAAAACTCAGTGTATCAAGGTATAAAGAAATGTAAAAAGCTGTCATTCTGTTATGAAGTTATGACCGGGACAAACTCCGGACGCACGCTGGTACGCACGAACGAACGGACGCACAAACACCGAACCAAAATATGACGACTATAATAAGGTCACCGAAAGCGAGCTGGATAAAATATAAATCTAAATACATGCACTGTCTTTTATCTAATATACCAAAAATACATTTACATCATAACAAGTTATGTTTGAACATGCAACTTTCATACTGTTGTCATGTAAAGCATGAGAATTTGCTTGAACAAAATTCATAATAACACTGATTCAGCTAAATATACATAGTGGTACATCGTACATACCAAACAAACAACGACCATATAAGCCTTAGAGCGCTCACTTCAAGTAACTAGAGCATGTGCGTAAATATAAGCTATTGTCTCCGCCTAACGGTGTGATCAGAAAGACAAAACACGTCCACCTCTATACAGTGTAATCGATATTGTTTAAAAAAATGCTTTGTCGGTTATCATAATTGACACAGTAAGGCGTGAGGTCCTAACCAACCTTATGAAGTTTTCTTATTCTCTTTTCAACCTCTGTTGTCGGTAGTCCGTAGTGTCTCATCACGTTCAAAACGCGACCAACAGAATTGTTGTCTGAGTTGTTCTGGCACCATCTGTTTAAAAGCTCTTTAACTATCTGTTCTATGCCGCGCTCATTGGATCGAACCTCATTTATGGTGCGAAACTCGACGTCAAGCTCCAGAAAGACCAATGGGTAGACCGTACCGATGTGTTGAGCGACAATTGTCTGGTCCGCAAGCGTCAGTGGAGAGTTCAGTATCGCATCCGCCTGGTCTATGCGAATAAACAAGCAAAACATAGCTCATACTTTAATATTAATACTTAACTGTTTTCTTACTGTTTTATTAAACAATATCAGTTTCAAGTCTAAATTACGCTTGGAATGTTTGCTGACAACTACCTTGACAGACCAGAGCCCTGGTGTAAATGGCTCGTTTTCTTTTTATAACTCAATAATTATAGATAGTGTATTGTGTTATGATTTATTAATTCGTGTATTTCAAAAACTAGTAAACGATATTTATTTGGATATTCGTTTAACCTGTCATCTTACCAAATATCCTGTCATTCGGGTTGGAGAAAATGGCATTCTTTAGCTGTTCAATTTCATACGAGTGAGTCCTTGTCAGTAGTTTCATCAGCTGTCGCAGTGTAGGCTGGCTGCTGGCCTTGTTTGTCCATTTCCTTAGGATCAGCAGACGCTGCACGTGTGTGTCTCTGTGGTCGTGTCTAACAGTCTCGCCATAGATTAGTGGCAGACTCAGCAATGTCGCCAAGTTGGTCGCAGTTTCTTTTATTAGGTAATAGGCCAGGCGAGCGAGCTCTTTATCTGTGGGTGGACGACTTAGCAGGGGGTCTTCTCGCTGAAAACATAGCACGATAAAGCGGTTTTTGAATACAACTTTATATTTAATGTTGGACCAAAATTTAACATGGACATGGACAATATAGTGATTTTGTATTTCAGTCATGAATGTTAATACAGAAATGATGTTGCATATAATGCATCTGTTGGATTATATGTAGATACATCGCACTTAAAATCAAATTGTAAGCAACCAGTGTCTAATTATTTTTATTTTTATTTTCGCTTGTTAAGTTAATCTAGTGCAATGTATAATGATTGTACCAGCGACGCCTTTTTGAACAAAAGCGTAAATTTCCAATGCGTAAAACCAAAATAAATCCATACACATTGTTAAGTAATTGTAAAAAAATATTATAAAGTACAAAAAACAAATTTGATTCCAAGTGAATTCTACAGATATTTTATCAAGCTTGCTAATTTGATAATTTTCCGTAATTCATCCGTGACACAAGCATCTCCGCTATAAATGCATAAATACATAAATAATTTTACGAGTTTATATAAGTTATCGAATGACCGGTGTATAAAGAAATCAACTCACTGTTAGAATGCTGAACTGGTGTTTGTTATTGATGTCGTTCATTGTAACGGCGTGTCTCGCTGCACACAGGACTTCGTCTTTCTGTGATAACAAATGCAGTGACAAATAATTGTCTTCGGCATCAGTGCAATTTGGGCACTTTATAGATAACGTGTAGTTGGCCTTTTGACGATATACTTCAAGAGTATTCTGTATCACGGAATCAATGTCGTCGTAAATGAGACGACTAACATTCGTGTCTTTTAATGAATGTTTATTTGAGTAATTCTGAACTTCAATAATGATACTTGATCGGTCCCAGCGTATGTCTACCAGAATTGCTTCATGTTCCAAATAGAGAGTACCATTCAGTCCGAAGATCTGTGGAGTGTTTTCTATTGTTGAAATGCGAATGTCTGCAACATCAGTGACGACAGCCGCCAAAAACAGATGAAAAAAACCAACGGGCAAAAAGTTACCTTCGAAGGCAATTTTTAATTTCGGAAATCGTTCTTTTGGTGTTGATTGCGGCGCAGGGGTTGCTTGTACTGGCAAAAGACTTGGCATTATGAAAACGGTCTTGTGTGTCACCTCGTTGGTGTATTTCATCAGTATCTTTAGTCTTATGAGCACTTTTGTCAAACCTTCAATGTCAGCGACAATTTGTTCCTTTTTAAAAAGGATAGTAGCAGCCGTCGTTAAAAATTCTTCATCCACTATGCCATTCGCATTTGTGGTATCTATATTGACTGCATTTTGTTCTGCTACCAATGAAGATCGCATCAGAGAATTCAAGAACTTTGCCAGAGCCACGGGCTTGAGAATTATCAAATCCCTGTCATCGTCATCAACCCCTCCAGGAAAATACATCCATCGGCCGCGACAGTGACCGTGTTCTAAAAACGCCTTGAGACCTTCGTCTTCAACCGGAAAGTCCAAATTTGTGTTTAGACGTTTAAGATCGTGAAAATGTATCACATCTTTGCCATTTTGTTTTTCTATGTTGATTGCATGTTCTAACTCCATCCATCGAGCAGGAACAGGTTCGTCTGCTATACCTAACCCAACCTCAAGTATTGCATTTCGTAGTTCTGTAATGTCTACATCACCTGATGTAGAATTATTCACTTTAACCCAAATCACCATGTCCATTTCAATAATCTTTTTAGCTTCGTCAAATCGTATTTTTGCCGTCTCGTCGTCGACCATGTCTCCGTGTGTGCCGACGAGGATAATTGGAGCTCTTCCACCATTTTCGTCAGAAGTGAATGTTTTAATTGAAGATGCCCAAAATTGCAAAGACTCTGCAACTGTGCATTGCTTTCCTGTTCCTAATCTAAAGCTCAGGTTGTCGGAAAGTGTTTCGCCCCAATGTTTGCTCAAATCAATGACTAACAAGTATACCGCCCTTGCAGAAAGAAAGGCTTGGTGTGTCGAATAGTACGTCGATTGTCCAGCGAAGTCCCAGTATGAAAAGTACATTTTGTTTCTCATCCCATTTTCTAAATGTTGCTTAGCTTCATTAAGATACTGTTGATGTTTCGCATTCTTTTTTACTGATGAGTTCACGATTTCTCGAGAATTCCTAAGTCCTGGCAATTGTTCTGATTCTTCTGGGACGTCAGCCACTTGCTGAGCTTCGGTATTAAAATCTTCTTCCGAAGCCATGCCTCCCTCGTTTGTCTCAGGCATCTGTTTCTCCATATATTCTGCCAGTCGCTGGGCGTTCAAATCATCAAAACCTTGAGTAAAAAAGTTCATGTAAGTTCATAATAGTTTCATTAACGTATGACCATCCTAATGGATTCACATATTTGCAGCTAGGAAGAGATTTTATAAACCTTTTTTTATTTAAATATAAGGCATTTTAAGATGATCCACCGCACTACTTTTCTTAGTTTTTGGATTTTTGATTTTATAAACTAGATTGAAAATTTTCATTTTATTCATATTCAAGGGAGGTAATAAGATGTAAAATTACTTTAATTTTATTTAAGCAAATATAGGCAACTTGCATTTTAAAAAGATTTTTCTACGGTTTAAAAGTAAAAGCATAATATATATCACATTTTAATGGAAAAAACTTGTTTATTTTTTGATAAAAAAACACAAATGTGTATCCTGTTTAGTCCATTAGGATGTTCATACCTTAAGAAAAACAAAAATAAGACTAATGCGATTAGAGTAATAATAACAAAAGTAACAATTTGTGAACCTTCAATATTTGTTTCCCAAATTCGGTTGCCTAGTTGTTCGATGCAGCGGCAAGTGTTTTCCATCACGTCTAAAGCTTCTGTTGGTTGAATGTTTTTGTCTGGGCATGTCGGACTAAACCCCTGCAATCGCTTGACCAATGTCGTCTTGCCTACGCCCTGTTGTCCAACAACATTCACTCTCACGTGACTTGACCTCGCCATTCCATTCATCATGGAGTTGTAGTACACCGCCCAATCTCTGTCTGTGAGCTGAGGTAGCGCTTTAGCTTGGCCTGAATGTCAAATTTTACAGTTAATGGTTCAAAAGTACTTAAATTGTCGTATCAAATATGTATTATACGCACACGTTTTTATAATAAATATATAGGTGTGAAGTAAAGTCGTGAATAAAGCATTGATAGCTTTTTTATCAGACATTGAACAGTAACGTACCTTCAGTCTGCTCAGGTGGTTGTTTATCAAGCTGTTTAGTTTGGCAATCGTTGTTTGACTTTATTCGCAGTATCTTTGCAATTTCTACAAGCATGGTAGAGGTTCGTTCTATCTTGTCAAGAAATTTCATTCTGCTAGTAATCTTCACAAAATTGTGCCATTCTTTAGGTATATCTATGTCTGTTGTCTTACAATGCACTATTTGCACAATACGCGACCTTGGTCCAAATATTTCGCTAACATATTTCTTAGAGGCAATATCATCTGTGTTTATATAGCCAAACGAAGCAACATACACAATAACAGAATATTTTAGATCATAATTTTCTTTAATATGTTTGAGCGTCTCCATCCAAGCTGGTGTGCCAATATTAGGAGTTACAAAGCATTTTATTGTTTTGCCGCATAAGGTGGCGTGTTTAACAGACTTAACTAAAGGTTTCATTCGGCAGGCTAGTGGCCGAAACGCTTTCGCCCCCTTAACTATTGCATTGGCCACATCACACTTCGACTCCAAGCAGTGGCCGACGAGAATAAGGTTACCTGTAAACAAATGTTGATTATAATTATATTACAGTATCATGTGATAGAACCAAAAACAGACGGTGAAAATGATTATTTTATACAATACATGTTTTAGAACAAAGCTTGACCATTCTTATTAACATAATTTGACACTTTATCTTGCAAGGTTGCACACAAACGTGACTCTTAGGTCGCTATTACATGTACGCGTAACACTTGCGTTATCATAACGGATGGCCATCCGTTAAAAATTGCTCAACAAAGAAATAGTTAGGTCTATTACATGGGCGCGTTTCATATGCGTAAACGCAAGGGTGTCCGTTTCGTTTCGCACAGTGAGCGATTTTTTACGGATGACGGACCGTTAACGCATAGGTTTTGACTTGCCTATATCTTCTATAAAAATTATTTAAGTAATACGTTTTGCATTTTACGTCGTTTTTGCTTAACATTGAATAAGAAGAACCAAAAGAGACACAAAGTCCTTTTCAGGGAATGATTATAAAGACAAAATAAAGATAATAAAAATATATTGCGGGTCTTTATTGGTTTTTCATAGCTAACGAAAACGGGTATTAATGTTTTTTAAGCAAAAACGTCGTAAAATGCAAAAAAAAGGCTATTTTGACAATAGTGCATAGCTAAAAGTCAATTATTATTTTTTTTGGATACAGAATAATTTTTGGAGTTTTAAAAATCCACTTATTTACAGTAAATAAGTTATATATTGTAATCATTGAAACATTTTGATGCTCTTTGTAAAATATTTTTTCCATGTTGGCAGGGCAGAAATTGTTAGTTAGTGAACCTAGCCTAATACTGTATACCAAGTTCAAAGTATTTAAAAGCATTTTCTAAATTATGAAAAACATACACTTATAATGACTATTTTTAGAAAATACTCTTTTAAAAACGTGTGCGTGCGTGCGTGCGTGCGCATAATAAATAACATAAATAGCAAATCACTCATATTTTTTAACAAATGGTAATATGATTAAATACAAACTATTATATTGAGTATTTGAACATAATTCATAATTTGCATGCCGTTGAATGCACTCCCGGTTTGGCAGGACACTTTTGCTCGATGTTTAAGTTTACAGTGTTCAATGTTCAGCACCTGTTTTGTTCAAACATTGTTAAAACGTGATAGAATATTTTGTTCCCAAAAGTTAATGCCTACTTTTAAAGCCCAAGAATAAACCGCATTGTAGGATATGTCACCACAATTTGTGACGTCAACTATAAAATATAAGCGTTTCCCGACATGATGTGTTGGGGGAAATACCTTTTACAATGAATGTGATGCACTTGCCGTATATCCAATATTTAAAACATTTAAGCAAGCCATACTTAAACGTCTTTGTTTCAAGTTTATTACATCCGTTTTGTTCATAACAGCTTTATTCCTAAAGATGCACTTCACGTGAACTGTGTTACGCACATATTTGATCAATTTTGTGCTTTTTATATTTCCTTATTTATTGTTTATCAATTGCAACCAAATTTGGTGCATTTTTGATATCAGTGTTTTATGGTGAATCGTAACGTCAAAATCGTAGGTGTACTCCAAAAAAACTAAAGATGTTATATTATGCATCTTTTAACCAGAATTGTTTACACATTGCATGCTTTATAAGGGATTCCGGGACACTTACACCTTAATCACACATAGATTTTAAACAATAGACAAATTTAAAAACAACGTTGTCTCTTAAACACTAATAGCTGGACTACATTTTGATAATTTTAAATTGTAGACAGCTGTTCTTACCATTGTGCATCTTCCATTTAAAATGACCCAGTGTTGGGAGGATTTCTGGGACAGTTTAAGGCATTAGAGGACACTAGTCAAAGGACGTTAGTTAAAATTAATCATATCTTATTGTAAATGAACATCATAATGTACATACTTTGCCACACACATATATACAAGTATTCATTACAAAAGTGTTGGACCACAAGTTATCGCAACATTAGTTACGGTCCTTCCCTGAGTTAGTACAGACATAAGTAATGACATGTCAAGGTAAATAATAATTTTTATGACTAATGCTCAAAATACAATTTAATAATCCTTAACACTTTGTGATATTTTAGGTAATGAAGTAATTGTACATAAAGCAATCAATAGTTAATAGAAATGCTTTTTATGAACGTTTAGAGATTGTTGTAAAAATATTTAGAGATAAGAAAAGTTCGTCAGGACTAGCCTCTATCGCGTAAGCGATGTCTTATTTGTAGGACTTTTGGGATACGTGATTTCTTATCAATGGTATTTGCCGTTGTTCGCGGGTTCAAATCGGAGAACGTCTCAAACTGACTTTTAACTGTCAAACAAGTTGTGAACATGTTCATGATCTCTTTTTGTTCTTTGGTGTGTTCAAATTTTTAGATTGTCATTAGTTGTTAACTTGTGGCGTACAAAAACAGTGTAACTAATGTTACAATAAAGGCAAAACAAAGATATTTGACTTCTTTTCGATTTAATTTCATAATAAATTAAGTCATAGCATCGACCAAAAACTTGTAAAATAAGACCAGACTGTCCCTTTAACTTTTGTTTAGAATCAAACACAATAGACAATTTACCTAAATGTAAGGAGAGTTTATTATCAATTAACCAGTGACTGACTGACAGTAAGGCCGGTATTCCATCTATACGTGAACGTTAGGCGCGAACGTGAAAAATCAAACAAACGATTTTCTATTGTATGTATTCCATATCGGCGTGAGAGCGACGTGAACGTGAAACGCGAATTTATGACATGTGACCGTGTAACGCGAGCGTGAAACCGATCGCTACATGTAGCGATTATTCACGTTCATGCACAGCATTCACGGGCGAGGAACACAAATAAAAAGACCTCTTTTATGCGAGAGGCAACATAGAAACTAATTGAATCCATCGCAAATGCCCTGTACTGTATGAACATTCTCTTAAATAGTACAGGGACCCAAACATTTAAGACAGGTGTTTCAGAATATAGCTGACTTACTCAACATTTCTAGGTACACTTAAAATCAATTAATTTCAGTTTCAAAACAATGTTAATTTTAGTTCGTGTTGTTTATGCAAGTATGCTTATGACAGTTCTGTTGTAATTACAAAAGTCAACTATTTAATTATAATGTCATTACAGATGACTTTACACATTATTGTTATGCATATATACATGTACATTCTATACAAAGCAATGACCTGACTTCGTAAGTAACTGTAAAACTACCTAGTTATCAAGCGTATTTATAATAAACTTTTTAATGAGGTTCTTTTGCAAGATAAACGTTAACAAACACAATACTATTTCTTCACTTTTTATGCGACTGGAAATTGAATCCACAACCACTCTCTACTGTGCTACTATGTTCCATACGACATCGTGGGCCTTTACAATGTTTGTCAAAGCGTCATTTTTCAGGCATATCTTCTTAATTTTCCACTTAGTAAAGGTAAGTCCAAAAGGTTCCTTTTTTCTTGAAAATATAACGTAGTCACCATCTATATTTTCGTTTGTACTTACGTACATGGATATAACCAAAACCACACATAAGAATAAGAAACTGCGACACTGTATAATGACATGTTTTTGCTAACGAAAAGGACAATGCAACAATTGTTTTCACGCTAACCGGATAAATGGAATAGTGTGAGCGTGAAAATTCACGCCTCACGTTCAAGTTTCACGCTCACGCTTCACGTTCACGTCGCGCTCCCGTATAAATGGAATACAGGCCTAAATCTTCGGACAAGGCTTTTTTCTACCACAGATATGTTTTTACCTGAAACTAATATAGCAGAATCATCAGCATTTCTTGCGTTCAACCGATGAGTTACAGCTGTGCTTTGACTTAAGTCCGTGTTGCTGAGGGAAGAGTATGTTGCGAGTGTCAAAGTTATCCACCATGTTTTGGCATTATGAGGTGTCATTTTGTTTATATGTTATATTAGTCTGTAATAAATTGGCTTCGATTTTGACTCTTTTTTAATTATAGTGTGATTATGGCATGTTTCAAGTCCCTGGGAACTATGCCAGTGTACACTGGCCTTTGGAGTATCATTTGAGTTGTTTTAGCAACGGGGTTGACATGTTATACGGACTTTGGGCTTAATTTGGCTTTAACTTCTGTCAATCATTTGTCATCTCCTTCAACAATGATAGTGAGTAATGGCATGGGTGTGTGACAAGGTTTTAACATTGATATTTTAGTTAGTGGTTTAAGGCTGATTGGTAAAGGCGTTCGAAAGACTGATTCAATTGTCCGTTAAGCCTGTTGAACTTCGACACTGAATCTTTGTGAGTTTGACCTTCAGAATTTAGTGCTGCAATGTGTATTCTGTCTTTTTGTGTTTGCCAAAATTGTAAAACTGTTTTCTTGTGACCAGTACCTGATGTGTCAGTTATTCTATAAATGACCGGAATGGATTTTGTTTCTGTTAAATTTCATTTAGATGTTTCAATATTTCAGTGTAGTGACGTATTGTGAAACTTACCTTTTCAGTTTTGTGTACAGTTTTTTCTTCTTTTCCTACTAGTTGCTATGTGCAGGGTGGGCAACTTAATGATTTGTGCATTAAATATTTCACAAAAGTGGTTTGGGTATTTGTGTTAATGTGTGGTGACCTTTGCAGTAAAGATGGCAGAGTCTTTCTTTAAGTCAGAACAATTGGCCTTTTTGTATAAGTTAACTTTTCGGAGAGGGGGCGTTTTACGTGTCCCACGAAAACCGCTGCATCCAAAACGTAAAACAAACGCATTCAATAAGACGGCCACGAACCATACAATAAATAGTATAGGAGAAAGTCCATATTCGTTAATTAAACTATATACTTATGTTTAATATAGCATTAGCTTTTACATGTCGGCAACTTAAAGGCGTATTCCATACAGTTGCATGATTTCTTTCTCGATGATAGATTTCGTTCAAACTTTGTCGGCATGAAATCATAGAATGCTTCATCAGAATATAATGAATAATTCTGTTTTTCAGTTGAAGACATTCTATAATAAACATAAATTAAATAAATAATTATTTAATATTTATATATATTATATAATAATAATAATAATAATATATAAAATAATTTAAATAAATTAACTAAATATTATAATACAACTAATGAAACACAAATAAAAAATTAAGTATTACCTTATTTACGACAAAGAATTTTTCCGCAAATCTTTTCATTTCTAAGGGATGTTTTTAAGTTAACTAAAATTTTACATAAAAGAATTTCTTCAAATACTACCAAAAATATTTTTTCCAATGTAAAACAAACATAAAATGAAAAGGTTACCATTTTACTTTGTTCTAAATGGCAATTTCAAAGTGATGATGGGTGGGGTGGGGTAATTTCGCATACATAACAAGAATTAATGGTTCATAGTGTACATCATTAGTAATTAAACATTAACTTTTACCAATAAAATAAGACTTTCCTACCATTTTTCTTTACAAATTATCGTAAAAAGTACCAAATGCTAGCACCCTGGAACGGAACCCATCGGAAAACGGGTTCCGGGTGCCGGGTTTTAGAAGCCACAGGGCTGTTTTTATATGCGAAAAAAACTGTAGCATAAGCCTTTAAAGATTTATTACTGGCCAAATGCATCTAAATACGTTGTCAAATAAACACCTTATTGTAATAAAATGCATATTTTAACTAATATTGACACAGTTTGTCAACTAAGAAACTCATTCCGTAACATTTCTGGCCATTCTAAAAATCCATTTTCTTATTTGACCAG
>Ga0224511_10002254_pt1 | contig 12795 bp, 4 predicted proteins | sample SF_May12_sed_USG_2_FD_169988 | JGI IMG/M metagenome (GOLD analysis project Ga0224511, IMG submission 169988) | Sediment microbial communities from San Francisco Bay, California, United States - SF_May12_sed_USGS_8_1 | ecosystem: Environmental > Aquatic > Marine > Sediment | place: USA... | reverse complement strand
CAAAGTAATTCTGTTGTTACACAAAGTAGTTATGATGGTACACAAAGTAATTATGATATGGTATTGCTTACCAAGTGCTTATAAAGCTGTCAAGTACAGGAAGCAGTGTTAAAACAACATTTTAAAGCATGCCACACTTGAGAAAGTGTTTCAATCATAAGAACATTCTTTAATGATAAGACAATCAAGCTGGCATTAGCTACTTCAGAGACATGCATCTCAGCCAAAGCAGACAGTGGTTTAGAAAGAGTATAAGTCTCAATCAGTAAACAATAACATAATCAACAGTAGGTATGAAACAAGATTGTTGTGCTGCTTTAACAATAGATAACATCCTGGGAAACAGTCTATGGCTGCACAACACTTTTTTAAAACATTCAAACTATTTGAAAAGTATGTTTTTATAAGTATTTCTGTTTTTATAAACATAACAATTATGCAAATTCATAAAATAACAATTAAGTAACAACACACTGAATATGCACTGCATAACACTAATGAACCATTCCGCAACTGTCAATCATGATCATTTATAACAGTACATGGTCAATTTAATTTCAATAGATTAGGATTATTATGTCAGGTGACAATCTGACCTAGAAAACACAAAAGAAAGACTCCTTCACAAGCCTTCACAAGATCACAGCAAATCTACCGCATTGGGTTTGAAATTTTGCGGAACAGTGCATTTCCCTTTCATCAGTTTAATTGTAATTCGGGGTATATTGCTTATGCAGTAATACTTGAAAATAGAGGTAAATATGAACATATTAAAAAAAAAAAAATTCGCCGGCGGGGGGAATCGATCCGAGATCTTCAGATTCCAACATAAAAATCCTTGCGCCTTAGACTTTTAGACTATCCGGCTTCCACATCATTTGAGTTTCTAACACAAGTTATAAACCTACTGGAGTTTACTGACAAAAATTACAGCCGGTTTTTGTCAACCAATTCTTAAAACAAAATAAAACAGAAAAAAACTGTTTTTAAAGGTTTTTTTCGAATGTTTCTTTTTCGAATAATATTTCTTTTATCAAAGTACAAACAGTTGCGCTTTATAAAACTCTTAAGAGCAGGCTTTTTTGTTGTTTATCTCCGTGCTAATAATTGTAGAATTGCAATCTAGAAACACATGAATCAAAGGAGTTTTAGAAAAGCGATTTAATAAAGTTGATGTAAATTCTAATCTTGATTCTGGCAAAATGAAAGTATGTAATTCATATACTTCCAACGAAAAGTTATAATAAATGAATAAAGATATGTTAGTTTATCTAGCATTTAGATAATTTAATGTAATTAACGGTTTTATTCCACTTAATGTGTATTGATCTTCCGAGAAAATGTCACTGGTGATAATTAATACTGACAGTTCTGTAGATCTACATGTATGCATGTCTTTGAAATCCTTATGCATGATAAATAAATTAAGTAAAACATGAACTATTTAAAACACCTGGTTTAGTATTTACATGTATACCAATTTTGATTTCGATGTCATTCAATTGCGTTTTACGCCGTCATTTCCTGATGTCATTAAGGTCGAAAATTTCATATGTTATAGCAGTTAACATATTAACAGAACGCTTAAAATGACATCCAATGGCCAACAAATGTGGGAAACAACATTACATCAAGCATGGCATGCTTGGCCTGATTGGTCCAAATGACCAGCGTTATGATGTTATGTGAATTTACTTTTTCCAGACCAGAAATAATTTTAAATCCACGACAGCCGGTTGCCAATGAATCATTTGACTTCACTGTATAAAATTGTTGTATGATGATGTTATTCTGTGTTATTCTCAGCTACATGAGTCACTCGCCCAACTTGTGACTGAGAACCTGCTGGTGAAGCGCTGGCTGTTCAAGCTGGATGATGAGTTTGATGGGCGCGGCATCGCATACTGCGACATCCCCGACCACCTCCGGTGCTACCCTTGGGCTCTAAAAGAGCAGAAGAGATACGGGGACAAGTGGAGCAAGAAATGGGCGCAGGTAGGTCAAAGGTCAAGGTCACAGTGACCCTGAGCGAAAATCCTTGTCTGCTCAATAACTTGCAACCTGTGAATCATTTAATTTCATGGGCACACAATTTCGTGGTTTGACGACATTGGACATGTTCGTGGACACTTGTGCAAACATATTTTACCTTGAAATTAATACTAAAACAGTCCATATAAGCCACTTTGTAAGAAGCATTAGCACATTTTACTGACCTGTAAGTGCTTATTATCAAACCCTCAGCATGCAACCTCACGTAGGAACTTCCTATTTGGGGTGATTAGGCCTTAAACAATGCTAATGAATTACAGGTAATTACAAGAATAGTATAAAAAATTAGGCACTCATATTATGCTATATTATTTACAGAAATTAATTTTACCACACATTGAATAACCTAACTGTTGAAAATTGCCATTGTACATTTTTAAGGAAAGGGCATTTTGTAACCATGATCAAGCATGAAAACTGTTGTTGGCGTGCTTTAACCAGCCCTAATGACATTCATCATTCAGTAAACAAATCAACCACGAAATGTGTAACTTATATTTACACCCCATTTTAGAATTTTTTCCTTAAATCAATATTAAAAAATATACATTTAACTATTATCAAAATGTCATTTAAACCTTTGTCCCCCATATTTTTTGCACATGGACTGGTCCGCTGATTTACAAAATAATGATACTCTGACATACATACATCCATTACGGAGTCTCGAAGCCATGCTCTTATGCCCTGCAAATCATAAAAAATACAAAAATACCCTTCCTTATTTTGCCATTATAAATCATCTGACCATGTGACCAGTAGTATATCACCATACTTGATTGTATACACACAGCAGGTTGACACTAATCCATTAACATAAATGCAATCGACGCAAATTGAAAAACTTGGTAGTTCGTGTAGGACTCGAACCCGTGTCAAATTGGGAAAAAAAGTAAACACCGCGCGCTAACCGACTGAGCTACGAATTCACATGGCTGTGGCGTCGCAAATATAATATATACACTGTGTCTCTATCATCTGTGTATAAATCAGATACGTTAAATCTCATTAGCTTTCCAATACTTTACCTATTTTGATGAACATAAACTAACCCGGGTTATGGTCACGTCTCAATGCGTAATGTTTACCTATAGTCCCATACATTTGTTTGTAAACAGTTTGTTTGTATTGGAAAAAATCTGGGACATCTAAAATTTGTTTAGCCGTTTATAGGATTAATATTATAATACAAACTGTTTGCCATCGACAGAGGCAACGCAGTGGTGGTGAAGTGGGTAGAGTGCAAGAAACTTTTCATTTAACACTGAGGGTCGATGGTTCGAATCCTGCTTGAAGTCCTATTCTCGTACATATATAATTTATTTATTGTTTACTATTAAATTTATGACCAGCTGTTAACAAATGCATTTCCTAATGAAAATATTTAAAAATAAGGGTTTCTGTCGTTGTATTAACGTAAACTGAACACAATTAAATGGAAACGATAATTGCTTAACAAATCTGTTCATTAACTGTGTTTCACATGATTCACGGGCTTAATTGAGGAATACAAGGTGGGTTGTATACATGAATTTACAAACGCATTTTGAAGTTAGACACAATGCATCACCTTAGAGATGGCATTGCTTAAACGAAGTCGTCATTTAATAAATGCACATGTTGCAAAAATTATCAATACTGTTTTGCTAGTGAATACAGATTACTGTTAAATACGTAATTTTTGTCTTGTATTTATATTATTTTTAAAGATATTTGTTATTGTTAAAGATATACAAGCAATACATATGTTGAAAAACATTCAAAAGAAAACACACCCATTATTAAACTCCGATCTGAGGATTCGAACCCATGCCCACAGTGACTTCATTCGATCTAAAACATAAAATCAACCCAGTGTCTAAAATATCCCTTGCATGAAGATTTGCTGATAAGATCATCTTAAAAGGCTTCTTTGTCGATATTTGAAGCATGACCTACTTAAAGCAGTTTGTTTTCATAACATAAGATTACGGTCAAGTGTGTATAGTATGATGTATTTCACCTTGCAGTGACCTTTCCTTATGAATAATCCGTTAATCTTCGTAAGTTTCACATTATTTTACAGCAGGAATGAACCTTTTGTCAATGGTTAATCTGGCTCTATAACGATATATGTAGCTTAGTGGTATAGGTGTTTGACTGCGAACTTGATGACACGGGTTCAAATCCCCTGCGCGGAACTTTTTTTATATTTAAATGATTTCTTTTAAAGGCACAAAACATGCTCGAGAGTCTTGTTCTCATATAAGTTTATAATACCTTTAATATGTAATTTGCACTGCGTCACATCTAGTAAAAAATCAAGATGTCGAAACGAAAGTAGAGTGTTTCATTACGATCTTATGAGAAGATGGTTGCAACTATAGCAACACATTTGGAAAAAACAACAATATTCAAGGTTTGTGGAGTGAGTAGATATGTCAAAAGCAAAAAATAAAAAATAAAATAAATATTGCTCAGTCGGATTCGAACCCATAGATTCTTGATTCACAGCCCAAAATCTTAACCACTGAGCCACTAATCCATACATTAACTAAGTGAACAAAACGTTCAATAAACTTGCTTGTCCTGTATGACAGCTGTATACATACCTTTTTATAGACTGTGAACACTGCCGAACATTAATGAGGAAAGGTCAAATAAATCAGATAATACTATTATAGCGTGCAGAAATGATACCAATAACATGACATTTGTATTGGTTTATGGGCTACTGACCCGTATCCCCTATAATGAGTGGTGAGGCTCACCACTGTATGCAATGTTAGAACTATCCGCGAAAATCAATAGCGCGGACAAAAATTGCCTCTTGTCCATTTCCAACCCGATTATCTCTATTTTCTTCCAGTTGTAGGTGAAAGATGTCAATTTAAAAAGTTTGAAAGATTATAAAAATATATTTAATTCAATATAATTTTTATAGTTCTACTCCTTTACATCATTAGATAATGAGGTGTTAAAAATTTGCGGTCGCAATTCCAATGCAATAGGTTCTCTTTACAGGGTTAGTTTTCACTAATAATTCGTATTAATTTCAACTTTTTTTTACAATGCTTTGCTATACATTGTACATAGATAAAATTAAGTATTTCGGTAAATTGATTAAAATCCCTTTAAATCAAGTAGAGAATCTAGGACTGTCAAAGTCAAAACATAAAAAAGCAAGATTCTAGGAATAATTATCTAAATATAGTGACATTTTATTAATAGCGGGAACATTTTGATGCCATTAGTGTTTTCCAGTACCATTGCGCGGTAATAAGGCTAACGCTGGATGAACGTCCAGTAATGGAAATTGAAGCAAACTTATTCCAATGTCAGGTGTCAATAATCACAGAGAAAATCCAGACTTTCAGATTGGCAAATCATTACTTTCCGTGCAAACTGGGCTGAGGCATCATATACAATTTATGCTAAACAACTGTGTCACCTAGAAGTTCTCTCAGCTGCCTACAATATGTTTGTGTCTTATGCGCACAAATTAGACGTATTTAATTTTAAAAAGGAAAACAGCAGGATTTGTCAGCCTTTTTATTATCATAAAGTGTTGGCAAGATTGTTTACATGGATTTTATAATGTTATTACAAATCTGTGACAGCTTACAACGTAACATGTAATGGCTCAAACCAGGCCAGTTTATGTGTCTTCAGGAGCCAGTGTTTATCAAGATACTATCGGAGATTGGTGAACTTTTGGAGGAACATGCACAGCCAGTCAACACTCGTATCTACCCAACCTGGGCCAAGTTTCTTACTGCATTCCTCAGTAAAGGTAATGTGCTACAAGTTCTTTGCTGCATTCCTCAGTAAAGGTAATGTGCTTCAAGTTCTTTGCTGCATTCCTCAGTAAAGGTAATGCGCTTCAAGTTCTTTGCTGCATTCCTCAGTTAAGGTAATGCACTTCAAGTTCCTTGCTGCATTCCTCCGTAAAGGTAATGCATTTCAGGTTCTTTGCTGCATTTCTCAGTAAATGTTATGTGCTTCAAGTTCCTTGCTGCATTCCTCAGTAAAGGTAATGCACTTCAAGTTCCTTACTGCATTCCTCAGTAAAGGTAATGCGCTTCAAGTTCCTTACTGCATTCCTCAGTAAAGGTAATGTGCTTTAAATTCCTTACTGCATTCATTAATTAAGGTAATGTGCTTCAAGTTCTTTGCTGCATTCCTCAGTAAAGGCAATGTGCTTCAAGTTCCTTGCTGCATTCCTAAGTAAAGGTTATGTGCTTCAAGTTCCTTGCTGCATTCCTCAGTAAATGTAATGTACTTAAGTTCCTTTCTGCATTCCCCAGTAAAGGTAATGTGCTTCAAGTTCCTTACTGCATTCCTCAGTGAAGGTAATGTGCTTCAAGTTCCTTACTGCATTCCTCAGTGAAGGTAATGTGCTTTAAGTTCCTTACTGCATTCCTCAGTAAAGGTAATGTGCTTCAAGTTCCTTGCTGCATTCCTCAGTAAATGTTATGTGCTTCAAGTTCCTTGCTGCATTCTTAAGTAAAAGTTATGTGCTTCAAGTTTCTTGCTGCATTCCTCAGTAAATGTAATGTGCTTAAGTTCCTTACTGCATTCCCCAGTAAAGGTAATGTGCTTCAGGTTCTTTGCTGCATTCTCCAGTAAAGGTAATGCACTTCAAGTTCCTTACTGCATTCCCCAGTAAAGGTAATGCGCTTCAAGTTCCTTGCTGCATTCCTCAGTAAAGGTAATGTACTTCACATTTCTTCCTGCATTCCTCAGTAAAGGTAATGTGCTTCAAGTTCTTTGCTGCATTCCTCAGTAAAGGTAATGTGCTTCAAGTTCTTTGCTGCATTCCTCAGTAATGGTAATGTGCTTCCAGTTCTTTGATGCATTCCTTAGTAAAGGTTATGTGCTTCAAGTGCTTTGCTGCATTCCTAAGTAAAGCTTATGTGCTTCAAGTTCTTTGATGCATTCCTCAGTAAAGGTTATGTGCTTCAAGTGCTTTGATGCATTCCTCAGTAAAGGTAATGTGCTTCAAGTTCTTTGCTGCATTCCTTAGTGAAGGTTGTGTTCTTAAAGTATTGAACTACATTTCTTTGCAAAAATATTGTGCTAAAAGATCTTTACTTCTTTCCTCAGTAAAGGTATTGTGCTTACACTTTCATTTTGCATTTCTCAGTATAGGCAGTATTCTTGAAGACCAAATACTGCATTCCTTGGTAAAGGCAGTATTCTTGAAGACCAAATACTGCATTCCTCGGTAAAGGCAGTATTCTTGAAGACCAAATACTGCATTTCTCAGTAAAGGCAGTATTCTTGAAGACCAAATACTGCATTTCTCAGTAAAGGCAGTATTCTTGAAAACCAAATACTGCATTTCTCAGTATAGGCAGTTTTCTTGAAGACCAAATACTGCATTCCTCGGTAAAGGCAGTATTCTTGAAGACCAAATACTGCATTTCTCAGTAAAGGCAGTATTCTTGAAGACTATATACTAAGTAATGTAGTTTGCTAAATAAAAAACCCTACCTGCATTTCTTTGTAAAGTAGTGTGCTTTTAGATCCTTTTTTTGAACTATTCAGTAAAAGTGTTGTGTTTGATCTATACAGCAGTCCTCTGTAAAGGCATTGTGCTTGAACTTGTGTGTTGTTTTCTTCTATAAATGTATTAAACTCTTTTCACTCTTCTCAGAGTGGTTAATGTCCCTACTGTCTTTGAACTGTTCAGATGCTTTACCTCCTTTGAATCATATACAGCTGAACTTCGTTATGTCGAGGTGGTCGGGACCCGGAAAAATACTTCGACATAGGAATGGTTCGAGAAAACCAATGGGCATTATGGGGAGCCAAAAACATGGGCAAAATATCAGTTTTAAAAAGAATACTTAACTTCAAGCATCCTTTTACCATTTAAACTTATTTCATGTATTGGAGAATATAAAATAAAACAATAAAATACATAAATAAATAAAATATTTTAATTATGTTATCGTCTTTTTAATGTAGAAATATAACACAATAACAGTAATGCTCTTGTTGTCCTACCATGTTGGTTTGTGTCAATATTTTTTTAATCGTAATAACGCTAGTTGTAATGGTCACATCCTACTATATATATACACAATATACAATATATCTGTATAAATTTAAGCACATTTATTGTAAATAGCAACAATAAGACATAAATATATATACAGAGCATATAATACAGAAGCCGAACTGGCTATAATTGCTTAAAAACTCGATTTTATACCATATGCAATACTAATTAAGTCAATCACTCAAATTATGGCATGATTATTTTATCAGTTGGTTCAAGATTGCTTAAAGCTGTCGCTAGTTACGACATTTAGCGGTTACAAATAACACGCGGTGAGCACGAGATTAGTGTAATGCTACATTCTATTGTGACGCAATCATCTCAACTCAACCACCATAGTCTGTGTTGGTGCGAAAACTGAGAAACAGGGGTTCGACTTAACTATTTGATTTTATGAAGAAAACGCCACTTTAGGACCGCAAAATATGCTTCAACACTCAAAAAGTTAGACATAGAAACTTCGACTTAAACAACTGAATTTTAGTTAAAATAAGAAGGACTCGATTCGGGACCGAACTTTCACTTCGCCTTAATGAATTATTCGTCTTAATGAAGTTCAGCTGTAGGTGGGTTCAAGCCCACTTATGACCAAAGTTTATCACTCAAATATTATTTAATATTATGTTTTCACATTTTAATACAGCTGAACTTCGTTAAGGCCAACTTCATTAAGACGAATAATTCATTAAGACGAAGTAAAAGTTCGGTCCCGAATCGAGTCCTTCTTATTTTAACTAAAATTCAGTTGTTTAAGTCGAAGTATCTATGTCGAACTTTTTATGTGTCAAAGCATATTTTCCGGTCCCTAAGTGGCGTTTTCTTCATAAAATCGAATGGTTAAGTGGAACCGCTGTTTCTCAGTTTTCGCACCTATCAACCCAGACCGTGGTGGTTGAGCTTTGAGATGATTGCGTCACAATAGAATGTAGCTTCACACCAATCTCGCGCTCACCTCGTGCTATGTGTAACCGCTAATCGTCGTAAGTAGTGACATCTTTAAGCAATCTTGAACCAACTGATACAAATAATCATGCCATAATTTGAGTGATCGACTTAATTATTATTGCATATGGTATAAAATCGAAAGTTTTTAAGCAATCATTGTCAGTTCGGCTCCACATCAACTGACTCTCTGTGCTTCACAACTATAAGCATATTCCAAATTGTCGTCACGTTATTATCATAACGTAGAAAGACAGTGAATTGTCAAAACGTTTTTTTCATAACGTATAAGATATCGAATGATCATATATTTTCCTACATAAAAGACAATAACATACTTAAAATATTTTATTTATTTACGTATTCAATTGTTTTATTTTATATTTTCCAATGAACTGAATAAGTAATGGTAAAATGGTAAAACGATGCTTGAAGGTAAGCATTCTTTTTAAAACTGATATTTTGCCAAAATGTTTCGCTCCCATAATGCCAAATTGGTTATCTCGAACCATTCCTATGTCGAAGTATTTTTCTGGGTACCGACCACTTCGACATAACGAAGTTCAGCTGTATTTATGTTTCCCCCCATGACATGGGGAGACATATTGTTTTTAGCTCCGTTGTCTGTCTGTCTGTCCATCTGTGCGTCCGTCCGTGCGTCCGTCCGTCAACAATTTCTTTAAACAACATCTCCTCTGAAACAACTTATTGGATTTTGACCAAACTTTACAGGAATGATCCCTGGGTGGTCCCCAATCAAAGTTGTTCAAACCGTTCCAGTTGGTTGCATAAGTAGGTCACGGGGTCAATAAAAAGGTTTTTAAAATGAAACTTTCAAAAATCTTCTTGTCTGAAACTACAAGCTAATGGGAATTTGACCAAACTTCACAGGAATGATTCCTGGGTGGTTCCCTAGCAAAGTTGTTCAAACGGTTCAAGTTGATTGCATAAGTAGGTCACTGGGTCAAAAAAGAAGTTTTCAATATGCAATTTCCAAAAATCTTCTTGTCTAAAACTACAACGCCTAGAGCTTTCATATTTGATGTATAACATTATCTAGAGGTCCTCTGCCAATATTTGGTGGACAACACTAGTGGTCCTCTGTAAGTGGCTCCACTGTGACCTTTGACCTTTTCCTCAGGTGAGCGACCCAGGGCCCTCTGGGCCCTTTTGTTTCTACATTCTTATCACACAAAAAAATCATGTTGCAGGTGGAATTATTGAAGCCAGTCCACCGTCTGACAGTATTACCACCCTCACAGTGGACATATTGATAGAGCCGAATGGCAACACTTCAATCATCAGTTGTGGGGACCAGATTCACGCGGACTCCCCCTACTCTTGCTGGGGTGTGTCTGTACCACAGTCCTCAGTGGAACCTCTCACTCTCAACAAAGCGTGCTTCCGAATAGCAGACGCCTGCAAGTCTAGAGGCATCATGGGATACTTTGCTGTAGACTTTGTCACCTTCATAGACCCTACCACTGTAAGTTATGTTAATTTGTCACTTTTTTACTGGTGACTAATCTCATCTGGGGGAAAATAAAATAAGTACTTTGAGGGTTTCTATCAGCAGGTTAAATGATTTTGGCCACTTTTTACAGTTTATTATTAACAAAGTGTTAGGGGGTGTACTAGAGTCAGCTGGGGGTTGGTCTGTCTCTGAAACTACAAGAGCTATCAACTTCAAATTTTGTAGGTAGATATATCTCATTGAGTAGATGTGCAATGCAAAGAAACTGTGACTCTGCCTTGCCTGATTTTGGGGTTATTGGTCTTTGTTTGTGTTACACTTTGAACTTTGTTCAGGACATAACTCTAAAATGACAAGAAGGTAGATCTCATTAGATAGAAGTGCAGGGCAAAGAACCATAACTCTGCCTTCTCTAATTTTGGAGTTATTACCCTTACTTTGAACTTTGCCCTAGACTTAACTTGAGAACTAAAAAAGGTATAAACTTGAAACCGTGTAGGTAGATAGATCTCCCTGAGTAAAAGTGCAGTACATAAGAACCGTAACCCTCTTTTCCCTAATTTTAGAGTTCCGTAACCCTCTTTTCCCTAATTTTAGAGTTATTGCCTTTTGTTTGTTAAACCCCCCAACAAACAAAGTTTAAGGGGGTATACTGGAGTCAGCTGGTGGTCGGTCAATCAGTTGCAGATTTCTTGTCGGTCAGTCTGTTGCAGATTTCTTGTCCAAGACATAACTGCAAGAGATATTAACTTCAAACTCTGTAGGTAGACACATCTCATTGAGTACAAGTGCAGAGCATAAAACAGGGTTGTCACAGATTTTGAAAAGTGCTTGAATTGAGGGTGCCCTTGAAAAAGTGCTAAACGTTCATTTCACCATGTGTCGGATAAGAGGTTTAATTAAAAAGCATGTTTTCTGACAACCGCATGTTGGGGGAAATCGGCACTTGTGACAAGCTCTAGTTTTTACACTTTGAACTTTGTCCAGGACAAAACATAAAAACTATTCAAGGGGACAAACTTGAAACTCTGTACATGTAGATATATCTCACTGAGTAGAAGTGCAGAGCATAAGACAGGGTTTTCACATGTCTTGAAAAGTGATTGAAAACAATCTATGTCTTTAAAAGTGCTTGAATTGAGGGTGCCCTTGAAAAAGTGCTTAACAAGGGCTTGGTTTTGGAAAAAAAAAACTTTAAAAAAAATCTCTGATTCTCATAAAAATAGCAGTTGTTATCAATTATTATAAATTTAAAACATTTTTGTTAAAATGGAAAGGAAAACTCTGTTGAAAATATTTATTTACCCATATGTAATTATGTTACGAATGTTAATGAGTACGAAAATGTGTTCTACGTGCTCGGTATTGGACATATGTACAACGCTATTGCTTTTTCATTACTCAGGGTTGCCAGCAGACTTGAAAAGTCAGGGAAATTTGATATTTTTTCAAGGTCAGGGAATTGTCAGGGAATTTTGAAAATTGGTCAGTGAAAAATAAAAAACCTCAAAAGTCAGGGAAAAGTCAGGGAAAAATAATTTTGAAGGACACATTTTTTCTATTACTTCTATTGACTTTGGCAGTCTTCTTGCATTAAATATTTCATTGACAAGTATTCTGTTATGATTATTTTTCATACTTGTAAAATAAAACAAACATTCTTATATATAAAATAAAATTACTTGATGACTGAAAGGCTTTGCAACCCTTGCCCCCAGAGCTTACTAACATCCTTTTCTATCTTGTAGAGACTTGCATAGGGTGTGGGAATAAGAGCTAGATACAGAAATGAAAAATGTTGAACAACTTTATAAAAATTGAAGCGCTGATAAGTTTTATTGATGTACATGTATTTGATTAATGAGTTTGACTGCATATATAATTCAGCTTCTTATTATTGTTACACAGCTTTGCTGTATCCTATTAGTTTTACATTTTGTATTTTATTTTTAATGACTATTGAGTATGACCCTTAAAAATTTCTCAGTGGGATAAAGTAATCCCTGCTTTTTAAGTGAACTTTTTATGTTTTGTCATATTTTTTTACAACAAATTATATGAAAAAAAAATTTATGAGTATCCTCTATGAAAGGTGGTTTGTATAAAAATGGATATGTTGTTTGATGGGCACATTTTCAGATTTTAATATTTCTATTATTCTGCAATAATTTTGATTAAAATTCTAGTCAATAATATACAATAAATACTTCAGCTTCATTTGAAATAATCACTTGCTTTTTAATGTGTTGTTTAATCATTAAAGTTTTTATGTGTTTTGTGA
>Ga0224511_10002253_pt1 | contig 12796 bp, 8 predicted proteins | sample SF_May12_sed_USG_2_FD_169988 | JGI IMG/M metagenome (GOLD analysis project Ga0224511, IMG submission 169988) | Sediment microbial communities from San Francisco Bay, California, United States - SF_May12_sed_USGS_8_1 | ecosystem: Environmental > Aquatic > Marine > Sediment | place: USA... | reverse complement strand
TGTTGAAAAGCTCACAAAACGATCTTTAATAGCATCAAATTTCTGTCCAACAACATAAAAGTTCAAAACAACCGTGGGATTTGAAATGGACATCAGCCAACAACTTTTTGTTAAGCACTCTACAAACATTTCCATTTTCTTTCTGAATTCAGGTGTTGCCTTTTCATGATCAAGTAAACTCTTTGACTCCCGAATTTTTAACACCCCTTCGCCCACCTCCTACATAAATAGTAAAATAAAGAATATGTAACAAATACTACCGGTCGACAACGACAATGAGAATAGTTGATATAATTATTAGATCAAGGATTTATACGAATGTATGAAACGTAAAATATGTATATATTTACAACAAGAAAAACACACGTGTATACAAGTGCCAATATTAAATATATCAGTTGTATAACTTACTTTACAAATAGATTCCACGACTTTCTGTTTTTGGCCATTTATTCGCCTACATTCTTTAAAAGTAAACATGTCCTGAAACAAATATAATGATTTGTAGCAACTTTCACCATTTAACTCTAACTAACTTTGACAAACTTGCATTTTTTTAACTTAGGATAAAGGCTTTTTAAACATAAATATCGAATAAGTAAGTTCAACAAACCTCTTTGGAATAGTCTTTATCTTTCAATTCCAGAAGGTCGCCATCATTTAAAAATAGAACCTTGCGCAAGTAGTCATCCGCTCTTTTCTTACATTTCCTGTTTACTTCCTAAAAATCAGAACAAATGCTGTTTTATCAGAAAACAACAACAACAACAACAAAAACATGGATGTAACAAATCAACAATTCGATAATGAAAGGTACCTCACTGAAACAATTACTTAAGCTGTAACTTAACTTATTATCACAATCCGTTCAACAACGAAGTGTTAAACTCATACTGACATATGTTATATATAACTACGTGTACAGTTCTTTCAATAATCGTTAATAAGCAATAACGAGACCTTGATGATGTTTGCAAGTGTCTCTAAATCTTGAAGTTCCTCTATGTTGAAATTTCCCAGAAACAGCATTTCTGTTATATCTAACCACAACTTCTTGTCCACACTTTCAAAGGATTGAGCCAGTTTTGTGTTCGAGAAGGCGTCATTGGTGTTTTCCAGACTTTCACTTCTCTTTGTTTGTTCTGCCATTTGCCGGGTTAACTTGTTGGACCTAGAAGCGTATGAATGAGCTCATGGTTTGTATTATGAATGATAATTAATGTATATTCAGCTACACGTGTTTATATTTTTGTTGTCAAAGTATGCAGGTAATAATGCTTCAAAAAAGAATTACTGTAGCATTTGGTTATAAATGCTTACAAAGTATAACCATAAATACGTTGTAGAAAGATACACACATAAAGGTAAATGAAAAGAAAAACCTCTCTTGAGTAAATTATGAGAATATAAAATAATATTGTTATGGAATCTTAGGTTAAAGTTTCTGTTTGATACTTTTGATAGTATAACTCTGATACACGTCATTTAAAAGAAAAGTGCTCTTAACAATCCCAAGTAGTTGTGTAAAATGAATATAAACTTAAAAGCTCAGCTAATCATCATAAGTTTAGGTATTTTATATTATTATTATTATTATTATTATTATTATTATTATTATTATTATTATTATTAAATAACGTCAATGTATAAATGAAATGTATACAAAACAGTTAAATAAATACAACAAGTCTAATAAAAACATTCCGTTATATGTATTCACCATGTTAACGAATTATGATTCCATATAACATCATCGATCATTGCAATCAATAACTCGCGCGTTTTGACGTGACACCAATGGTATTTTTAGAACAGCGACTATAGTTTTGCTGGAATAAGCTATTACGTTAAATGGTATGCAAAGGCATAAGCATGTTATAAAACTAACATTATATTTGCATGTTGACCCTTTGTTTTGTTTCACTTTAGCTTCTTCCTAACACATATATCTTGAAGTGATGTAAACTAACGGATTAACATCTTTATATGATATATCCTTTTTATATTTTATGTTGATTCTACTAACAACGTTTTCGTATGTGACTATAGCAACGATGTAAATGTATAGTTCCGCAAAACCTAAATTGCCTCCCCTTTCTGTTCATGTCTTTGTTAGTGTAATGAGGTTTATCACAATCAGGGAGTACGCTTTCTTTTGTATATACTAGGTCAGATTATCACCCGATAATTATAACACTAATCTATTGCATTAAAATTGATCATGTACTGTTTAAAATGGTTATGACTGACGGATGGAGAACTATCCATTACAATGTATGTTAAAGAAATATTCTACACCGACACATTTAAGATAATGTAAAACAAAAAGGCTTTCTCTACGCTAACGTAGTTCAATTACTTATCAAATTGATAAATGTCAGTACTCACTCCCTTTGCAATTTCTGTATTTGAAAGGTTTGTGCGTTTATCTCATCAATATATTTCTTGAGTTTCTCTTCATAATCTTTGTTTTTCTCTTCATATTCTTTGTTTTTCTTGTCTAATTCATTATTCCTCTCCTGAAATATATATTGTATATTTTCAAACAAATGTTATTACAGGAATTTTAATTTCGTTATTTATTTTTTATTATTTATATATATTCGTATAAAGTAAATTTATGACCCATACGGCAGGCCATGTTTGACCCCCATGGGCAATACTTTTAACACATTTGGTAGAAAATTTTAAAATGGTGTTGCTGACCAAATATGAAAGCTATGGGCCTGGTGTATTCAGACAAGATTTTAAAAATGCATTAAAGAACCCATTTTCAACCCGTACTTTTTCTACAACTAAAATGGAACCATTTGCAGAATTCTGTAAACGGACTACTAAAGGTTTATTCCTGTGATGTATGGTATATATGAAGTGAACGTTTTTAAAGGAAAATAGTGTTTAATGTTGACAAAAGAAGCATGATGCGTGATGACGGACGACCGGTTACATTACTCAAGCTGGAAAAGCCACTTACCACCAGTTGCTTTATTATGTCTTCATGTTCAGAACAAGCATGTCTGAAAAAACAATATGCGTAGGGGTTGTTGCCAGAGTCTAGTTACATTTTGTACTTTTCTAACAATTATAAGTTTCTAATCATTAGTGAGCTCAAACAACCAAATGAGAAAACAACCTTAAAACATACACACACAAAAACAAACAAGTTGTATTTACTGTTGACCTATCGACAGCCCGCCCTCATATCCTGGTCTTTATGATTTAGACATCGCTTGGCTGAATACTTATTATAATATGAAAGCCATATCGCTCCATTATAATATTTGAGACCAATTATCGGACTAGGTGATGGTGATAGCGATTTGCATAGGCATGATTGACAAGTGAATACAATAGATGGCCCGACAAAGCTGGTCCATCAAGCCGCCATTTTGGGCGGGCTGTCGATAGGTCAATTAAACGATAATTATACAAAACTGTATTATATCTGTTTATGTATCTTTTAGTGCGCATGAGTTGACCAGTCATATCACAATCACTATGAAGAAACCTAAATGACTAGTTGAATGTAAAAGACCTTTGCATGTAACATTTTTGTGGCATGCATATCCCAATCATTGGTGCGAAAACCATATACTGAGTATAAACGGATCTAAACAAATTTGTATAAATACTATGTTAGACCTCTATTCAACCAGAAAACCACATTAAATACATACTCAAAGGTTGAATTTAGTTTAAACACCAGTTATCTTTCGAATAAACATGTGGAGCAGTTACCCTCTAGGACGAGGAGACCTTTCTCTGCTTCCTTTGCCCGAGTTGTTCTTTCCTTTTAGCCCAGAACTTGGTGCACGAGTTTGTGTTGTTGCATTGTGAGAACTGTTGCCACTTCGGTTGTATGAATGACATTTCGGTGCACCCTTTCTTTCCATTGAAAAGCCATTAGTGGTGTCCTCTGTGAACCAGATTACATGATTTTTCATTATAACAATCCACAAACCGTAGATATAACGTCTTTACGTTTTAGAGAAACTTCGATGTGCAACTTGATTCTTTGTTATTAAATTATCAATGAAGGGTTATTTAAACCTAAAAACATTCATTGTTCAATGTTTTTCCATACATTTGGCAAGTTTAAACATATTATTCAGATAAACGAATGACCTTTTAGGAATAGACACTAGGCTGACATATTTACGACTACATTAGCATAATATCACATTCAATTTTTTTATTAGATAAATGATTATCAAACCTTTGTTCCCATACATCAATTGATTTGTCCTAACTTTAACCCATATCATTTAGTTGATAAATGTCGGTATCAATGTGGACCACCACCACATTCATCATCATCATCATCATCATCATCATCATCATCATCATCATCATCATCATCATCATCATCAAATGAATATTAATTATGTTGAATACTGTAAGGCACATCCCATATCTGCCATATTTACACCTTAATGCTAAGGTCACAAATAGAACTGACGCTGTACGATTTAAGCGAGTTGCAAATCACCGGCGAATTTGATAATCGCCGGGCAAAAACTTGACAAATTAAAACTTTATTATGTTTTTTTAGATATAAAAATGGTTAATACAAACTATAATACATCTGCAGAGAAATGAGTGGTTAAATACTTGAATACGTGTACTTAGAATAAATGGAGATTAGCCTTACCGACAACGTTGTCATTGTCGACTGGTGTACCCATGGCCGACGGCAGCTGAGTGTGTCGCAGTGACACGATGTGTTCATTCATAGCAGTCATCAAATGGTGGTTCCATTTTAGCGTGTGCTGGACAGTGTAATTCTTACTCTGCACCTCGTTTAGTTTAGCAGTACCAAATGTCGCCTTCCGCTTACAGTTAAAATCCAGTATGAATTTCTCAACGTCAGTTCCATTCCTAATGACATTCTCATGTAACGCCATCAAACCCTGAAGGTTCGTTTGCACAGTTTCCGCATCATGCTTCACACCGTCCAGACGTGTTTTATCAGAAGTAAAATGCTTATCAAGATCTGATAAGATGCCTCTTTTTGCGCCATCAATGTGATTCATGATCTCTTTATTCTTGCAATCTATTTCACTTCTGATTTCATTTATATGTTCTTCACGTGCTTTACCCTGTATATCACAATTGTTGATCACAACTTTTGCTGATGAAATGACTTTTTGCACGTTCTCTACGGATTCGATAAGTGATTTACTTGAATCGCTCGCTACATCTTTAAGTTTATAGACATCTTTACATGTTCGGTGATGATCAAATTGACAATCGTCACAACAGAGGCACTCGTGGTCTTTACAAATGTAACGTAACATCTTTTCATGCACAGAACATCGGTCTAGGCCTTGCATATCGACCAAAACAGTTTCTATGGAAGCATCATCTATTGTCTCAAAAACGTGTTCACCAAGAACGTAAATGTTATGTCTTTCACGACATCTACGGCATAACATGACGTCACAGGTCAAGCACACAGCCGTAACCGGAGTCGTCTTCTTCCTCCGACCGCAAGGATCACACATGGCCGGCATCTTCCCGCCGACGACATCGTCGTTCTGCACATGACGTGTGAACGTTTGCTTCCCACCCGTAGCCATCTAAAAGTAGTTTTTTGTCTGACAATGTTCTTATTAATATTGTTTCTTCTACGTTTGAGATCACAAGCAACCTTTCACGTAAAACCTTTTTAGTAGTTTTCGACCAACGTCTATCAAATAATCAAATCTATAGAAGTATTCAAATGTTAATTTGTACACCTCTAGAAATGCACTCACTAAAATTTAAGTCTTGATAAATAATCTGAATACGCTCCAATTTACATTCGTGTCCATTAACATTAGCCTATACATAATTCAAACTGAAAAAGAAAATGTACAATAGAGTGATTGATGATAATTGTTCGTGCTAACATTCCTTTAAAAAGGTTTGAATATTACAGTAGTGATCTAGCCTCCGTCTGAACGTTGAGTATAGGTTAATGTTTGTTATTAACGGTTTACAAACTTAAACTTTCGCTCGGCTGCGCCAATGTGATATGACATTTAAGTCGAAGATTTTCAACAAATACTTTTATTGAGAAAATAAAATGCCAAATGTTATAAAATATAAATAGCAAAAACAATTTAACGTTTTTACATATTTTATCAGAACAAACCGCTTCTGGTCAATTTGCCGTTTTCGTTAGTTTACCCCAGCTATATTATTGATAAACGAATATCAATATGCATGACAATGCAACACTTAGCGCAACCCTGCGTTTAATAAGCACACTTAATTACAGTTTGTTTAAAATCTATCAAACACATTTAAGAAAGAAACAATGCTCAATATGACGTTTATTGAGACAAAAATGTTGTACTGTGTGAAGATGTGGTACTCTCATACAAAACTCCCAATGTACGTATTTATACTTTCGATTTTGAAATCGAAACTACACTTGTTTATATGTTTTGTTTCACATATACAGCTTTGTAAAGTACGAAGGCATTCACGAAATAACCTCCCCATTTTGTTGCAGCTACACACAGGCAATATTCAAAATAAACTAGACCAAGCAATGGTCTCTCTGAGTTGTCTGAAAATATGTTGTCGTTGTTGTTATTCTTTTTTTAGAAAACATTCGTTGTTGAAATTTTACACTTTATATTTGTTCTTTTGTTTAGTGCAATCATCGGTAGGCTTTTCTAAAGACAAGTTACTAAAACTGCTTATTGAATTAGAGACATTAACATTTACGTTTTGTTTGTTTGTATCCTACAAATGTATTCAGTTATTTTTTTAAACAAACGCTTCACAGATTTTCACACGAACGATTAATAAAAAAAACATAATCAGTAGAGTCGATAAGATTTTACTCACATTTGTTGTCATTTGAGATCGGAGAATATTTCCCTCCGATGCAACCCATAGTTGCCTTTTAAATAACATAAACTGCTTATCAATAATGACGATCGATCACATGCATGAAGAACGATTCTATTTTCGAAACACACATTTAAAGGAACTTAAACACAGAATGTGTGGCTATAGGTAGCATACTAAACAAAAAGTATATTTTCTCGTTATTTCTTGTAATTAACGATTGTAACACATCATGACTAGCATACTAACATTTTTATTCTGTACATCACTCAGATGGTTTGAGATATGTATGAGTTTGCCAACCATGCCAGTCAAAATCAAATAGTTATCGATGCCAGAGTAAAATGGTGAAAAAGTGTTCATAACATACGTAATCAAGTTCCGACGCATAGGAATCAATGCAGTTTTCGTTCTCTTATAAGGAAACTGACTTTTGGTCAAGTTCGCACATCGCAGATTAATTGCCCGGCAATAGTTGATAACCGCTTTACTGTTTTTGCAGATTAAGTGTGATCATCTTTTGTTTATTTAAAAAGGCGAAGCAGTTGGCGTGCCAAATGTTTTGATACATTCGCTTTAGGAGCATTGTTTTTACAGCCGATCGTGTTTCTTTTTTAAAAGATATTCACAATGCACAATCAATATCGAATTTCAAATTACACACTGGGTCTATTGTTTTGACAAGTCCGTATATTTTTATCAGCCTTTAATTGAACTTATCTTACGGTTTCAGCCTTCCTTACGTTAAAGCGATAAAATATAATTATTGTCAGAAGAGCAAATAGAAACTACTCTGATAAACTTGCCACACAACTTAAGACACGGACTTTGAAAAAACAATGAAACTCTTCACCTCCCCATCCCTCTCATCTCATGACATACCGCCCCTTCTATTCAATGGCAACATATATGAGACCAACAATGCTATTTAAAGATGCTAGGTCTGTTTCTTTATACCCATATAATCGGGCACAAGTCTTGCAATATGTTAAGTATACTAAATAAATAAACATTACAAAAAGGAATTGCAATACTTTGTGACACAAAGTGTGTTTTTGGACAAAAAGAGAAAAATCAACAACAACAAAACAAGAAATCAAACATAAAAACCCCTTACCGGAAACAGGAATCGAACCCGAAATCGCAGATTAAAAAGTTAAAGACCCATGCATGAGACGTGAATTGAACCAGGGACCTCCTGCTTCCAAAGCGGATGCGTTACCACTGCACCACCGAGTCAACTGAGAGTATCGATTGTAGACAAGCTATTTAACTGTTTCGACGCAATGGGTCGAAACGTAAATAAACAAAGCCGAATTTGCGGGCCACACATTTTCAACAAATCCATATTTTCTGTAATATTTTTACATGCAAGTATAACTGTATTGGTCAGTTTCTCATATTTACGGGAGTATGTTTCACTGCTTAAATATGGTTAAAATGTAAGATGTAAACATTTATGACCTAAAAGATACAGGTTTAGCAGCTTTAAAGCCATTGTATTTGACTACTTAAAATCTCAATCCTTATTACTGGTTCCTGACCACGTAAACACTTCATTCCCTCCAGTAGAACAGTCTCTTCACGACTTTGATATCTCCATTGAAGACGTCGTTGATTTTATCAGAATGCTCAAGACAGGTAAGGCGACGGGTACCGACTCTATTAACAGCTATGTCCTCAAGGAAATCGTCCATGAACTCTCTTAAAAAATATTTTCTCAAACTCATTGCGTTCAGGTAAAGTGTTGACCTTATGTTTGTGCTGTCTATAAGACGGCTGCCCTCCAGAAGTTTTTACCGTCCTATATCTCTACTCAGTGTTGTTAGTAAAGTCAAAGAAAGAATTTATACAAGTACATGTTTAATTTCTATCGCGATTCCGACTTCATTTCCTCGTTTCAGTCCGGCTATATACCAAAAGATTCTACAGATAACCAACTTACGTCACTTTATCATTCTATCTGCAGAGCTCTCAACGAGAGCAAGGACGTTCGAGCTGTATTCTGGGATATTTCAAACGCTTTTGATCGAGTTTTACGCGAAGTTCTTTTCAAGCTTTGTAAGAGTGACATAAGTGGTAGGCATAACTTAGCGATTACCTTCGCGACAGGACGCAAGGATTGTTCTTTCTAGTGCACCGTCGGATATGGCTCAATAATTCATACTCCTATACGCCTATTTGCTGACGAGACCACTCTAAATATTAAAATTGATCCCCAACTCGCAGCGGACTCTATCAATGCTGAGCTTGCCAAAATTGAAACCTGGGCTAATTCCTGGTTAGTGAAGTTAAATCCTTTAAAAACCGAATCCCTCATCTTTTCTCGCAAAACTAACCCACCAACCCAACCTAACTCATATTTCAACAACATAACCATCCAGGAGGTATCTTCCCCTAAGCATTTTGGTGTTGTCTTCTCTAACAATTGTTCATTTTATGACCATATTGACTCTATAAAGAAGAAAGATTCAAAGAGGATTAAAATCACGCGGTCATTCAAATTTACCCTAGACAGTAAATCACTAGAGGTATTTTACTATTCATTATAAGGCCAACATTGGAATATGGCGATGTTGTTTGGAAAAACCTCACCAAAACGGAGAAATACGATCTGGGAAACAATTCACCTCGAAGCTGCGAGAATTTTTGTGGTGCAACTAAGTTAGCGTCAATAATTAATCATTATGCTAAAACAGGCTTCGAATCACTATCTATCAGAGGAGAACGCACAAGCTTGTTTTGTTCTACAAAATGTACCATTCCTTGCCCCAAGATACCTTTTCAACCTCATTCCTAGCCAAGTAGAAAATGTTACTACGTATAATCTCCGAACGCATCTAACCTCCGAAACATTTCTTGCACAACACAGCTCTTGTCAAAATACTCCATCGACTATAAACATTTGGAATTCCTTTACTGATGAAGTTCGTTCAGCACAACCCCTTAACTCTTTCAAAAGCTTGCTGAGCAGAGGTCGCAAGAAAATACCGTTGTTCTATTATGATAGTCAGATGTGTATCTATCATTCTAGACTTCGAACTTGCTGCAGCAATTTAAACGAACATCTGTTTTCAAAAACATAGTTGAGAGTCCCCTTTGTGCCTGTGGTCACACTGAAGACACACAACTTAATATCTTACTCATTTTACTTCACACCGTGTAGCCTTCTTCTTTCTGCTTGACCCAAGACAGCGATTACATCGATTTAAAGAAGCTCGAATTCCAGTTAGAAGCGAGGCATTGTATACACCTTAAGATTCCTTCTCAATTCTAACAAATGTTTTCTGTAGTTTACATATTGTTACATATTCTTACTGCTAAAACATGTTATCTCTATGTATTATGTTTTGTGCAACATGTATTATATTTGTTTTTGCCAACTTTGATAAATACATATTGATTAAACTACGATAAACCTACCTAATAACTTTTATCAGTTTTTTTTTCGTCTTCTCAATATTCAGTTATTAATTGCATGATTTAAACGCCATACCATCACAAAAGCTTTAAACATTTAGTTTGTCATTAAATATTTATTCACATATTTTATAAACATACATTAAATTTAATTCGCTATTATTCTCTTTAATATTTTGTAATTCGCTACACCATAACATCACAAAACATTAAACATTTAGTTTGTTCAAAAGATTTTGTCTTATACCAATTTAAAATAAAATTTGCTATAAGTTTTTATCTCATTAAGAAGTTTTCAGTATTTACGGATCCTTAAATGGAGATGAACACCAAAACGAAACTACGGAGAGAAAATTGCAGATTTTAAGATGCGCAAATCAACACATCTATTATTTCTTAAAAACTGCATTTCTGAAATGATTATCCTACCGGACTACAGCTAAAGCTACAAGTTCAAGTTGGCAATAACAACAAAGATCTGCAAGCTGTTGTGGATAGAGTTTTAGAGAGAAAAATCTATGGAAATAGCAAGATAAGTTGCAGAAGACCATTATAGACAACTTTAAAAGTCAAAATAAAAGACGAATTAAATTGAAAGCAGCTTGTCTTCAATTGTCAAAGATAAAGGTGAGATAAATGTTACTTCTCATGAAATTTTAATCAACACAGAAAAGAAGGATAATCTGATAGTCGAGCGGCAAATTGAACAAGAAATTAAAAAGGACAAATTAAAGAAAGAGACGAGCATGCGTTAAAAATGATGTTGTGGATGCAGAAGAAAAAATGGCAACACAGAAAACATATGTTATTCGAAGACTTAAACAGAAGTAAAGATTGTCCAGAAAACTATTCAACTTCCTAAACCCAAACGTATTTCAAAACAATTGGGGAAAAACAGGCAAGAAAAAGAGGCGCTACAGCGATGCCGTCAAAATGGAGGCTTAAAAGCAAAAACAACAAACAGATGCAGAACAGCAAACCATGTGTTAACAGACCAAATCACAACAGTCACCAGATAAAGAAACAGTTTTGTCAGCAATACAAACCCAAAATGCTGAGAGATACGACAACGCAGCACGAGAACAACAAATGGAGCTATCCACCAAATCATCCTCTAACTACAAGATCTACATGGAACTGAAGGTCTGTGCGAAAAATCAACAAACAAAAACGGAAGCAAGAGAAAGAAATCCGAAAAGCTATTGAGCGGGTAAAAAAACTTTTTAATAATTTAAAATAGATATTTGACTGATACTGACTAACGTTCATTGGTTACAAGACTTTAAAAGATATTGCATTAAACTTAACCCCCACATTACATTTCAACTGAAACAAAACATTTACTTTTGTTAGAAAGTTGATGCTAAAATATTCTTTTTCTGATATATATGAAAACTAAAATAAAAGAAGCAATGACAAAATGTCTGTAAACAATGAGTACAACATATTAAAAAAACGACTCTACTTTTATACTTGTATAACATATACTTACATTTACATTTTATGCTTCAGTCTAACATGTCTCATGAGCAACATCAAACATTGAAATCACTTCGTGAAGATGAGACTTTTTTATAAAATCTGACAATACAGACATCTTGTGTTGAACATTTGCAAACGCCACACGTTTAAACATTTAAAGGTTCATAACAATTGTTACGGAACAGCACAGTTAATAACGACAGTGTCTTTAACACTTTGATTACTTTACATCTGCTTCAGACGTTACGACGACTTCGCCTTTTGCAAGAACAGCTTCATTTTCAAGTTGAAGACATGGCCAAGCAACTAGAAGAACGCATCCATGCCCCACTTCTGCTGTAGTTGCTACTGGTTGTTGTGTTGTAAAATTCATAAAACGATCACGAATATCTTCGTATTTCTTTCCAACAACATCAAAATGTAATGTAGCCGTTGGACTAGAAATAGCCATCAGCCAGCAACATTTCGATAGGCTCTCGACGAATTGTGTAACTTTGTCTTTTAATATCTCTAACTCCTCTTCGTCTTCCAGTAATATCTGCGACATCTGACTTTTCAACTTCTTGCTAACGTTCTGAAATAATGAGAAATGGCTTTGAATGAGTGTTGGTGGTGACTAAAGTAAAACATATGGTTGTATGTACTAGTTGACAAAACAATAAGTAAAACATCGAGCAAAGCAGGCCACAGTCAGCACAACATTAAACAGGAATATTAATAATAATAATTAATGTCAACAGTGACACAAAACAGCAAAAGGTTACCCCAAAGCAAGTACCACATGAGTTAATTCATCGAAATACATACTTATTTCTAAAAAATAGTAACATGTTTAACAGTTTACATATGATATTAAAATTCAATATAAATATTTACATTCGCTTATTAGTTTCTGGAGGACAAGTTGACGTTCATTTTAAATGAGCGAAAATGACGTCGTTGTTTACTTTATTAAAGAACGTTGATTGGTCAGCGTAACGTCGTTTGACCAATGAAAACAACGTCACTTGCACTTTAACGCTGTTGAATGTGAACGGTAGCTTAATATTTC
>Ga0224511_10002252_pt1 | contig 12797 bp, 9 predicted proteins | sample SF_May12_sed_USG_2_FD_169988 | JGI IMG/M metagenome (GOLD analysis project Ga0224511, IMG submission 169988) | Sediment microbial communities from San Francisco Bay, California, United States - SF_May12_sed_USGS_8_1 | ecosystem: Environmental > Aquatic > Marine > Sediment | place: USA... | reverse complement strand
ATGTGTCATTCAAGTTTGAAGGAAATCCTTCCATTAGTAAAGGAGTTATAGAGCGGACAAGAATTGGAGACGGACCGACCGACCGACGCGACAAAGCGAATCCAGTATAGCCCCCCCCCATTTTGTGGTGGGGGTATAATAAAATTTGACAACACAATTAAAATTCCGGAAACCTCTGTAAGCATTGTCCAATATTCTCCACTGATTTTTCAACAGTCAGATAAGCTTCATCTGGCGTTGATTTGGCCGCAAATAGAGCGTTGCATGAAGCCCACAAATTTGCAACAGCGTCCTGTTCACCCTTCGTCCTTCTGTTCAACAAAAAATAAAAATAAAATATAATTTTACAGGGCTTGCTGACATATACAATCATCAGTCACGCTATGAAATTAAAACGCATAATTACGTAAAAATAACTAGAATCACAACAATATGTTGTTGTCTTATCGATATAAGCATGTACAGTATACAATTACATTAGAACATCCTTGACAACATCTTTTAGTTCCTTTACTTCAACCACTGGGTCGCGTGGTTCAGTATGCGCACCGCCATTTGCTTGCATGGTCGACTGCGAGGGCGAAAGTTCGCATTTTAAGGATTCTAACTCCGTTAAAAGAGCAGTGTCCCTAAACAAAAATATAGAAAGCTAGTACTTTATTTTCTCTTTCAATTTAAATTAGCCTTCATACGAATACGCAAACGCAAAGCTTTAACGTAAGAGTTATAAACGTACTGCTTTATGGTATATTTCTGTCTTATTATTAACTCAATCTGCTATTTGTGCTTGACATTACCTTTCAATCCTCGTTTTTGTCTGACCCTTCAGTTTGTTTTTTGCTGTGATTATAAGAGTCAAAGCATCACTAGATTCGCTTCCATTTTCACCATTTCCACGTTTCCCATTAGCAGATTCGTGAACTTTGTCATTGTCTTTCTTATTGGTGTTTTTATTACCTCTTTTATCTTTTTCTTTTTTATCCATCTTTTTTTCTCCGTCTCTTCTGTCACTTGTTGCAATACATGTACTGTTTGCATCTGAATCTGGATCGATTTCGTTAATGAAATCAGATATTTCTTCCTGCAGCTGTTTCATCCTGAAAGACGATTCTAATTACCATGATTCATTTTAATTGCACGTTTAAAAATATTGCATCAAATAGGACAATCAATTTATCTTACGTTGTAAATACTTTTTAATATACACAAGTCAATGTTATCTTTCAAAACGGGTCAACATTTCTTGGAGAAATCATTTTAAAAATCTAAAATAAGAAATGGAAAAATCCCTTAAACACAAAAATAGTTTATTCTGAATGTCTGCTACGTCTTGTTGTTTTTTATGTTTTGTGCTGTTCCATGTGTTTGGTTTTCTCATGGTACGCTTAAACTTGACCTGTCTACATTGTTTACAACATTTTTGTTTCTTTAAAAATCTCTTCAGTTTATATTATTACTTTTTAAGACAATTAAATTTCACCTTAAAGCTCCTACCCCCAGTCTTGGTGGATTTTAATTCCCAAAATCAAAAGAAGAAAAAAACAGCAGTAGTTCACAGATTATCATTATCAATAGAATACTTCTGTGAATTTCATTAAAATCCCACGTTCTGGTTACAAAAACGTGAGACAAATACGCACGTCCTCTGGTCCTGGAAGAATTTCCCGGTTTAAAAATTGAACGGAATTCTCTTCGACGCGCATCTTGCTAGATCACTCATTCTTATTTTATCGACCAAATTTAGCTCAAGAAATGGCGATTTTTTTCACCGAAAAGGCTTAATTACTGCCCCAGAAATATGGTATACATTCATATAAAGGTGTTTTGGTTTTGGACCCACAGAAAAAAAGTTGATTGTTGAAATTTCGTTGGTATCGCAGTACAACACTATTCTGCAGTGAATTTTTCGTGACATAACATATTATATATTAAACACAATATATTAACATATCCAGTAAAACAAATGTGTGCATCTGTTTAACTGAGATTGAACATAAAACTATACGTTGGAATAAAGCACATTACACAAATAAAACGATATGCCATAAGGAGGCAAATGAATGAATGTAAACACATTTTTTTCTTTTTTTTTCAAATTCCAACATAAATTCAAAAATAGCAACGCCCGTGTTACTTTTCCTGATAGTTTCTTTTTTCATGGTTACGTACAATACACAATTTTCAAGGACAAAATATAACAGGAAAATTAATTAAGCAATGATTATGCATATTCTTAATATGACTCTAAATAACTTAAATATTTATGATCTTTTTATCAGCTATTAATTAAACCGTTTAATATCAATTAGTATCAATTAGTATTTTATCGTCAAAAAGATTTAGATAATACAATGTAACATAATACCGAAGCATATTGCAAAATAGGCCAAAAATTGTTTTTACGACAAGCAACAATTAAATTGTTGGTTGCCATTAAATTTCGGTAAATGTGTTCCTACAATGCTGACTCCATTCGTGATTTCACTAGTCTCGGAAGTTAACGGAGTTTTACGGAGAGTGTCGTTATATTCCGTTGTTTTGTTGAGCTGAACTGCGCATGTACCAATCTTCGGCTCAAGTCGGAGTCTAGATTTGAATTCTTGCACTCAACAAATTGTCAACAACCGTTTGGATCGACCACTAAAGCCAGGCTTCCGGTTTAAAACGTTGAGAATCGTTTTAAGATTTCAGCAATAAATATCTCGCTTAATGAACATTTGTTGACATTTCTTCTTTTGATCGATACACTTACTTTTGAGCCTTCTACGTAATTGTAAATTGTAACAGGATCGTATCTATACGCTTCAAATGATGTTCATATTTCAGTATTTTGCAGTGATAATGCCTGTTTAAGCCTGATTTATATACTATAAGTAAGTTGAGTTCAACAATTAAGGGTTAGGACAGGGCTTTTTGTGGGGTTGGGTCATGTCATCACCTATTTGAAGATGTAACAAATAGTATTTGATAACCTGTTGTGATATAATTAAAGCAAATGCCACGTAGAATATATAAAGACACTTCAAAATAACTCCATATAAACTTTAGCTGTAAAAATGTACATATATACCCGGACATGGTTTTGACCAATTAAATGAGAATAAGTGACTCTAGTCAAAATAGCGCCGCACGAGTCAAACTAATTTTAGATCAATGTTTACGAAATAAAACGTTTGCAACGGTTTAAATTTATTGCAAAATAAATGTGCTATTACAATGCTATAGTGACGTTTCTTTGAGTGAGAAACCTATCAATAATCGAATTTAATGTAATGTAATGTAATTGATATTTATGTTATGTTTTTAAATCCTCCGCTGACATTTTATTTTAAAATGTTCATTTCAACAAAGGCTGTGATAGGAGCTTTAAAATGATTATTTTAATCGAATTAACTTTTGTTAAGAAATATTATATGTCCCAGATATATTGTTATATTATACCTACAATTATTACAGCTATGTTTATAGAATGAAGAATGTTTTGTGTTGATGTTTTTAACATGTTGAATTACGCATCAGTTTTAAACACTTAGTATACTCTAAACATGCATTGACTGTAAAAAAATGATGTAATAAAAAAATGCGTGTTTTAAACATGAATGGGGTTGCGTCAATTCATGTGCTGAAAAGCACGTTATAATGGTTCAATTGGCTTTGTCCGGGCAAGGCCAAATATATTGTCCACAAAGTGGTAAGGCCAAAATCACTAAAACCGTCAACTTTCAAGAAAACATACCTTTCAATCCACATCTTTTTAAATTTTTCTTTTGCAGTTGCAATCATCGTTAGAGCATCATGAAATTCGCTATCGTTTCCAGTCATTTTCCTGTCACCAGACTGGTCTTTGTCCTGTTTTGTTTTGACGTTAGTGTTGGCCCCCTTACCATTATTCACATTACGTCCTTTGTTTTCGTCTGAATTTGGATCTATTTCTTGAACCAAATCGTTTATTTCTTTCTGCAGCTGATAAATCCTAAAAGTAAATAGAAAGGTTTTTAAAACAATCAAATGTCAGTCAAGATCATGCATATTTAGTTTTTGTTAAAGCCACATTCAATACAATTGTGGGAAAATATTACATAACGAAACACACAGAACAACAATACATAACAGACATTCAGAATAAACTAATTTGTGGTGTTTTTTGGATTTCTCCATTTTTTAATTACTATTTATTAAAATGATTTCTTCAAGAAAAATTGAGTTACCGCCTTGGTTCGGTCAATGACTTTCTTCGGAGTTTAAACCAGTTTAAAGTTAAAGCAAACCTCACACTTTCTCAACATTAAAATTTTATTGGAAAAGAAAAGAAAACGTAATGCATTTAAAACACAAACTTAAAGGATTGCACTTTTTCATTTTCCCTCTAAAGTCGTCAAGAATAGCTAAACATTTTTTTGTTAAATGTACTTTGGTTGAAGTCCACATGATGTTGAAAGAATGTAACCAAAATGTATCACCAAAAACGGCCGATGTCGGTGCACATCGAACATTGCACGACCCATTACATGACATGATTACTTAACATTAAAACTAAAAAAAGACATTTCTTGTGGAGGATAACCAGATGTTGCTCAATGCCTTAAATCACAGCTCCATTTTTATTGAGTTACTTAATTATTGCATAACATAAACCATAACTTACGTTCCCAGAACGATAGTTGTTAGTCTTCAAAATAAATAGACAATATGTTAAAAGAAATCACACAGCAAAACATAAAAATATTGTTTTCTTATTCGCACATTGCAAGAATCTTCGTAACTGTGTGACAATACAAATCCATACCTTTCATCACTTATCTTCAATACATCATACAATTTGTCCCGAGAAGTCAAAGTTTTTTCATCAGCCGGGTTCGTAGGTTTTAACAATTCACCGCCTAGCGCCTTCGAAAGCTTCTCTAACCTCTGTTGTATTTCATTTTCACTGAAATAGATGGCACGGTTAAACACCACTTTCTGATAAAATACACAAAAAATCCACGACTTAATTTAGAAATGTATACGTCATTACTATTGATAAAATCTATGCTGATAAGAATCCGTAAATAAAAAGACTAGGTAAAATAATGTGTGAAAGAAATGTATCTAAAATTAACAACATAATATATTGCTTTAAAAATTGATTCTAAAGATAGAAATCATTTAGTAGTAGTTTGTACAACAACAAAACAAAATGGGAGTAAAACAAACTATTCTGCAATCTCGCTCTTGAAATAAGTGATGATGCCTTGCACATCCTCCGATCTTTTGGCTGGTTTTGTTTCTTTTAATTTCCACTGCAAAAGCTCTTGTGTCATGCCTTTACGATTTGAGGATTCGCTGGAAAAATATTTATTTTATTTCCAAGTATCTGACATTGTTAAACAAATATATTTAATCTGATAAAAAAAGTATCCACAGGAAACATATATTGCGCAGAGTACACAGCATCCTCTCATTCATTGAAGCTGTTCATCAATGGTATTAAAAGATGCCACACCATCAACGCACCTTTGCGCAAAAGCGGAAAAAAAATTAAAACGCAAACATCAAACAATCCATGATCCAAATAAAGAGAAAAATAAAACTACACAATGTGTAAGTAATTATAGAAAAAAAAAACAAGTATGTTTAAATACTCATTTACGTCCTTACGGTGTACTGATCATTGAATGTTGTAAACGCGCTTAGAAGGTCATCATTAAAAATAATTAATAAGTATGGTACACTTGCAAAGACAACCCTTTTTTCCAAACCTGTTTTCTGCTTTCAATGTTTCAATACAACTGTTGACAGCGAGGATATGCTCTTCGACACTTTTCCCTAGGTTCGATTTCGGGTTGAAGCTGCTTGGTTTCCGATTCACTACACATTCACTCCATTGTTTTATCTCATTTTGACTGCAATAAAAATCACATGTATCGACTTCTAATTAACGTCTATGCATTAGAGAAACATATCCTCTACAAAGGGATGTGATACACTTTGTCTTGTACTCTAATATTGTGATAACACATTTCGATTTTCATGTACATGCAAGTCTTAAAGGGGATATGTCCGATCTTTTAATCAGCTATTTATCAGCTATTTATTACATCTTTTAACATAAAGTAGTAATTTATCGTCAAAAAAGTATAAAATAATAACATAAACAGAAATATATTGCAAAATACGCAAAAAAATGTATTCACGATATGTACCGAATAAATTGTTGTTTACCTACAATGATGACTCCATTCGTGATTAAACTAGTCACGGAAAGTTACGGACTTTTTCGGAGAGTGTCGTTTTCCGAAGAAATGACCGAGAGGTTCTGATTGTTCGGACTCTAAATTTAAATTGTTACACTCAACAGGCAAATTGTAATTCTGGATTACCTGCTTCTTACTACTATTAAAACGCTGAGAATGATTTTAATATTTCAGTTAGAAATATCTCGCTTTATGTGCATTTGTTGGCATTAGTTTTTTTAATCGATACACTTATTTTTGTGTCTCCTACATAATTGTAATTAGTGACAGAATCGGACATACACTCTTTAAGTACTTACCAAACATTTACATACTCAAGTAATGAACCTCTAGTACTCCATACGCAGAAAATTTTTGGAGTACTGAAATCTTGAAAGACCTTTGAAAATGTTCATTTTGATTGTGAAATTCGAGGTAAAATGAATAAAGCGGTAAAAAGCTTCTATTTAAATATAAACACTTGTTTTATTTATTCAGGCTTAGAATAAAATACAAACAAAACTTACAAGTTATTTGCGTCGGCCTGCGATTCCCTACAAAGCAAAATGAAGAATGTTAGTATTAATTGAAGAAATGTTCAAATAAAAAATGTTGCAGGCCACGGCCTTTTTTTCAGGTTTGCATGTGTGTTTGTTATCAGGTCATATACATGTACATTGAAAAGCTGTCCAATGTTACAGACGGAGCAGACTGGGTCATGTTTTGGTATACAAGAATACGGACAGCCTGTAAGACCTCTGACATGTTTTAACTCTAAAATTAATCAACTTAATGATCGTCAGGCGTAAAGATAAAATCAATTAAATACAATTAAACTTATTTTATTTGTGATTTGAGTAATAACATGTACATTCTTTTCGCGATAATGTTTGCTTTGCAATGACTTGTTGTTGTTAAATGAACAAAACAAAAAAAGAATATTGAAGCTATATAATATCATTATCTTTATATAATAATAATTAATAATTATTTAATTAATTAATTATAATAATATAAAATTCCATAAACATATATTTACCTTTCTTTCGTGTCTCCGGCATGCTTTTTCTTCCTAAAATAGTACTTTTATTATTATAAACTATTCAAGAAAATAATTTCCCAACAATCGGCAATTGTATAAGAACATAGACATACCCACATTTACTGAAAACATATTTGTTTTATGCGATATACTTACCCTATGTCGTCAAACTCCTCACACATTCTGTAAACAATCACGTGTTTTATTGTTAAATAAAGACATAACCTCCAGAACATTCAAGACAAAGAAAATGTAAACAAATCAGCACTATCAAAATAACTAATCCGAGATATCAAATGCTAGAAAAGTGTTAATTTTACAAACAGTTTCTACACAGTACTCTGAATAACATATATTTTAAAATAAAATATAAGACATGCAGAATTTTCGTAAATAAAATGAGAAAATCAAATTGCTTACCTTTATTGTTAACTCTACATCTCGTTCAAATGGTCCATTACGATATGTTTCCAATATGAGCTTTATCATATCATTTTAAATCTAAGACACACGTGTTTCTTACATTTTTAAAAATTTACTTTTACCTACCGGGAACTTTGTGCTCGTGAAACTATAGAGTGTTTATAATTATTTTCTAACGTAAGCACATTCAAAATAAAGAACAGACACACTTTACGTACAAAAACATAAAAATATCTAAAGTATATTTACCTTTGTACCATTGCTCGAATGCCATTTATTGTAGACTCTTGACCTTTTGACGCACTACTCGGTTTTACAACATCTTCGAGCTGAAATTCAGTGACTAATTTCCAGTATATAAAGTCGGCAATCTTATCCAATTCGACAGTCACGTTTGTACACTCGCTGAAAAAGAAGAAGAAAATAACGACAACGTAAAAAAACGCAAACAAACTATAAAATTTTGTGTACAGTGTCCCACTTCAATCCATGTAAATTATCTAATTTTCTATTTTGAACAAATGGCGACTGTGTTAGCTCTAATCTTTTTAAAAAACCATCAGGTATTTTACTTTATAAAAGAAAGAAAAACACATTGTTTTAAAGTGTGACCCACAGTTTTAATTATGTTTGTTTATTGTCTGCTTGTAATTGCATTTCGAAACAGTTAAAACGTTACATATTTTTATGTTTGCTTTTACGGTATTGTTGTTGCTATTATTTACTTTGCTTGTCGTTATAGTTTCTTTGTCATAATTGTGGTGCCATTTCCTTCAAATGTTGTTATTTATATCTAATGAATTTAAACGTTTGCCAGCGATGGAGCGACGAGAAGACTACACACAATACGAAGTTGCTAATATGAACACAAAACAAACCCTTATTATTATATTTCCAGAAAAAAAATGTATTAATTATACCCTGAACCTAAAACATTTACCTATGGTATATAAAATTATAAACAAATATCGTTGACTGTTATATGATCTTGTTTTCATCGAAAGTTGTACCGCGTCACATACGAAGTAGGTTGTATTTTGAGACTATTTCATCAGTAATATGTTAAGCTTAATATAAATCAAAGTTGAACCGGTTAACAGTATTTTTATTTCGTATAATTGGGCGCGATTTTTAGAGGAAAGCAAATCTATATGTTTATTCTTAAAATATAAAATGATCATGGATATATGCAAAAACATAATAGAAAAATGTCTCAGTTCGAGCCCGGAATCAACTCGGACAGATATAGAAAAAAATAAAATCGATTTTTCCGTCTTAAACGGATGAATAAAATTATATTATAATTATAAAATTATATTGATGCAATATGACAAAAAATCAATTGTTACTGCCATATTTTAAGCCTTTAAGTTATGCATACTTAGCGGTGGAATCGTCTTTTCGATCTGTAGAGCGTTGTGATGCTGGTGATGACCCACTCTGCCTTGATGAACTTCGATCGCTGCTGTATGGTAATGTAAAAAAGTATTCGTCTTTTCATAACCATAATAAAATTATTATATATATGTTATATTTACCAAATCATTTATCCCGCCTTGTCATAAAACTTCTATTGAAAATGATGATATCATAAGCATATTTTTATTAAAATAGCAACATTAAAAAAACTTAAAATAGTGTTAACGTTAGCAATCGTCGTTAAAACACTTCTGATTGTTAGGCCTTAACTTAACTTAAATACAATAGCATTTTATTTGTACTGCCATATTTTTAAGTATGACAACATTTATGTGCATAAAGTTACATGCAAACCATTTATTATCCTTACACAGGCGTGTTTCTAGCGTTTCCTGAATTAGTTGGTTGCATTCCAACAGTTTGTACTTGTTTCGGAAGATTCGATCTTGGTTGGTTACTGTCAATTCAAAATACAGAATTATTTAATAAATCATTTGAATTTTCAATACTAAACGCATACGAGTGTTATACCCAAATATAGCAAGTGAACTGTTTGGGTTTTGTATACTTAACCAAACAATGAACGCACCATGTTTTTAAATAACTTTTAAACAAAATGGATCTTTTCAACGAAATTTAAACTGTTGCTAAATGGCAACAGTATTCAAGTTCCAATCAGAGTTTTTCATGCTTTTGTCGCGCAACGATTGCTTTCGTCACGTGGTCACCCAAGTGGAATTTTTGTGAGTGCACATGGAAGCCGTGTAGTTTGGTAATGAACAAAATGCTTTGCATTACTATGAAGAAAATGCTTTGCATTACTGTATTAAAAATGGAAACCTTTAATGTAAAGATAATGCTAAATATGTTGAGGTTTGCCTATCGCATCGAGACGTCACACGTGTATTGATTTTTATACCACAATAATGGCAAAGATTTCCTCATACGAGTTAGGTGTACAATTGCAACTTAAACGTCATTACTTCTTTTAGAATTAAGTTTTACTTTTGTGAGAACGTCAACGTCTGATATATCACATTCATGTACTTTTAAGATACTTTTGACGTCACAGCGTAAAGACAAAAACAGTACAGTTAAAATTTAAGTGAACTAACGCGCACAAGTGCTCAGATATGCCACAGTATAGGAAACCACGGTGATCCCAAAAGCCCACAGACTGTGTGATTAACCGGTTGCGGGTACTAATATCCGCCCACGCCGACCATACGTAGATCTAGGTCTATTTTTAACGCAACGTAATTGCCAAGCCCGGCTACATTGTTGTCGGGAACACAGCACACAATGAACAGGTCTGGGCAATTTCCCCCCGATTAAGCCCAAATGGGATGCGCATTGAGGACCTGTTTGCTAACGTCTTGTACAGCCGCTGCAACAGCTCAAGGATGGACTCCATGAAGAGTGACGTGCGTTGCCAATGGTAACAATTTAAACGTGCATTTATTTAACGAGACTCCATTGATATCCCATTAGTGTGAACCAGAGTAGACACACATACACTTCCGATTTGGGTGATTTTTATTTTGCACCCCTGTGCTAGGAATCCGTCGTTAAAGGTAACAATTAATTAAATTTACGTAAAAGCTTTTTATAGAAAATGTGAAGAAATGTTTTGTTTGATAAGTTCTACATTTATATTATATAGTTACGATCTGATAAGTGTGAGAAATACAGTGATTAATTTGATGGTTCGTTCATTGTTTGGTTCAGTATATGTAGAGATTTAAAACACGTTTTTCACTGTGGTTTGTCATAATAATTATACATATAACTATAATATGTTGTAGGTATAGACAAAATAGACACAGCATTAACGTAAGTGAATATACATAAAGTTCTATATCAAAAGTGAATAGACACAACTTCCTTATTAGTAAATATTACGTAGGATAGTATACACAACAGGTGTATAGCATTAATCAACATACACAACAATAACATGAGTGAACGACACACGTGTAATATACGTAAATACACTTATCAAATTCACATTTGCAAAGATATGTTTTGCAAGTGTCTAACCTTTTAATGTTAAAACAAAAATAACTATAAAAAGTAAACTGTAAGCTTACCCAGAACTTGTTTTCAAGCTGCTTGGGGTGGGACTATGGGATGATAGATTTGGTTCTGGGGTTCTCTGCCCTACTGATGCACCTGAACTGATTTCGCTGAATTAATTTACAATTTATTAATTTACAGTCTCAACATGAAACTAGGACAGAGAAAAAAGTGTTTAACTGAAAATGACTTGACATGCCCGTACTTTGAATTGTCGGTTTTTTTAACGATTATTTTTGTTTCTAAAATAATAAAATAAAACTACATACCCAGGAAGAACACCACGTTCGTTCGACTTTACCTGTTAAAAAGAAGTATCCATGCGTTGGCAGCAAACAACATTTACCATTATAATTATTATAGTGTCTATATGTCCAGTGGAAAATCGTAATATTTTTGGTATGTCACCTTATATTGTAAAATGGAAGGTTTATAGTGTACCTTTTGTTTGGTAACCAAGGTGTGAAGTTTACCCAATTTCGTTGTAATGTCCTTGACATCGAGCCCTTTCCTTAAACTTCTTAGACTGGATATCTTTTTAGTAATATCTGACGCTTGCTTCTGAACATTTACAGTATCTACCTGAAATAATCAAATAAAGAAAGCTTGCACCAGTCGCCAAGTGATAGGGGGCTTAAACTTGGTCATTTAATCAGTAATTTTACGGACAATTTAAGCATTCTACTTATATCTATAAGATATTTCCTTAACAAGTTGGCAAACACTTGCCCACTTTACTTGTCTGTTTAATGACGAAACATGACAAGATAGTAATGTATTTTTAATTTGTTTATGTTGAAACGCGACTTTAATGTTGCAAACGACTGTACAAACTATAGTAACGTAATTCAATTAATAGACTTACACAGTCCCCTATCATTAACACTACAACAACTTAAAACATTATTATAACGAATTACACTAATGCAATTGCATATTGTTGTACAGTCTGATAAATTCCCATTTTAAGGCATTACTCATTCTTTATCTATATTAAATTAGGAATCATATCATTATGCACTGAGCTGTGACATGGTACTAGGAGCATTAGTATTTAATGGGACTTCTGCCTGTACTGAAAGGGCCATTTGCTGGATAGATTATGTAACACTATACAGATATTGATTGTGAATTCACACTCACCTTTCAACTACATTTAATCTAACTTAAAATTGTTCACTAATCCTTACAGATGCTAGGAGAAGTGATCATTACCGCAGGGCCTAACCGCATAAATTGCTGTGACAGATATAATTTCATGGCAAAGTTTAACTAAAGTTCACAATTGAGTAATGTCTTTAATTGTGTGCATCGCATCTTTAGAACTGCCGTCTATACCTATATCGGCACATTGTAACACACGCTTTCAATGTTAGTTATGTTAAATATAATTATTCTACTGTTAAACAAGCTTTAGTCATAAGGACTTATCACAATATTTTAACTTAAAAGATTGGCACTTTTATTAATTTCATTTTTTATTATTGAAAACTTCGGTATTTATCATTTTTTTAAAGAACGATTCATCAGGGATTTTTATTAGCGCAATTATACCACATATAATAATATTGTGTATACCACCACCGCCACAACCACCACCACCACGACCATCATCATCATCATCA
>Ga0224511_10002251_pt1 | contig 12798 bp, 8 predicted proteins | sample SF_May12_sed_USG_2_FD_169988 | JGI IMG/M metagenome (GOLD analysis project Ga0224511, IMG submission 169988) | Sediment microbial communities from San Francisco Bay, California, United States - SF_May12_sed_USGS_8_1 | ecosystem: Environmental > Aquatic > Marine > Sediment | place: USA... | reverse complement strand
AATTACTTGATAAACATCCAAAAGACCCTGCAGTATTAATTTTGGCTGGCACAGTACAGGAAAAGGCAGGCAAGGATTCAAGTGCAATAACGAGCTTTAGAAAGTTAATTGAACTCAAGCCTGATTTTTATGAGAGCTATTTTTTACTGGCACTTGTACAAAATAAAACACGAAACACATCAGATGCTATCGAGAACCTGAATAAAGCATTAACTCTCAATCCTGAATACATCCCGGCATTGGCTGTAATGGCAGAAATTAAAGGTAAAACAGGGAATATAGCCGATGCACTTGAATATATAGAAAAAATAAAAAAACTTGATCCGGAAACGCATAAAATATATGAGCTGGAAGGTGATATTCTATTTGAAAGAAAAAAATATAATGAAGCAGAAATCGCGTATTCAACTGCATTTAAAAAACAAATGTCATCAAGGCTTGCAATCAGGTTATATCAGACAAGAGACAGGCTTGAATTAAAAAGCAAGACTGAAGCCATTACTATGTGGCTTGAAAAATCTCCAGAAGACCATTCTGCTCGAATGGTGCTGGCTTCATCCCTTGATAGTGACAGTGAATATAAAGATGCAACAGAACACTATATTAAAATCATTGAAGCCCAACCAGATAATCTTGTGGCATTAAATAATATTGCCTGGATTTACCATAAAATGGGTGACAGTAAATCGCTTATATATGCAGAGCGCGCATATAAAAAAGGCGCTAATATACCTGAGATTCTAGATACTTATGGATGGATACTTGTTGAGCAAGGAAAAATAGAGAAAGGTCTGGTCTATTTGCAAGAGGCTATTTCAAAAGCACCTCATCTACCAGATATTAGATATCATCTGGCAGTGGCATTAAATAAAGCAGGTCGGCATAATGAGGCAAATAACGAATTAAAACGCATTTTAAAGCAACACCCATCTTTCAAGGATTTAGATAAAGTAAAGAAGATGATAGAGAAGAGTAGCTATATAACTGTTCCAATAAAATATGGTATAGATATGCAGCTCTGCTAGTGTGGGCAATGTCTTTTTAAGGCCATAATCGCACCCTGTATTATCCTGATATAACTCTGGAGCAATTATCTAAATGACTGTTTTAATTAAAGCCACAACATTTGGCAGTGGTCTTGCAAAATAAATCAATACCTTAATATTAACCATAATTGATCTGATACAAGCATGGTAGGAAAAATGAAAATGTCATACATGAAAAATGGATTTCTATTTATTGTTGTTTTATTCATTCTCGGTTGTGGTTCTGAATTAACAGATAAACAACATATAGAGAAAGGCAAGATTTTCTATGAAAAAGGAGAAATAAAAAGCAGCATTATAGAATTTAAAAATGCGTTACAAAAGAATCCATCGAATGCAGAGGCGCGTTGGTTGCTTGCAGATGTTTATATTGATTTGGGTTTGGGTGCTCATGCAGAGAAGGAATTACGTCATGCTCTGAAATCTGGTGTTTCATATGAATCAATAATAATTTCACTGGGACGTTCATTATTATTGCAACATAAATATGATGAATTACTGAGTGAAATAATAAATTCAGATCGTTATCCGGAAAGACTTCAGTCAGAGATTATTGCCTTGAGAGGCGAAGTCTATTTGGTTCAAAAAAAGCTGGATAGTGCAAAGCAGGAATTCCTAAGGGCTCTTGAAATAGATCCTGAATCAATTTCTGCCAAATTAGGTATCGCACGTTATGAAATGAAACATTTAAATATTGAGGTGGCTACCAGAATAATAGATGAAGTAACTGAAATATCACCAAACTCAATGAAGGCCTGGAAACTGTCAGGTGACTTAAGTCTTGCTGCAGGAAAATTAGAGGAAGCTGAAAGAAAATACTCAAAAGCAATAGAAATAAATCAATATAGCAATGATGCAAGGGTTCAACGCGCGCTAACACGTGTGAATTTGGAGAATTTTGATGGGGCAAATGCTGATATAAATATTTTAAATCAGGTGGCTTCGAAACATCCTCTTGTTATGTATGTGCATGGTGTTTTACTTTTCAAGCAATCAAAGTTTTCTGATGCAGCAGGAAAATTTGAACAGGTATTAAAAACATGGAGTACCCATGCCCCATCAAATTATTTACTTGGAGCAGCACAATATATGCTTGGAAATTCCGAGCAATCTGAAACGTATCTGAATAAAACTCTTAATGCATATCCTGGTTATGTTCCAGTAAGGAAGTTGTTAGCCACACTTTATTTACGTAAACGTGATTTTGATAGTGCAGAGGCAGTGATTTCACCAGCTATTAAAAAAGCGCCTGAAGATGACCAGATATATTCAATTCTTGGAAGGGTTTATACCCTTAGGGGAGATACACAAAAAGGGATTGAGTATCTTGAAAAGGCAGTGGAGTTGAATCCGGCTGCCTCAGCAAATCGATTACATCTTGGGTTGGGATTATTGAAAGAAGGCAAATCTGAGCAAGGCATTAGTCAGCTGGAAGTGGCTGTCGATCTGGATGATAAAGCTGATGCTGATGATATTGCTCTTCATTTGGCACATATGACGCAAAAGAATTATGACAAGGCATTAGAAGTAGCCAATAAATTGGTAAGTAAAGAGCCTGAGTCAGCATCGCCATACAAAATGATGGGAAGAACCTATCAGGCAATGAAAGATGAAGATTCTGCAATCAGGGCCTTTAAAAAAGCACTTGAAATAAATCCAGGGGATCCGGATGCATCACATTACTTGGCTGTCAATGCGGTAAAATCCAACAACATCAAGCAAGCAAAAAAATTATATGAACAGGTGCTTGAACATCACAGTAATGAATTAAGAGCGATGCTCAAATTAGCCGAGCTTTCAACTTACCAAGGAGATAGTGAGCAGGTGTATACATGGCTTGACCGAGCTGTAGAGAAACACCCGACTGCATTAACACCGCGGATACTGTTGGCGCGATATTACACACGTTTTGGTCAGCCATTACAGGCTTTGAATACTGTACGTGATATTTATAATAAATTTCCAGAGCATTCGGGTTTACTTTCAGCGATGGGTGAAGCCCAGCTGGCTATTGGTGATATAAAAGGTGCTAGACAAACGTATAAAAAATTAGTCTCAATCGATATTAATTCTGCATCTGCTTACTATGAACTGGCAAAAACGTTTATAGCTTCTGATGATAATAAAAGTTCAAGAAAATATCTTGAGATGGCATTAAAAAATGATCCAGAGCATCTGCTTTCTCATTTTGCTCTAATAAGACTTTATGCCAGTGAAAGTAAGATAAATGAGGCAATGAAGCAGTTACAGGCACTGAAGGAAAGACACAAAGATAATCCTGAGATTATAGGATTGGAAGCTGAACTTGAATTGAGACAGAATAATGCAGGGAAAGCAGTGGGGTTATTCCGTGAGGCATTGAAATTGCATGAAAATAGTAAATTGGTTATTAGTTTGGCACAAGCACAATGGGTTGCCGGTGATAAAAAGGGTGGGTTGGATACATTAAAAGCCTGGCTAGACAAACACCCGGAAGATATAAATAGCTGGATGCAATTATCAAACGCCTACCAATCATTTGGTCAGTTGAATGAAGCCGAGTCTGTGTTGTTGAAGTTGAAGGAGCTTAAACCAAACAGTGTTCTGGTGCTTAATAATCTAGCCTGGCTCTTTAGAACGAAGGAATTGGATAAGGCGATTGGTTATGCTGAAAGAGCACTTGAGCTGGCACCTGAGTCTCCTATGGTCATGGATACTCTTGGGGTGTTATTAATAGATAACAAGCAATTGAGAAGAGCTACTCATCTATTGCGTAAGGCAGATGAACTAAACCCCAAGAGTAAGACAACCCAGTATCATTTGGCGCTTGCTCTAGCAAAACAAGGCAAGGCTGAGGAAGCTGGAAATCTTCTGAGTGAGGTGTTGTCGTCAGGACAGTCATTCCCGGAACAAGCAGAGGCAAGCGACTTATTAAAGACCCTTAAAAAATAGTGTTATAAGCTTGTATTCCTCCAGTCTGTAACATATTGATTTTATGTATTATTTCCAATGTGTTGACAATTTTTACATTAAGTAAAACCAGTTTTTTCCATAAAAATCAATAAGAAAGGGTTTTTATTTCCTATATATGTGGGAAGCTGATGATTTTAAACTGTCAAAATATTTTACAGTTTCTATTTTCACCTGAAATTATGGATAATTAAAACTGTAATCTAATATTATTTTTTTAATAAAAACAATTAGTTATAAAGAAACAGTCTAACTTGGCACGCCAGTTGCATTATGTGAAGCAAATGGTGGAATCTTCAGAGTATTGTTTACACAGACCCACCTGATTTTTTAAATAACCTCGTTTTTGGGAGAAAGAAAATGTTAAACACGAAACAACTTATACTGGCAGGTAGTTTGGCGCTTGCAGCTTCAGCTGCAAATGCAGAACTGATTACCTTCCAGGTTTGTCCATCATGTGTGGGCGAGCCACAAGCTAATTTTGCAGCCAATTACATTGACTTTAGCTATAGTGCTTTGGTTGATCAAACAGTAGTTGCTCCAGCAACAGGTACTTTTACTGAAGAAGGCGCAGGCTTTTTCAGTTCGTATAGATACCCAACACTGTCTGACCCAGTTATAGGAACTGGCCTCAACGATACCTATAAAATGTATGCTGTTTTTAATGGTGGCGGTACTGTATCTCCAAGTCTTGGTGGCGGTATTAATGTCAGCTTTACTTCATTCAGTATGCAGATTTGGGTTGATACTAATGCTAATACAACACTAAGTTTCGGTGATGTAGGTGGTGTAGATAATGATGGTCTTGGTGATGCGCTCGTTTTTGGCAATACTGCTGACGATATTATGGTAGGTGCAACAGTTCCTGGTGGTGTAATGTATGGCGAAGCTCATGTCTTCCCAGGATTGGCTGCGGGTGATTTCGATGTTCTTGTTGAGATTGATCCTACTGATATTAATGCAGCAGGCAACGGCGATGATTTCTTCCAGTCTCCACTGTTTATGGGTATGAACTTCGGTGATTTCAACGGTGTAAACACAGTTTTGGAAGGTTTTTCACCATTCAGTTTTGTTGACGGTAAAATTACTGGTTCAGGTAACCTGAGTTTTGTTCCAGAACCTACTACTTTAGCTCTACTTGGCCTTGGTCTTGTTGGTCTGAGCGTTAGCGGACGTCGTAAATAATTCGAATCCGCTTCTCGCAAAACGAGGTAATATTAAACCGCCGCAATTTATTGCGGCGGTTTTTTTTGTATAGAAAATAGTTATTTTGACTGAATAAGAGTGTTCAGTGATAGTCGCAAGGATCTGGATATGGGTAATTCACCTGCGCCGATTCTTCCCATAAACATTACTTTGGTTATTTCTTGTTCCTGCAGTAAGTGTTTAAGTTCTTCAGTGATATTTTTTGAGCGTGCTTCAATCTTATTAATGGAAGTGAAAGTAATATTGTTTTTCAGGTAAGACGCAAAAATCAAAGGAGTCGTCTCTGGCTGTAGTTGTAAGCCCAGTTTTGTAGCAGTTAGCCAGAACCTTTGTATTTTTCTACCGGCCAGTAAATAGTCTCTCATGTTGTCTGGCGGCTTGTTACAAACAAGTGCAAAATGAGCGCCGCAAGCAATACCTGGCAATAAATCCATTTCAATGCGTGGCATAACAGTTCCAGCCATATAGCGGTTCATGAAGGCAACCCGTTTCCAGCTCTTCAATGCCCATTCCATACTTCGTGTAAGCAGTGGATCTATTCCCAATGCTTTTTCCGGTATTCGGTCATAACTGAATTTTGTTCGCCATTCAATAATGTTTTTATGAACCTCGTAAGCTTCAGGCATGGTTAATCTGACACCGGCATTTTTGTACATCAGAGAAGCGGTTTTAAAACGGTTGCTGAAACCTTCCAGCCATTTTACCTTGAACTCGGGAGCAACTGTATTTTCCAGTTCCATTTTTTCTCTGTCAGTAAGATGTCGTGTTTTCATAGCTCGTCTTTGCACTGAGCGTATTGGTATGTATGTGTAGAGAGGATCTGGTTTCAGATTAGAATCTAAAGAAAGATTAACATCAAAGGTAGGTGATGTTTCCGGCAGGTTTTCACGTTGTGAGATAGTGGCTTTAAATCCGAAATGGTTTGCTGCAATAGTAATGGTTTCAAGTAAAGCACCAATAGCAAGCTGGCTTCCATGGCCCTCAAGATCGTAAACGCAATGCTCCCTTGTATCATAGGCATGAACCACGAAGTACTCATCTGATTTTATTTCAAACCGCCATGGTTGGGTATTATCCCCGCTGGGCGCCCATTTTGCAGTATCAATAATTTTTTCAACAGCACTCATCTCGACTGTGGGGTTATTATCCTTTGCAGTTACCTCATTATATTTTTTCCTAAAGACACGTCGGCCAATCATAAGACCAATTTGCTGCAATGGATTCTGGTTACCGCCAGGACGCCACGTTTTTTTCATCTTGTTTTTGTAAGCATCAAATTGTAGTCCTGTTGGTGCTGAGTATATTTTTCCACGCCCTAGCAGTATTTTGAGTACTTGTGTTCCTGCCAGGCCAGCACACATTTCACACGCCATGGGCGTGGAAGGTCCTTTTTTGGAAGCAAGGTCAACAGCCTCGGGTGCAACAAGATAACCATTTTGTAACATTGCCGGTGCAAGCCCTAGCAAGAAACGCAAATATTGTTCTTCCTGTGTGTGACCATCAAGCTGGAAATATTGTTCAAATGTCATTTTTTCGGGGAGGAAATTGAGTAATGCAGCTCCCATTCCAAGTGGTGCAACGGTAACAGCAGGTATACCCAGTTCTGCACAACGCCTAAAGATTGCTCTCCGAATATCAAGTACAAAAAAATCGAGTCCATCTACATAAATATCAACACCTTCAAGAAAGTGATCCAGATTGTCATGTGAGATACCTTCCGGGAACAGGGTGATATCAAGCTCAGGGTTAATATCTTTTGCCATGGAAGCGAGTGCATCGATTTTGGGTTTTCCCAGATTGGATATAATGGCACCGGCCTGACGATTAAAGTTGGCCAGCTCAAAATGATCAAAATCAGCAATATGGAAATGTCCCAGACCCAGTCGAGTCAGGGTTAAAAGATGGCTGCCTCCAACGCCCCCAAGCCCTGCTATGGCGACTTTTTTGGTCTGGAGTAGCGTCTGTTCATCCTTTAGCAGCCAGCCTATGTTACGGGAAAAGGCTTCTGAATAGGAAAATTCAGTCTTGTTTGGCATGATAACCACTTAAAATATAAGAAAAAAAATGATGAATATATGTAATAATAGACCCGAATTGTGAACCAGTCATCAAATTAACTGCTTGCAGGATTGACAGTCTGGTAAATGGTTTTAGGTACTATATCATTTTATAATAGTAACACTGGTGACCTGATGTCAGCATAGTTAATTATACATAAGGCAAGGATTGGGTAGAGAAGGTTTATCGGGGTATATAGATGCCATCATTAAAAAAACTGTTTCACGAATATTTTGATGTTCAGGAAGCCGGTAATCAGGCTCTGATCGAAGAATCTTTCAAAATACGTTATCAGGTTTATTGTCTCGAAAATTCTTTTGAGAATCCTGAGCACTTTCCCGATGAAATGGAAATAGATCGTTATGATGCACGATCTGTGCACAGTGTTATTAAGCACAGACGAACAGAAATGGTTGCAGCAACAGTGCGTCTGGTTTTGCCAAATCAGGAAAATCTTTTCGATTTGTTTCCTATAGAGGAATTTTGTCCTGAAGCAATAACGAATATTGACAATATTCTGAAAACCATCCCAAGGAATGAGATAGCTGAAATTTCACGTTTTGCTGTTTCAAAGGATTTTAAAAAGCGTTTGAATGAGCAGGGTACGATTGCTGGTGTGAGTCCAGATACAGAAAGCTATCCGGATCCTGAAAATGCCAAGAATGATAAAAAAGCGTCACGCTTGTTCCCACATATCAGTCTGGGATTATTTCAAGGGATTGTGCGTATGACAGCAGATAATAATATCAAATATTGGTACGCAGTTATGGAGCCATCATTATTGCGTTTATTAACCAGATTTGGGATTCAGTTTAAAGCGATAGGGCCTGTTACGAACTATCATGGTATGAGACAACCCTGTTTTGCGGTTGCTAATGAGGTAATGTCCGGAATTTACCATCAGAGAAAGGATGTTTGGGAGCTTATTACTGATGATGGTACAACTTGGCCAGCCCCTGAGAAACAAAAGGTTAGCAAAATCGCAGGGTAAATATTCTGTAATACTCTATTAATCATCCTGATATTCAATTATTTATCCAGTAAATCAGTATTTTTGCTTTCAATGGGTTTTATACTTATTATTCCTTTCAAATATCAATGAAACTATCTTCTACCCTAATAGTCATATACAACAATAATTATTAAACAGGGATATGTATTCAGGTCATGATGAAATCTCTATATGAGCAGTTTCATGAGCATTTTGAGGTAATAAGAGTCAATAGCCCTCAACATCTCACTGAGGCATTAAAAATCCGTTATCAGGTGTATTGTCTGGAGCAGAAATATGAAAATCCGGAACATTTCCCTCAAGGGCTGGAAAGTGACATATTTGATCATCATGCAGACCATAGCATCATAAGGCATAAAGCAACAAACCAGACTCTGGGAGCTGTCAGGTTGGTTGTTTCAAAGAGCATCTCAAGGCAATCCTTTCCAATAGAACAGCACTTTCAGGGGAGATACGATGGTTTACTTAATGAACTTGCCGTGGACAGGAAATGCATAGGTGAGGTATCCCGTTTTGCTATTTCAAATCAATTTAGAAGGGTCATAGAAAGCAATTCATGCACCTCTCATATCTTTAAACAAGGTAAATTGGTTGATAGAAGAAATATTAACAATAGAGTACTTTATTCACATACAGTCGCTGGATTGATAAATGCAGTTATTCGCATGAGTCTGGATCATAACTTGACTCATTGGGTATGTTTAATGGAACCGTCTCTTGCGCGGTTATTAGGCAGATTTGGTTTTGAATTCAAGCCCTTAAGAACAGAAGAATTGGAGAATGATGCCAGAAAACCCTATTTTGCTGTTATCTATGAAGAGCTTGAGCGGATTTATCATAACAATAGCGATATATGGGAGATGATTACAGATAAAGGGAAGCTATGGGGACACCCTGTATCATCCTCCTTGATTCATATTGCCTGAAGCTAATTGTTATTAGTCAATATGCTTTAAAATAAATCGTTATATTACAATAAGTTATAAGCGCCCTGCCCGCCATTCTTAATACTGGTATCCAGTCTAAAAATCGAAGAAAATACAAGAAGCTAACCGAAAGTTAGTTATACTGTTATATTCATTAACAAATCTCGGTGTTCCGGCCGATAAGTTTAAAAATAACGCATGAAATAGGAGGTATTTACGGTGAAAACGAAAGGAATTTCCATATTTTTAGCATGGGTAATGATCGCAGCAGGCATGGTTTTGACCGGATGCGCCAGTCATCCTCCGCTTTCTAAAGGAGCAAATATTTCTCTCCCTGATTACAACTATCTGATTGGTCCGGGAGACAGTATTAACATTTTTGTATGGAGAAATCAGGAAGTCTCACAGTCAGTCACGGTACGACCAGATGGCAAAATTTCTACACCGCTGGTGGAAGATTTGGTAGCAACAGGCAAGACCCCAAGTCGTTTAGCCAGAGATATTGAAAAAATATTGGGCAAATACATCAAGGATCCAGTTGTCACTGTTATTGCATCGCAATTTTCTGGTCCTTTCGGACAGCAAATACGTGTGGTAGGAGAAGCCACTAAACCACAAGCTTTGGCCTATCGTGCGGGAATGAGTATTCTTGACGTCATGATCGCTGTCGGGGGTTTAACTGAATTTGCTTCCGGGAACGATGCCACAGTTGTGCGTATGGCAGATGGGAAGCAACAGCAATTTAATGTGCGTCTGGATGATTTGATTAAGGATGGTGATATTTCAGCAAATGCGGAAATGCAACCAGGCGATATCCTGATTATTCCAGAAACCTGGTTCTAGTTTGAAGTCAGTATTGATAACAAAACTGTTAAATGTAGAAACAGGGTTCTTTCATGCATGAGATCATTGCCCAGTTACTGTCATATAGCAGGGGTATCTGGCGTTATCGCTGGTACATGATTGCCTGTGCGTGGGTAATATGCATTATTGGCTGGACAATCGTGGCTCGTATGCCTGATGTGTACAAGGCAAGTGCCCGAGTACATGTGGATACACACTCAGTGTTACAACCTTTGTTAAGAGGTTTGGCAGTAAGTTCTAACGTTAATGCACAGGTTGCATTAATGACAAGGACGTTACTTAGCAGACCTAACCTTGAGAAGGTTGCTCGTATGACAGATATGGATATCAAGGCCAAAGACGACAATAAAATGGATGAACTGATCGATGGATTAAAAAATAATATTAAAATTGGCAAGGACAAGCGTTCGTCCCTGTTTTCAATTTCCTATGAGAACAGTGATCCTAAATTGGCCAAATCGGTAGTACAGTCTTTGTTAACCCTTTTTGTTGAAGGCGCGCTCGGTGATTCCCGACGTGACTCCGATTCAGCAGAGCAATTTCTTGACAAGCAGTTAAAAGAATATGAATCCAAACTGATAGAAGCAGAGGAAAAACTAAAGGAATTTAAACGTGAGCATGTCGGGATGATGCCGGGGAAAGGCAAGGATTTTTTCCAACAGCTGGAAAAGGAAATAGAGGAACTCGATCAGGCTAAATTACAGTTGAAAGAATCTGAAAATCGACGCGATGAACTAAAGCGTCAAATATCCGGAGAAGTGCCCGGTTTGATGTTACTGCCAGGATCGGAAGGGGGAACATCACCCAAAGGGGCGCGCATACAAAATCTTGAAATGCAACTGGATGAGTTGTTGCTGAAATATACATCCAATCATCCTGATGTTATTTCACTCAAACAGACCATAGCGAAACTCAAGGCGGAGCAAAAAAAGGAAATTGCTGAACTGAAAGAGAAAGGCCTTGGAGCTTCACCTGTTGATAACAATCCGGTTTATCAGCAGATGAAAATTGCATTAAGCAGTGCTGAAGCGAATGTAGCCACTTTGTCAGTAAGGGTAGAGGAATATACTAAGCGTGTAGAAAAAATGCAGACCATGATTCATACCATGCCCCAGATAGAAGCGGATCTCAAAAGCCTTAACAGGGACTATTCCATTAACAAGAAGAAATATGAAGAAATTCTGGCAAGGCGTGAATCAGCCAAGATATCCAGAAAAGTTGAACAGAGTGCGGATAATGTCAAATTCAAAGTCATTGACCCACCAAGAGTACCATCTTCACCATCCGGACCAAACAGAACATTACTGATGTCACTGGTGTTACTTGTGAGCCTGGGTGCAGGAACAGCCCTCAGTTTATTGTTATATCTGATTAAACCCACATTCGAAACAAGGCAAAGTCTGACGGAGTTTACCAACCTGCCGGTACTTGGAAGTGTCTCAATGATCTGGAGTTCAGCACAGATACAGGAAAGACGGATGGAAATAATGATTTTTGGTGGCACTGGATTGGCATTGATCGGATTCTATTCATTACTGCTAATCTATAATGCAGTAGTGGGCTAAAGCATATACAGGCTATGAAAAAAAATGAGTATTATTGAAAGATCACTGGATAAGCTGAGGAAAAAAACAGATCCTTCATCTGGCAATAAGCCTGGAAGATCTGAAGTAGCCCCTGTGATCAAGACAAGTGAGCCAGCTACATCTGTTGATCCCATTCCTTCCCCTAATACAACTGCAACAACCATTGGAGCCGGGTCGGACTCTAATGATTGGGGAATGGACAGCTCAATCAATTCTATCGAAATAGATGTAAATAAATTGCGTGGTCTGGGTATGGTTACACCGGATATGGAGCGCAGTAAAATTTCAGAGGAATACCGGTTAATAAAGAGGCCACTACTCAAAAATGCCTTTGGAAAGGGGGCGACAGTAGTTCCAAATGGTAACCTGATTATGGTGACCAGTTCCTTTCCGGGGGAAGGGAAAACATTTTCCTCGATTAATCTGGCAATGAGTATTGCACTTGAAATGGACAAAACAGTACTGCTCGTCGACGGAGATGTCGCCAAGCCGTCGGTTTCAAGAGTTCTGGGTATTAAGCCTAAGAAAGGTCTGGTGGATTATCTGCTAGGAGAAGTCAATTCACTGAATGAGGTTTTATTAAGAACCAATATTCCAAAGCTTGCGATATTACCATCTGGTAAACGGCATGCACATTCTACAGAATTGCTTTCAAGTGATGCGATGAAACATTTGTTGCATGAGTTGTCCAGCCGATATCCGGATAGAATTGTAATTTTTGACTCTCCGCCGTTACTAGCGACCAGTGAGGCAAGTGTTCTGACAAGCCAGATGGGCCAACTGGTACTGGTAGTTGAAGCCGGTAAGACACCGCAAGAGGCATTAAAAGAAGCACTGGCTCTGGTAGATAAGAATATGATTATTGGCCTGATACTGAACAAGAGCGGACAATTGTTTGGTTCAGATTATTATGGGTCCTATTCCTATTACGGGACATAGAATTCAGAAAAATCAAAAAATGAAAAATGGATTGATATAAAAATGTTAATGCATAAAAAAATGAAAAGTTTCCACGCATTGTTCCTTTTACTGGTAGCTCCTGTTGTTGTGGCCGAATGGGAGATCACCCCTTCGATTGAAATAAAGGAAACATATTCAGATAACATCAGGTTATCAACTTCAGGCAATGAGCAGGATGATTTTATTACCGA
>Ga0224511_10002250_pt1 | contig 12800 bp, 7 predicted proteins | sample SF_May12_sed_USG_2_FD_169988 | JGI IMG/M metagenome (GOLD analysis project Ga0224511, IMG submission 169988) | Sediment microbial communities from San Francisco Bay, California, United States - SF_May12_sed_USGS_8_1 | ecosystem: Environmental > Aquatic > Marine > Sediment | place: USA... | reverse complement strand
ATGTTTGACAAATGCGTTTGCATGTGTATACTAGACTTGTAGTTACACAAGTCTGAATAGAGAAACCGCGCAACAAAAATATAGAAATAGGGTTTCAGAGCGCAGTTATTCACCTCTGTCAACGAGCGTTAGTGTCATTATTGCGCAATTTTAGAGACCCGAATGCAACGGCCTCTATTTAGGGCTAGGGAAAACCGACAAAGCACTTAACTTCCGTTTTCTCCAATCTTACGTTCTACTCGATGTTATAAGGGGGTGAAGATCACTAGGTTACTAAGTTTTAGTAATTAGATCCCATTTTATTTCTATTTGGGCCGTAGTTATTCGAGTGACCGATATTCGGTTTGTGGAAAAAAGGCCACTCGCTATCGCTGCAATGAATGCGGAGTTGCCTCCCTTTAAGAATGGAGAATACAGCTCCGAAAAGCGTCGACCATCGACTGTGTCATAACCCCTTTAAAGTTGCATTCTCTAGGGGAAGAGACCGATTGACAAATGACCACCCAATCGCAGTTTGACACCCTTTACTCACATTGCACAGTTCTCGTAGTATTTGCCGTTCATCTGTTGCTAAACTGTCTGGGAATACTTCATCTAACGGCTTCTCCACTTTGTTATGCACTTCTAAGACCTGTAAGATCAAGCAGAGGCTGATCAGCAACAGTACCTTTGATAATAAGAGTTATCCATGGTGGTACCATAGCGTTGGAGTGATGGAGCGATTATAAGAGTTAGGGGAGAATAACTCTGTGCGCTCGACACACTTGTCTGGAAACAGAATAGCTGAATAGCTACGTAGGTGCAGCAATGTTTGTAAGATCGCTTCACTTTGGCTCCGTGATGCCAGAATTACCTTCATGGCATGGGTTATGTGCTGTGCTGATGGGTAGCGAGTCTCATTCAACTCCTTTTCCAGACCAGATATTCTCTCCTCTAAATGCTGAATATAACCCATGGCTTCGGCTGAAAGTACAGCGAGTGGTCATGCTTTAGTGATGTGGCTGTGATGCTAGAGTGAAACAACCATTGCAGAAGTCATGAGCGAAACACTCCAGCCACCCAACAAATTTCCCGGCAACAGAATGAATGCTTTCAGAATAAACAATTTTCAGTCAATGTTTCATGGCGCCACAATCAGACATACCTTCAAGAATTTAGCAACTCATAGGCATTTCCTTTGGGATTTTTTGTACTGTTCAACAATTTCCTCTGAAACTTTTGGAGAATCACTTGATAAGACATGCCACAATGACTTACTGTTGGGTTTGTCTGTTTGATTGTCATCCGTTCCGCTGCTACCGTCACCCTGAGCTCGTTGAGATGACTCTCTCTCCTCATCCAGATATAACACCAACTCCTTTAGCTCTGAATTATCCTTCAACTGTACAAAAAGAAACATGGTCAACCTCCAGCTGAGGAGGTATACTGCCGAAGGCAGGTTTCTTATGGCCTGACATTGTCCGACAAAGAATCCAGGCTGACCTTTAGACTACCCAATGGGAACCGACGCTATTTATGTAAAGCTAGAGGCCTGGCTAAGAAAACTTTCACAACACAATGGCCTCATAGTACATTCTACGCAATATCACTTGCCGAGAGAGAAATCAATAATCCGGAAGTCTTACCATGGCCTCCAACTCGACCGAAAGATCATTTAGTTTATTTTGGTGACTGGTTACTTCATTCTTTATCACTGAAGATGTGTAACGACCAAACCTCTGCCACTCTCTGCAAGAAAGGAAATAACCTGGTCATGGGGCAAACACCTTACACGGATGGGTTTAGCAACCTTTTCGGATTGTTGGAAACAAAATTCTATTAGTTCCTGAAACACTGCACTGTATCTTGTCTGTTTACACCACATTGTTATTGTTATTTCAACCTGCTGACCGAGGGGGGATAAGTTGGACTTGGATCTGTGGATATTGCTAAATATTTTGTTATTTCAACTTTGACGAGCAAGGAAACATGATTTCTTATATCGATTTTCGGTTAACCATGTATACATGAGTAGAACTGATTATATGACTTGGCACCGATTCATGGGGTTGTAATGATCATGTGACCTGAAACCAGTGTATGTCAGGAGGTGTGCTGACAGCGTGAATCTATGGGTGAGTGATTACAGAGAATGACAAACCTCGTGAGCTTGCGGCATTTTTGTCTGTCATCATCGAGAAAGCAGCAGAGATCACGAAGTTCAGCACTGTCGTCTTGAAGTTTCTTGTTAATTTCCTTCAGGTTAAGAATCTCCAACAGGTGGGTTTGCATTCTTTGGTTCACATCCTACGGAGTCAATTTATTGTCACATTTATTGTCCCCAATAAACATTATATTACAAGTCATGAAATAAAAGAGTTGCACCAAGAGTGGATTTTGTAACCTTTTACTATGGCCTAGTTCAAAATAGACCAAATTGATGCACACAATCATCAAGAAACCGTAGAAGCTATTTTGGACAAGGCTCGCACTCTTAGCATCACTGTCCCATTACAATTGTAATGCTTAATAGAAGTGACTCACTCGTAGCATAACCTGGACACAATGGACCATCCTAGCAACAAGATGATTTTACCCCATCAGTGATACAGTCAGAGTCAAAATGATAAGACACACGTATGATTATATCCATTAGATTATACTGGTGTAGCCCTACCTTCATTTTGTTGCCATGCTCATGGAGTAGGGTAAGCTTTTCATGTTGTAGTCTCTGTACCTGAACTATTAGTTCCTCTCGGCTGAAACGACGCAGCTCCTCCTCACTTATCATTCTACAACAAACACACACACTGACTTATAATTCTTGAACTCACTCCCTAGGTGATGTACGACAAAAGTGAAGCAATATACAAGCGCTTATGAGCACCATGTAGGCCTATCCATATCCCAGCAAACTACACCATAGGAAGAAGGGATACACAGACTCTGTAATGCCACCGCATATGTATCGGTCATCGGGAATCCAATGATGTTGAGTATTGCGAAGGCATTGTTTCGTGTTCATCAATTTGTTACGCACTCATGTATGGTAGTAACTAGTACTAGTAGCCTAGCTTATTACTAGTCATCCAGTCATTGACTACCACTATCACACTCTGCTCATGATAAGCGGCTCATTCAGTTACAGAGACAGAGAATGAGTCACTCGTTAACTGAGAATGTCTGACTGCATCAATGTCGGGTAGTGAGAAACTACATACCCATACCCTTGAAACAATAAACCCCATACTCTCAAAACCAGGTACCCCGTACCTTCGAAATGTGTACCCTGTATCCGAAGCTCGAAACCATGTACCCTGTATCCCAAGTTCGAAACCATGTACCCTGTACCCTTGAAACCATGTATCCTTAAAAACCTTTCACTTCCACCAAAAATCTGACAGTAAAGTGGAATAGCCCACCAGTGTTTAAAAGTTTGACTTTTCAGCATAAATAATATGTCTATTGTTCCCAATTTCAATACCCAGGTTGGGACGTGGTATTCTAACGTAGCAAAGAAGATGGTGAAGAAGTGGTGAAATTTATCTGATACACTAGGTCTTAAATGGAGTACTGAAAAGGGAAACACGAGGGTGGTTCCGTTTGTCTCTCTTATCTCGTGTTATACTGGAAAGACAAGGACTTCACCTTAGGTTTTCAACATTGTTGAGGTTATTCAACTTTTTGTCAAATTTGTAATAAAATACATATCTGCCAACATACTGGGTAGTGGGTACATGGTTTCGAGCTTAGGGGATATGGTACATGATTTCAAGAGTATGGGGTTACCTGGTTTCGGATGCACTGGGGTACAGGCTACACAGTTTCTCACTACCCCATCAATGTCATACATGCCCACTAGTAGTGCTAGCAATACTACTAGCCCACTGGTATTAGTGCTGTTACTTGCACCAGTACTAATACTAGTAAAACTAGGACTGGGAGTATTATACTTACTACTACTACCAGAACTACCAGTACCAGTATCAGTGAGTTATCAGAGTTTACATCACCTAACAATAACACCCTATTGGTACTACTACGACATTTTACTCTAGGTAGCGTTACTCACTTACTGTTAGACTCAATGTTAGTGATACTACACGACCGATTGAATTAGTAGCAAGGCGGAGTGGAGGTGGAGTGAGTTAACCGGGTTAACGGCTAACTAGTACGACTACGAGTAGTACCTACAACCTAGTAGTAGTACCACTACCAGTACTAGTAGTACTACTACTAGTCTAGTAGTAGTACTAGTAGTAACTAGTACTAGTAGTAGTAAAGTAAGTAGACAAAAAGTAGTAACTAGTATTTTTTTTTAATTTTAGTGAAACTTTTAGCAGCTTACCTTAGCTTTAAAATCAGACGTTAAACTCATTTGTAGACTTGGACAGATTAAATCGTATATGCAGCTCGCCAGATATATTGCCAGGAAATAACACAAGTGTTAACACAGTCAGAGGAGGTCTCTATTCGTGAAGTAGACACCTCGATAGATTGAACTTAGTTGGTGGAGAGTTGGCTTTGCTGTTTTTGGGTCAATAACCTTGGCCAAGCCCTTAGGTCACTCTTAAAGCCCCTCTCTTGAGAAGGCTCAGGCTCAGGCCACGAAAGTCCTACATCCGTCATGCCGTCTGGGTCTTAAAATCAAGACTGTACGAGGCGGAGCTTTGGCCTGGCTACTCCCAGCATTGAAAATGCAACTAGAACCCAACTGCTGGTGCAAGTCGAGAGTGGATAAAAGTGAATGAGTGGTCTTTTCTTCAGTGGCACAAGCTTGTTTTAACGTAAAGGAAGAGGTGGGTTTTTGAATTTTCATCAATGAATGGCAATATTTTTCTCACATTGACTTAAATCGGTTGGACAACACAACACTACTAGTAAAAAATTAAAAGGTAAAACTAAAGTCTAAAGTAGTAAAACAAGTTTTAGTAAAAAAACATAATAATGATAATCATAATCATAATGATAAAGTGAAAAACTGAAAGTGAAAAGGCACCCACAGTGAGTCACTAAGTCAGTCACCGAGACTGACTGACTAACTCACTCAGTCAGTAACTGTAACTCAAGTCAATACACTCACTGACTAAGTCAGTAAGTAAGTGAGTTACTCACCGAGTTACTCAGTCAGCGTTTTACGTTTAAATTTTATTGGTGACTCACTGACTGACTGGCTAGTGAATACACCAGTCTACTACTAGTAATAGTACTAATACTCATACTATTACTAATAGTTCTAGTACTAATAGCACTGAAATAAAGTAAGTACACATAACACAAGATAGCTACTCAATCAATTATCAATAGTATAGATCATAAACTAAAGTTACCAAAACCAATCAATCATGATAATTTAAATTTCAATCAATACTCTAGCCAAGGTAAGGTCAAACGCAAAGTTACTACTAGATGAGTCACTCACTGTCAGTCAGAGTCAGTCATCATGAATCAAGATTGAATCAATGTGGCATTGTGACTTGTCTAGACCACCGAGTTACTTACCTTAGTCATTGTGATTGTGAATGAGTTGGTGACTCACCATCACTGAGCGAATGAGTGCAAACGGTATGGCGCTGTTTGTGTTGTGCCGTTAGTCTTACTCTTACTGTTACAGTTGCATTCACGTTGACCTGAGTTAGTGACGTGAGCGTAGATCTTAGTTAGTGTGTTTCTTCCTATGATCGCACTAATCTTACGCCCGGTAGACTAACTGGTAGACTATTGACTTATTACAAGACTCAGACTGTGGTGACAGTATGCACTATGCAGGCTGACTCAGTGACTGCTGCAGCATATACTTGTGCATGAAAGCGAAACTGTCAAAGACTCATTGTATTGGGGAGCTATTTGTTGGGTGAAGTAGGTACAGTGATGAGTGCGTGCCAAGAAGCTATGGGCGTGCGGGTGTAACTAGAAAGTTATCTACTGGCGTAAGAAAGGAGAGGTGTATATGTTATTATTTAGTATTATTAATTTAATTTTCAGAGGTAACATGAAAGGCAGATATTTTGATTTGGGTTCTCGTTGGTTTTAATGATTAGTTTCTGTGACCCTGGTAGCTCTCAAGTTTTGCTGATCTCTATCTTTTTCTCGCTAGGGTTTATATGTGATAACTATTCTCTCTACATTTGAATATCCAGGAGGTGTCATTGATTAGATTGACTAACTTTGTTATGAGATTTCTAGCCTCAAACCCCTAGTTTGTCTGTGATTTGCTAACTGAGCTTAGATTCATTGTCACGGGCACTCATCCACATCAGTATGATATAATAGTGTTGGCACATACTGAAAAACTGCTAAACGTGTGTATTAATCCTGCATACATTATACATGCGTTTGGTGACCTCATGCATCATTTGATTTGGTTTACTTGCAGCCTAGACTGGACATCTGTCCCTCATGGCAAGCATGTAAAGCCTGGCCGCATTATGGACGGCAGACCAGGCAGGGTGTCAGTCACCCGTACCTCATCCAGTTCGGCTTATAAAAAGAAATCCACTGCAGGTCTTGGTCTTCATAAGGTAGGTGACCTCAGTTAGTAGGAAGGGGTTATCGCGCCCGGCAGGTTGGACAGCTGTGTGGTGTACGGAGCCAATATGCCATTCATCTAGTGGTAGCTTAGCTGGTAACCATGACAATACTTCGCATGATTATCCAGCGAGAGAAAGTTGTTAGGCAAAACCTCAAGCTGAACTATCAGTGCTGGAAACGGGCTATCAGTGTTGCTAGTGTGTGGAATACTATTCGGAATAGTAAATGTATGATTGTCGTCTCCGAGGAGGTTAAGTGTGCTGTTCCCCATGCTATAAGCAGCACATAGTAAAGTTAAATGAGTAGGTCTGCAGAGTGTAGGTATGCGGCTTATGGCGACATATTGTAGTTGTGCCTAGCCTCAGGTAAGGGTGTGCATATATGCAAGGCTTGCCAACAGGTAATTTCAGCTCCAGTATCATTCACTCAAGCTCAGCTCAATGCCCGGTAGGTGTGAAATTCATGGTAATTATGCACTGGGTAGGCTTTACCTGGCAGTCTGCCACAGGTTTTTAGTGTTACTGAAAATAAGGTCTCTAATCAGCTGAAATAATTATTTCTCTAGGCAATTGCAGTGCAGTCTCATCATTCCTTAGACTGGGCACATCTTGCTTCCTCTCTCGCTGCAGCGGCGTAACTCGAACCCTGGGCTGGCGCGCTGCCTGTAGACCATTTACGGGTCCAGTTTACACTGAAAACAAATTAAGTCTCGGCTGATCGAATTCATTTTCACTCGGGTTATGCGTATTTCCCTAAAGTTCCGAGTCGCGAATCATGAATTGCAAATTGTGAATGCCTCAGGATAATGGCAATTCGGTTTCATCGCTTCACATGAAACAATGGTTGGTTGATAGTGTTGTGTGATTAATAGAAGGATTGTCAGCCGCATTGTCTTGAGTCTAGCTCACCTGATAATCAGCCCCAGCTAGTGGTTCATATCATAAGGTAGGTGAATGATTCTTTAAAGTAGTGCACAAGTACACAGAGCCCTGGGTGAATCCCCAGCTAGCTAACTCTTCAGTGAGCCCTACCTCTGTTTAGCTGGTTTTTGTCATTAGGGCTTTTACATCCCTGATGATCTCCTAATACGGCGTGTACCACACCTGGTGACCCGCTGTCCTGTCTCCTCTACCCCTCTCTCAGAGCTGGAACCATCAGCTCGATGATGTTTTAGAGGCAATCGCTGCCTGTCAGCCATGCGGCAGCGTACACTTACAGGCCCATCCAGGTAAACGGAGTGCAGAGAGCATGTTATTACTCATGGGTGCACTCACCTTCGCTAAGCTCATGTTAACTAAATCCTTCCCTGGCTATAAGAATATAATAATATTTGCACAGTATTAGGACGCTGCACCCGGGTGTAGTGTTCGCTATAACGTAGGAGTAAGCACTCCTGATAGCCTCGCTGGGAGGGTGCATGCGGTGGGAAACCATACAAGGCGATGGGGCCTGACACTGTCTGTTGTACGACAACAGTATGCTGTGTTGCCGCGTGCGGTGACAGCGTATCACGCTGCCACACCTGCTATGGGAAAATATTTGGCTTCATTCATAAAATAATTCTTTGTGTGTACCGACTTTGTAGTGTTTACGCTGCCAGGTGAAGTTTGACCAATGATCTGCGACTCTCATTGAATTTACCACTCCCTGATTATTAGTTAGTGAAAAGACTATACTCCATACCCTCAATCGTTGGTCGGTAATTACTGGGTTCTCTGTGACAGGGCTCAGTGATGGCCGCGCCTTAGTCACTGCGTCCTCCGCTCTACTGTGTATTTATAGTGACAGTTCGCACGGTTTTTATGATAGCCCGAGTGATCAGATTACCATCAATCTACTCAATCGCCATGCGACGATAAACTCACTGCCCCTGTAACTGTCCCCTGCCCAATGAGGATCAGCATTTAGGACCGAGTTATTCCATCCGCCCAAGATGTCATGGCACCCTACTGGACCCTGTCATTGTATTCAGCCCACCGCCGTAGTGTGACTATATCAAGTGTCACAAAGACCTTCGCTTTGCTTCACTCTGCAACCTCCGCCTCATGTAATTTTGATCGCCGGTGCCGCTATAATCCTATCCCATGTGACTATGAGCAAAGCTCTTCGCCACCATGACTGTGCCTTGTGTTGCAGTGAATTCCGATTTCTGCCACTGTGACCTTCGCCTTGCGTCAATGTGGCTCCTTGTGTTACATTGGAACATTGTATCAATGGCCTGCTTTATTGAGGGAGGCGTTGTGGTTCGGTGGTTATAGCGCCGCCACTGGTGCTGAAGGTCCTGAATTTAAGACACCAGGGAATGGTCTCTTCTGAGCTGGGTAAGGTGAAGGCAACGAAGAACAGGAGTGTCACCTCAACTCAGGTATACACCTACACGGCCATTGGCTATCTATCTATCTATCTTATATTGATCTTCTATCACATCCGAGCTCACATTGTTTTGTCACAGGTGTCTCTGGAGCGGGTGCTCGGACTGACGGCTTCCACAAATGCTCAGATTGCTCTCGATTCAGCATCGGGGACGCTCGCCTACAGCGCCGGGTAACTGTTCCCCTCCCCATGTCTGTCCCCCAGCCTTACTTCACTCACTGTCAGGGTTGGCATGCTACATTTCATGGGATATATATATATATATATATATATATATATATATATATACCGGTGAGAGATATGATATTTTTGAAAAGCGATATTTTTGAGTTGGCTGGTCAAGCGCAGCCAGTCACACTTCCGCACTGCCTTGCATACATGCTTCACCCAAAGTATATCGGTGCAAAACTTTCTCTGCATGAAAAAGAGTTCTAGAGTTTCTGCCATTCACCAGTTTCTTTGAATTGTATGTTCAGCTTCTGTCAAAGATTTTATGATAAAATCCCTTAGTATCAATTCACGGACGCTTTTGTTAATTCTGTCTTCTCCTGAGAAATGGTATGAATCAATTCAAGTCCTATCAGGTGGCTTTCTTTCCATGATAGGAGGTTGTATGACTGCCCAGTGTTCATCAGGCAGCGTAGAGAGAATCTTTAGCACATTTGGCATGGTGCATAGCCAGCTGCGTAACAAACTTTGAATTGATGAATCTGCCAAACTGGTGTTTTTGTACGGAGTTTTGAACTACTAATTATTTTTGACTTGATGCCAATCATGCATAATCCCTTTACCGCCTTGTTTAGCTAGTAACAGGGCAATGGATATGATAAAATATTACAAATATTTAACATATCAAAAATATCACCTGATGTGTTTGAAATATATCAATGATATATTTTTAAACATTTGATATTTATGCCCACCCCGTTCACTGTATAAGCTCCCACAGGATGGGACAGCAGTGATCGGCATCCTATCGCCCTGTCCATCTCTTCCTGTCAGTTATAGGTTCATTACCTCAAGCTAGGTATCGGAATCCCAACCCTTATGACAGTCAGTAGTAATACAGCAACTCTTTCATCACTCTAGCAACGTTTTTTGGTTTTGACGAGAACCAAGATTTTTAAGGCGATAAAACTTCCCCCGTTGCACAGGTATGAGCTGCTACAGACTGTGGGCTCAGAGAACGTAAAACTCCCTTAAAAAGACATTTTGCAGACCTGAGCCATTACTGACCTCAGCCCGGAGAATGCAGGAGAATGCATGGTCTCTGCGCCTGGAGATTTCATTAGATTACTATTTTTGGCTAAATTCCTAAACTAATACATTCCATTCAAAACCAGCTTTCATCGATCTTAAGTCTGTTTCATCTCAGTAGCCGCACAAATGGAATGGACCGTATATATCCTAATTGTTGTAATTTACTTAACTGCTACATTTCATGTGAGTTATACATACTTCACGCCCCACCAGCTCGTGTGTTACTCAATACAACTGACTTACTTTCACCATTGCATCAATGTAATCAGAAGAGATTTTAATTCGTTTTTCCGATTGTGCATTCGATAGTTCTGATAAATGGTTTTTGAAGTGGCCAGAACAAAAAAATTACACGTAAAGCAACTGACCATGTCATCTTCTGTTTATGTGGCGTATATTGGAGTTGTTTGTTTACGTGCGGCATCTTGATTTACAGATGCGTGGCTGTATTGCTTGGGGCCCGCACCCAGGAGAATATAATAAATACGAGCCGAAAGGCGATCACAGCTCTCACATTCTCCCACGATGGCAAGTACCTGGCTATCGGAGAGGTAAGTGATTACATGACACGTTGCTCAGACCAGCTCACCTTGACCCCATTTTGACCTTTCTGTTAACTTCCCCTGACCTCAACCGATACCTCATCCTGTGATATAGCCAAAGATAATCACCAAGATAGGGAGCGATGTGCAGCGGTAGGGAGGGAGGCATGCGAGCGAGGTAAAAACCCCGGTTTGTTGCACTTGACCACCCCTGTCCGAAAGGGAATTTTATTTATTGATGTCATGTTTACTTGCCTTTATAATCGGCGTGGCATTTATAGACCTACGAGTCAAGTTTTTCCTTACCGAACATTTTGGGCTGTACATTTCAAGCACTCTGCATTGGTTGGGCATGGTTAGAACATGGGCAGTGTTTGGTTCGAATGTGGTGGTAACACCTCTCTCTCTCTCTCTCTCTCTCTGTTCCCTATCTGCGGTATAATCTTTGGTATAGTTGAGCTACGACCGGTCGGTATCTTACTCAAACCTTATACTGATAGCCTAGTCTCTCATCACATTGTAGGCTGTAGAACCTTTGGTGAGCTTTTTTCGCTTATCAGACTGCATTCACTCGCAAGGTTTCTGCACTGGAATACCCGCTTTATCACCTCACGTATTACGAGTGTAGTGCATGCTCGCAATGCGATTAGCCGGCGCATCTCATTGGTTGACCGTGTCCGATTCCTTGCGACTGGATGCCGGTTGGGTATCGAGTACTCTCTCTTCGATCTTCCTTATTACGGAGCTTCCAGCTTGCTGTTTAGAGTGATGAGTCCTCTAGTCTCGATGAATCTGTCCGCGCATCCCTGGCTCTGAACTAATAGCGGTGTTAGGATATTTAGCATGTAGAGTTGTTCTGTCTAACATCCAACGTCATGTTGTCAACTGTATGGGGTACACTCAGCTCTCAAATGAAGAAACCTGTCACCATGTTACCAGGCTGTCACCACCTATAGCCACTCTTACACAGAGGACAAATTTCAACCGAGTCGGTTTTCCGAAAATGAGGGCTCTTAGAAGGACACCTTTCTTAGAACTTTTTGACGCCACTTGCGAAAGTTTCTTTTGGAGTGACTGTGTTGCTTGAACTGTCCCGGCGAGGATCAACTCATTCAATCAATCCAGTCTAATTTGACTGCCCCCTACCAAGCTCGGATTTTATATCTAGTAGCTAATCCCAGTGAGTGAACGGCTCATTATATACTGCAGCGACAATGTGGAGGTTTCTGGTCAAAACGCACACAGACGCTATTGCTGAATATCGATTGCGTTAGTGACCAAAATTAGGATGTATGACCAACTTATGATTGATTAGTCACTTTTTTGTTCTCGATTGGCCAGAAGTTGTCGTTTTCTGGGCAGTTCTGACTAGAATGTGTATGAAACAGACTCACTCCCATTATGCACTCATTGCCAACTCAAAATGTTTGGTCTGAAAAAACCTATCTCATATAAATTGGCTATAGCCTACAACCATCAGCCCATAGAGCCCTCCTCAACCCAGAGTCTTCATCAACACAGAGTCCTCTTCAACAGATCTCCCCCAAAACAACATACAGCCTGTCTCTCATACAGCCTTTTCTCCTAGGATATCTCCCTATTGACAGTTTGCCAATCGTTGAATGTGACACACAGGTGTGGATGCACTTCTAGATGGGCAGTAATTAGTGTAGTTATGCTAATTAGCTAGATGCCAATTCTCAGCCTCTCACCAGTAATTATTGTAGCTAAAAATGGTTCAAGGTTTACTCTATACTCTTTCTTCTGTTTTAACTCAATTAACAGCAGGAGGCTTTTGCGTAAACATTGTCGGAGTTGTCCTCTCACGACTGAGTAATTAAATTTATTCCGGGGTATTGTAGAGCGGCCACTTACCCGCAGTCAGGGTGTTTGAGGTGGCCAGTAGGCTGCAGGTGAGTGAGTTTACTGGTCACAAATTCGGTGTGACGTGTGTGGCGTTCTCTCCTACCTCCAAGTATCTCGTCTCAACTGGCACTCAGCATGACATGGTCACCAATGTGTGGAACTGGAGACAAAGCCTCAAAGTGGCTTCCAACAAAATCTCTAGCAAAGTAGGTGAAGTCGGGAAACCCCCCCCCCCCCCGTCCCCGTCTC
>Ga0224511_10002249_pt1 | contig 12802 bp, 5 predicted proteins | sample SF_May12_sed_USG_2_FD_169988 | JGI IMG/M metagenome (GOLD analysis project Ga0224511, IMG submission 169988) | Sediment microbial communities from San Francisco Bay, California, United States - SF_May12_sed_USGS_8_1 | ecosystem: Environmental > Aquatic > Marine > Sediment | place: USA... | reverse complement strand
TTTCAAATGTAAACAACATACATGTACACTCCATGGTCCCTGAGGACCAGAAAAATATGACTACACAATGATGTAGTACGGGGCGACTTTTTACAGCCGCCACACAGGGTTCTAGTCAAAGTTACTACGAGAATAAATGATGAAACAATAACGATAAATAATTAATATTCTACACGTTTGTGGGTGGGTGGATGTACCATAAAAAAGGATAGACGTCAATCAAAAGTTGTGGTATTTTATACATTATAGGCTTAAGTAATTGTAGCAAATGTGGTCTTGTGATTTAGAATTACAAAAATATATGTTTTCTAAATGTCTGTTGCGTAATGATGTTGTAAGAGATTTTGTGTCGCCCCTTGTGTTAGTTTTTGTACGGGCCATTTTGTCATGGTGCCCTTAAACCTGACATATATACATTGTTTACAACATTTTTTGTTTGAACATCTCTTCAATTTATATTAAAATACAAAAGAAATCAAACTAGAGATAAACAGCTTGAAGCCGATTAGTCGAAACGTTCATAAATAATACAAACTAAATAATAAATATTTATATACAGGTTTACCTATCATATTTATTTTTCTGTCTGGGGTTTTTGTTTGCCTATATTATCAAATAGAAGGTGTTTTTCGTTTTGTCTATAGGATTACACAGTTACTGCTATAGCCTTGACAGTAATTGTAAGTATGATGTATACAACTTACGCTCTCCATCAATGCGACAGAGAAAACAATCTTACCTAATTCTGACTTGGCCGGGTACTTAAATATTTATTGCACTGTGCACTATTTTGAGAGAAGACGCATATTTAAATGTCTTTTTCTTAAGACAGGTACGAGACAGTGACTGCAAAGAAATCATTTCTTGTAACAGACATTTTATTCCTGCTTGGTTTCACTGTCTGGATATAATTAAGCTGTTCTTCGAAATTCACGTTCCAAGACTGTTACGCTGATACCTTGAATACACAACCATGTCACATTTGAACGCTGTAAATACGATACAGCATTTAAGCAGACAGAAACATTGTATGAAACATCAAAGAAACATGTACTGTGATTTTTGTAATCAAATTAAAGAAAAAATCATGTAACGTTTGTACCATAATTTCGGGCGAGACCTAATGTATTTAATAAATGGAGTATACATAATGCTGAAAAAGGCAACTGGGTTATATGTAAAATACATATATGAATCCCTTTTCCGTTTACTAGGTTTACTTATAGCAATGGACCATGTTTATCGAATAACAAGTAATTGTATAAACACATTGTAATGCATGCAAAAGCGGTACTGATCAGGATTTCAGTTTAAACAGTTCATTAGGTAATGTTTGCGTGCATTTACTAAAAGTAAGAACAATGGTCTTTAAAGTGTAGGGATAAAGGCATAAACACCATTACCATTTGTAGCTGACATAGTAATTGTATTTAAGGAAAGGTAAGGAAACAATTTACATAAGCTCTGTTATACATATTGATTTATAATAAAAGTAAAATCTGCAATAGGAATTGATAGATCCATACGACAAACTATTAAATTAAATAACAATAGATTTAACCACAACATTGGCATGTGTCCTTTTGTTAGCACTTTGTTTGTGGTGAAATTCTTACTGTAATCTATTGTTAAGCTAAACAGATTATAGGGATTATAGCCAGCTATGGATCTATGGATTGTGAAGAAGCAATGACACGACAATATTTTTAAATTCCTAAAATGTATTTTCGGCACAAACTCATTTTTAATTTATTTTCTTGACAAATGGGATTCATCTGGATTTAGTGGTAGGCAGTCTAAATTGAGTTGTTTCAAATGATTCTTTACCGTATCAGACAACTTATTTCCAGACATATCCATAGTCTGAGATTATGAATAAATAGTGTGAGAATTTTAGTCTGTGTTAAGTAAGTTTATTTTAAATTTATAAATGGGAACTATCTGACAGGGACAAACTTGTGCTCTTATATGAATAAACGCGAGATTTAAGTGGCTATATGGCTAAAAAATTACAATTTAAAAAATTCCCAACTAAATACAATTTGTTTAGCAAAGAATTTTAAAAAATGAATGTCCTTTAACTACTTTACTTTAGTATGTTCTACAACAGTAGGTCTTACTTCATTTAGCCAAATTGTACGAAGCAATACATATAAAAACATTTATTCAATACAAATGTAATTAAATTGTAGCCAAAATTGTTAAGATTGTCCAATAAACAAGAGAATTAATGATGAGAAAAATGTGACAATTCAATCCGTTCACACTTGTGGATGTACAAATAAAAGAGTTATTTCAGGCACAACGAAATATTTCTATACGTCATTTAAGGTGCAAGTTGTTATAGCAGACTTTTTCCCGTGCTTTACACAATTCAGATATCATAAATAAAACGCTATAATTGAAAAAGGTTCAATCTGTTTCGTCAACAAGTTCATAAATAAATAATAATAAAAAATGATTTAATATTCATATACAAACAACGCCTTTTCGATTCGCATCTCAATGACGCTAACCTATTGTAATCATATTTTCTATTTTTACTTGGTTGAGGTATTGGTTTGCCTACATTACCCTGTAGAAAATAGTTTGTTGTTAAGTATAATTTTTATAACAATGCACGTCTACTACTATATATGTATACTTGTAAATATCCGTATTTCTACTGTCTAAATTTACGCTCTCCATCAATGCGACAGATGAAACTATCTATCCTAATGGTGCCTTGACAGGGTTTTTAAATATTTATTGCACAATGCACTATTGTGAGAGAAAACGCATACAGGTTTTTTCCTAGACGGTAGCGAGACAGTGGTTGCAAAGGAATCATTTCTTGTAACAGACATTTTTTTTCCTGCTTGGTTTCACTGTCTGGATAAAATTAAGCTGTTCTTCGAACTTCCACGTTCCAAGACTGTTACGCCAATTCCTTGAATACACATCCATGTCATATGTGAACGCTGGAAATACGATACAGCATTATAGCGGACTGACACGCCTTAATTGTGATGTTATTCAAATTCTACTGTTTAATACGAATGTTACTATATATAGTAATACAAGCAGTACCCTTTTAGGGTGTTTATGGGGATAGCAAGGCGATTATCCGATTTTGGCCGGTCACGTGGCCGGTATTAACTTCGCATAATCGGCGTCGTGCTTTTTCACGTGCCGTTAAGAGCAACAAGCTACGTCACGAGTATTCAGAGCGAAGTAGAAAAAGAAACATGTTGTGTGATAATAATTTTGTAATCAAATTAAAAATATACTTTTGCACCATAATTTCGGGCAAGACCTAATGAATCAATATATGGAGTGTACATGTACATGCTGCTAATAAAGGCAGATAGGTTATATATAAAATATATATATGAATCCGTTATCCACTTTGAGGTTTACTTTAAGTTATAGGTCATGTTTATTAAATTAAAAGCAATGACATAAACAAGCTGTATTACCTAATCCAAATACTGAGTCAGGAAAAACCCCGTTACTAAGTATTGTTTTACTAAATACATGAAAAATAAGAACAATGGTTCAAGAGATGAGTGAAAAAAGCACACACAATAAAAGCGTAGCTTACATAAATACGTGTACAGGAAAGATAACAGAAACGAATTCACATGACCTCAATAACAAATATTTATTAAATTAATGAAACTAACGGTTGCATTTGAATTTGTGAAGAAACATTGGCGCGACACTTAAATCATTTTCCTAAATATATCAACGCAACACATTTGTTTTAATTCAAGTTCAATTCTTGACAAATAAAATTCAATTGTATTTAGAACTAGACAGTCTGAAATCAGTTGTTGCAAATGATCATTCACAGTATCAGACAATTTATTCCCAAACAGATGCACTGTCTGAGGTTATGAATTAGAATGTTGTCAGTTTTAGTCTTTATTAAGTAGGTTTATTTGAAAAATATGAATGGGAACTGTCTGGCAGAGACAAATTATTGCTCTTATCAGAATAAATGCGAAATTAAAGTGGTTATTTGTCTTAAAACATACTTTACAGTATTTCAGAAAATGATACATTTGTATATGATAATATATTTTACAATTCAGATGTCTGTTAACTTCTTTACAAATGGTGTTTCTCTACATGCAGTTGTTTTTGTAAGAATTTATTCGTTATCTAACCTATTGCATCCTTATATTAGGCCAAAAAACATGGCACTATAATGGTACTTTCTGTTGCTACTCTAATGGATGCTCGACCATAGTTTGGTCGTGCAACTAAACGGATGAAAGTAAATGGATCGGAATGACGGCTACGAATAAGAAATCAGGCTGTCATCAAAATAATACAAGTGTTATTGAAATCAATAAAACTTCATCAAACGTGAAATGGGACTGGTTTAATTGACGCAGAAACAAAAAAAGTCACACGACAAGGACCCAGCCATAAAAGGGCAGAACCAATTTACCAAATGTGAACACTTTAAACCTCAAGCACGTGTCTTTCATTCACAGGGCCAGATGTCGGGTTCGATCTCAATGAAGATTGTCTCAGGGACTCATAGACTTATTACATTGAGGGAAAGCAAGGTAAGACTGTTTATTTATAAGCAATAATTTGTTTTATTAAATTCACATCACAACCTCTTTATCATCCGTACACGCTATAATTATTATGCATTATAGTTTAACAATGCGACTTGATAACCTATAAACAATGGTTTTCGTTGTTCATATTTAAACTAAATTCTTATCCATGTCATTGCTGAAGTAAACTATTACCTTTACCAACTTACTCACTCGACAGATGCGTGTGCGGGCCTTCTTCGACTACAACCCTCTGTACGACATGCTGAATCCGTGTCCCGAGGCGGGCCTGACATTCTGTCGAGGCGATGTTCTACACATCGTGTCTCAAGACGATCCCTGGTGGTGGCAGGCTAGAAAGGAGGGAGAACGCACCGGGCGGACCGGTCTTATACCTGCTCGACAACTCCAGGAGAGGTGAGTGATTGATTATTAATTTATATCATTTATAATAATAATTAATTTTTATTTAATTCAATCATTCACTCATTTATTCTGTGATTGATTCGGTGGATGATTTATGCATAGAAAAGATGTTTGTTGAATATTTGGTATTCTGTACAGATTTGATTAATTAATTGATCGATTGATCGATCGATAGATTGATTGATTAATTGATTGGTTGATTGATTGATTAATTGATTAATTGATTGGATTGATTAATTGATTGATTGATTGATTGATTTCGGAAACGTGGTTTTGCTTACTACCATAAACACGATAAAACGTAATATTTTTATATTAGTTACTATGACATTGATGCATATTTGTTCTTTCAGAAATGAAATTGTAAAGCGTTACCATAGTGATGAAGATCTCAGATACTGTTCGGGGCGTTCTTCACGTGAGTAAAATCATTTAAAGCCTGTGGAATAATCTTATTTCTAATATAACGTTTTCGAACTATGCTTTTAAATGTAACCGGTAGTTAAGGGGTTTTCACGTCTATTCACAGTTTTGAGGCATAAACAATTAGCACATGCAAACCTCTCCTCCCCATATCGGTTCACCATTTCAAGGCGGATCCAGCCCGTGCCATATCAGCCCGAAAGTTCCCCGAGCCAGACGAGTGAAGAAGACGATGTACCAGGCGCAGCTCAGTGGAGGTACACCCGAGCGTCTGCGTAGAGGTACATCGCCTCTACTAGCTGCAGAAAACACGCTTACCTCACATCGAATTAACTAACATATCTCCAGCTTACATATAACCATCTTACATAAAACCATCCAACATATAACCATCTTACAACCTATTTTCAAATAGTGTTCTCTGGTAATTTATCTTAGAGGTACATGTACATGTATATCGCATATAACACACTTTCCTAACATATAGGAACACACATGATCATGACTGTTGGGTTTGACAGTCTTAACACTTTTTAGGTTATATGTCGATGGTTAAATACCTGGCCCGAGTTTTCCTAGCACACTAAGCCGACCACAGATGTGGCGCAGTGGTAATGCGTTCCCCCCGTGAACGGGAGGTCGTGGGTGCCACCCGTGACCGCGTCATACCAAAGCCGTTTTAAAAACGGTACCAGATGCTTCCTTGCTTAGCGCTCAGCATATAAGGATAAGTCTGGCTCCTCTCCCCTTTTACACCTCGTTAAAATGAGATGGACTCCAGTCGGAACTAGCGGTCGAGAGTGATTAATATACAAGTTAAGAAAACTTGCTTGAGAATCGACCTTAAATAATTAGTACATGTATAAACTATAAATTTATCCGACCAGTAATGTACCGGTTTTTTTCTCAGATAATCTAAAAACAAAAACTATTTAATCTACCTATTTTTGTTTATGTTGTGTGTTTTAACATCATTAATTTGTTTGCTTGACATGATAATAGTGATGCTTTTCTTCTCACTAGAGTACGATCTAGAGGATATTCCCACATACGAGGAAGTGGAGTTGTTTCAACCACGGCCCGGGGTCTACCGTCCTGTTGTGCTCATTGGTAGGTCCTTTTGCAGTAGCATGCCCCCTTGAAACAATATCATGTTCTCACTAACCGTTTGGTGTGTTGGCCTAATCATATTTATTTTGTTAATGTTACGGTTAACATCCTTTTCTGTCTTTTCCAAAACATTTTAGATCATTGGTAAACTAACTTGCTTTAATGATACTTAGGTTACCTCTGCGTCCGTCCTATATATAAGTTTGTGCTAATGTACGATTTCTCTGCATTTATTTTTCATTATGTATATGCCCGTGTTTTTATATTGGTTTGCTTATTAACGAATCAACATAATCTTGACTTTGTTCTTAGCTATAAATGACTGAATTCAACTAATAAAACAGTATTAATAAAATCATTCAGACATAAGTGACCTCCCTTTCATCTGTTTAAGTAAATGCCAAAACCAAAATATATGGTAAATGTTTTGTTCAAATAGAATTGCTCAGTTTCGCCTTTTCTTTGAGTGTTAAAATAATTCAGGACCCCCAGGCGTGGGACGCAACGAGCTTAAGCGACGTCTCATGACGTACGAACCAGACAGATTCCGCGACGTCGTGCCGTGTAAGTTATTTACATATAAAAAAACTTAAAATGATGTTCGATTCCCGACAAAATGAAGGAAACGCTCATTAATATGTCAAATAGTGCAAATGCGAGTAACCAGTGATACAGATTCAGTCTTCTGATTGGCCCAAATGACGTTGTGCGTTATGGTGTAACGTAAACTCTAGCATTTTTGCCGGGCATCGGACGTCAAATCAAGCGGTCTGTCGCTGCGTTAATTGTTACCGAACCTAGTTTCTCACTCAAATACGAATATCATGCTTTTGCTTGTGTTGTATACCTAACTTTGAACAATCCTAACAATCAGACACCTATACATAACCGCAGCGGTGGCTCAGTGGTTAGAGCGTTCGCCCCGTGAGTGGGAAGTCGTCGGTTCGAACCCCGACCGCGTCATACCAAAGACGTTATAAAAATGGTACCAGATGCTTCCTTGCTTGGCGCTCAGCATATAAGGACAGGTCTGGCTTCTCTCTCCTCTCAAACCTCGTTCAAAAAGAGATGGATACCACCCGGAATGAGCGGTCGAGAGTGATTAATATAAGTTGGAATAACTTGTTTCGCAATCGACCTTAAATAAATAAGTTTAAATCAAAACCTATACATAAATGTATTCCCCATTTTATGTTCAGTCACGAGTCGGAAGAGAAAACCACACGAGGAGGAAAGCCGAGAATACCACTTTGTGCCGCGCGAGGAGATGGAGCGAGGCATTATCAACCACAGGTACTATGTTACAAGACAATGTTGGACAGAAGCTACATTATACAACTATTGACCTATCGACAGCCCGCCCCAAATGGCGTCTTGACGGACCAGCTTTGTCGGGCCATCTATTGTATTCACTTGTCAATCATGCCTATCACACCATCACCTTGTCCGATAATTGGTCAGTAATATTATAATGGAGCGATATGGCTTTTATATTATAATAAGTATTCAGGCAAGCGATTCGTAAATCATGAAGACCAGGTCGGAAAGGCGGGCTGTCTATAGGTCAATTATTCTAACACCGTCAAATGCTTTCTCCATATAGACAAAGAAGAAACCAAACCGTGCTTAAATACTTATCATAATTCATAAAGCACATGTATGTTACCGAAATATTTACGCTCGTCCTATTTACTCCCCAAAATGTAAAAAGAAAACTTACTCTTTAATATTACGGCCTTTATGGCTCCGTCACAATGTCGGCGATCTGTCGGGGATAAGTTTTGGCCGGGGGATGTCGTAGGAAAAAAAGAATCCTTGAATAATCGTAGCAATAATCCTAATTAAAGTGGGGCAGTCACATTGTCTGAAATTTTTTAAAGGATTTTGACCAGGTTTTGTCGAAAAAACGTAGGATGAGCCTCCGATGGCCTCCGATTGCATCGGAGGCGATTGGAGACGACATCTGCGAGCGTCTTTTCATTTAATTATAAATTTGCGACAGGCCGCAGGCGTCAGGAGAGCGCCTCCGACGGGTGCAAAATCGTGAGATCTGTCTCAAGATTTTGTTCGAATTACCCGGGTTTTACCAATCGCCGACACATCGCAAATGATTTGTGACTGAGCCATTATGCTCAAATTATTACTCGAATGAACTTGCAACTATTCTCTAATTGACGATTTAGGATACATAATGTATTTCCTAAATCTGTATCGTGTGGTTCCTAATAATATATTTTTTTTTAAATTTAAACACAACACGTTAACTAGTTGTATGGAACAGACTAACAAGAAGCAAATAAATGAAGTTTATCAAGCACATTTGTTTAAATATTTCTGTTTGTGGAGTAAAGCACCTTTCAAAAAGAAATTCGTTATTCAATTTTGTATAAAGGTTTCACATATTTCAAACTAATGCTTAGTTCCGCAATTAAATATATCCATGCTTTACTTTTCTTGTGTTCGTGTGATAAGGTTTATCACAAACACGAAATACGATTTTTTACTAGGCCAGATTTTCACCAGACAATCATAACTATAATTCATTTGATTAAAACTAACCGTGCACTGTTATAAATAAGGACTGAATTTCATTCTGGCTGCGTTAATGCGATTTTGAACGCAATAATAAAACTGGCAGTTCCATGAAGCGCGTTATATTATAAAATCTTTAAGTCATTGATGAAGCATTGTATTCATAAGGTTTTGAAAGCAATCGTTTTGTTTCTATCAAACTTCATGTTGAATGTCAATATATTCATGATTGACAGTTAAAGAACATCAGAAAAAAAATTACATGTTGAATATAAATATATGATCATGATTGGTAGTTGGGGAACTGTCCATTGTAGCACACGAGAAAGGTATTTTATCTCATACGTATCAATGTACAGGTTTGTAGAGTTCGGAGAATTCAAGGGGAATCTATATGGAACGACGTACGCCTCCATCCGGGCTATCATCTCTTCCGGTCGCATCTGTCTTCTATGTCCACATACACAGGTAAATACCCAAGAAGCAAAGGCAACATGTATATATCATGATTGCCGATGAAATTAAGGCCGAAAAGACACAAGTGCCACAGGAAATGTTTCTGCAAAGCCCAAAGTTTACAACTGTTTTTTCTTCAATTTATATTAGCTTGCGCGCCAACGTAACTTGATATGTGATTTGGTGAGGAAAAAGTGGTTACTTAAAGTGCGGGATCCCATTGCCTATTTTAAGTCATCACAGGACTATATGTACTACAATGTAACTTTCACGAATATGTGCACTTAGCACTTCGTATACTGAGGTATGATGATGTTGCTTGTTGTTATTCGGCGTAGCTGTCTAAGCTCACTTTTGACCTACATTTCTGTATAATGACGTCTGTCTGGGATTACAGAAATCCGCCGTTCTATTGGATGATTTCATAAGCACTGAAAATGACGTGTAGGGAAACAGAGAGAATCCCATTTTCGATTGGATAAACCTGATACGCGCGAAAAAATAAAGGCCACACTATTGTGATGCATGTGTTTTACACAATTTTGCTTCGTTCGTAGATTAAATTTTTGCGGTATTGCTTTCTAAAGTGTTTTATATTGAAACAAGCATAGTAACAAGTCTGACATATTACCAAATAATTATTAGGTTAGCCTCACTACGTCCAGATTCCGAGTTTCACACTTTGAGAGTCATGAAATAAGTTTGTGCTGTAAAATTTGCTAAAAGGTTAGATGTAAATCTGGAATTAAATTGAATCTAAGAGGTTTAATTCTACTGTTATATGTAATGAATTAAATTCAAACCTGGAACAATACAAACATTTATTTTATGAAAAAATTAAAGGTATTGTTGCCCACGTTTCCGACTACGAGTTCATTGGTCTAGTAGAGATTATATAACGCAAGAACTTTTGAGTTGAAAATGTCATTTAATGGTATTGACTTGAGCATGTACTTTGTGTACAAGAAAAGTTTTTCCTGCCTCTGTCTGTCATTACACAAGTAATAAACCTCCTTAATGGAATTTGAAGACATCACTTACTTTCTAACAAAGTTGGCCAAAGAAGATGTCCACTGATCATTGACAATAATAATTTTCATTTTTTCTGTCATCTGTGTTAGATATATATTTACAAGTACTTAGCCTTGTATTTTCCCCCTTTTTTAATCCGACGCCGTTCGTCTTTTTTGAAGACATTTCTTGTTGATGATGTTTTCAGACTGTGCTTTATATTAAGTATGTTTACTGCAAAAGTTATATCTTATAGTTTGTATCCTAGGCTCTCAAACTGCTGCGTTCACCGGAAATCAAGCCGTTCGTAATCTACATCAAGCCCCCGCCAATAGAGGTCATCCGCATGACCCGGAAACAAAACCGAGCCATGAAAACGCTGGAGGGTGGGGCAACGCGACAGATGACGGTACATGGTTCATTAAATTTATCATTTTTTAATGTAGTTCTTACAATTGCATTTGTAGAAATTAATATAATTATTATGGCTTATTTATGTAAGACATCTAGAAAGACGTTATTAAGCGTGTTGGCAAAATCATTTTGTACAGTTATCTATTTCGATAAGGTAATTATGAGTAAGTAGCTACAATTAACTAAAACACGGCTAGTTTTTATATTACGCCGATATATAGTGAATGGTGACTTCCTAGACCAGGGCATCTTACGGTGTGGCAATGAGGTCAACATAATAATTTTATCAGGTATAAATTGGCGTAAAATCACTAAAAAAGGTATGCGTGTTAGGGAAACGGAGCTTGTCCACCGCATTATTTATAAGTCTCGAAAATTGAGTTGTTTGTTTACAAAATTAAAAGATTAAATCGTTCTAATGCTTCAGGACGAGGATTTCACGGACATGCTGAGCATAGGCGCTAAAATAGAAGACAAATACGCTCACCTGTTTGACGCTGCAATTATCAATGACGACATCGTCAAGGCATCGAAACAATTTATGGTTGTGATTAACGAACTCCAGGCCAAGCCGCAGTGGGTTCCATTGCAGTGGCTGAGATGACGTCATTTGACGTCACGTCTTGGCACGTGATTGCTAGTGCGTATTTGACGTCATAGTGTTAGGAATTAGTGCAACTTACGAATGTAAATTTATAGAATGGATGGCATGGGCAGTAAAAAAAGGTCACACAGATATAAAAATAAAAGCTTCATTGTTCATGGAAGAATATTTATCATTGAATAAACGTCACATTATTCAGACTTTAAAAAATAATTGATCTAGACGTGTACATGTATTTTAATTGTTACTCTGTATAAAAACTATGTAAATAGAATTAAATAGTAATTATGTTACGACGGCAAAAAGGGCAACTACCTAGTTTATAAAATTATGTATGATATATTTTATTTATACTGAAGAATATCAGTTAGTGTCAATGTTAAATGGACATTTTTGATAAACTTGTTACTAAATACGTAGGCTCGTATTTAATATACATATATATAATTTTTCGTTTGTAAATTGTAAATAAATAAAGTATTGAAACAGGTGTCTTTATAGCTTCAGTAATTGCATTACCGATAGTATAAACGAATAACTCAATATTAAATAAATCTTTCAGCAGCGAATGGTATGCTGGGAAAGTCACCCTGTCGTCTACATTTCACAGTGTACATTTTATGTTTTTGAACATGTGTGCTATTTTCGTAATATTCAGAAAAATAAGGTGTTTTTTACACTACAACCATCGTCGGCAACCACAATACTTTCTTCCGTTACCCTTTATACGTAGCATGGGCAATTTGACTGGCAAAATCTCGTTTTCATGAATATGCGTGAGGCAGGGGAGACCAATCTTATTCCAGAGCAATCGCATCTTACAATTAAATACTCAATTATAACGAGGACGTCATACTGGGATTTTCTTACTTAAAATAGTAACTAACGCACATGTTTTTGAATGGTAATCTTTCGTACGGATCCCGGCCCGGCATCGACTGATGTTATCATATATAGACGTCAGCCGTACGATTTGTGAACACGTAATGAAATAGTGTTTAAAATCGTCCAGTGCCCGTGCGATTCTACATTTTGCCAATGAGTTGTAAATCATTACAATTGTACGGCGTCAGTTTTATTTTTGGACAATAGCATAAAGAAAACACTGGTAGGTATTATTGTTTCAAGTTTTAAACCTACTCAGTGATAAACTTATTACACATGTCTAAAGACGCTCTCACACTGGGCTCCGCGTGTTGATCGCGTGTGCATCGCGAGGAAAAACTGTCAAACGCGAAGTAAACGCGGTAACAAGTGGATGACACGTGAA
>Ga0224511_10002248_pt1 | contig 12804 bp, 10 predicted proteins | sample SF_May12_sed_USG_2_FD_169988 | JGI IMG/M metagenome (GOLD analysis project Ga0224511, IMG submission 169988) | Sediment microbial communities from San Francisco Bay, California, United States - SF_May12_sed_USGS_8_1 | ecosystem: Environmental > Aquatic > Marine > Sediment | place: USA... | reverse complement strand
CAGATTGCGAGCTCAATGCTCTACCACTGAATTATCCTGCTATCCCTTCAATAGAGATAACAGATGAAAATATTTTACCTCTGTTTTCCCCAAAGGGTCTGGCCAGGAAACTAAACACAGACACTCCGAGCAGGAAACAAGATGGAGGACGAGCGATCTTGTTCAGCTCGCTGGCCCAGATATGCTATCTATGTCTATTCCACAGTCTCAGTGGTAGGATATCATCATATCTACCCAGTGCTCTCATAATCACAGTGAAATCGGGTATTTTGCAACAGTGCATACTTTTAACAACATGGGATATGTGAATCTTGAGAAGACAGGGTACATATACCGTATTTACTACTAAACTACAGAGCGCAAAGTTTCATAAGTACCACAAAGAAGTTACGGGTAGATTGGTCCAATGAAAGTAGTAAGGATGTAAAATACATACCTTCTGAAGTACCAGGTGTTTAATGGATGGTGGATTATTACCCTTTACTTTTCATACCAGTATTCTCAGCGTCTGATCATCAGGGTGAAAGGATATTGGAAAAGCTCAGTATTATCAAACCTTTGCTCAAGATCATTGGATACTGGAGTCAAGTTAGATTAGGTCAATTTTATTTTATGCGCATAAGGGGTGAGTTATCCAAATGGTCCATGAGAGAATATGTGGCAGTAAGACAAACTCATTGGTCAAAAATAAATTCAAAGGTGGTTCAGTCAGATATCAAGGATTTCACAATTTAGAAGTTGAAGTGTTTAAAAGCCCTACAAAGCTGGTGAGTTATCTAAATTATTTTAGATGGTTGAAATGTAAATGCTTTATACATAGCCTGCAGTCTTGTTGAGTGTTCTAGGCACTAGTCGTAAGAGTCTGTTAGATGATCACCCATCATGAAATTCCTGGCTTCTATCTCTCCAGAACAAGCCTCAGGCCTCAAAGTGTGCAGGACGTACAGCAAACTCCCGGCATAGGGCAATGAAATAGAAATAAAAATATTTGAAATAGATGCAAAATATTTTGAACATCAGACATGTTCGTTTTTAGAGGTTCACATTCAATGTTTCACACAGGAATCACTGAAGAGACACGAGCAATGTTTTTCTAGAAGTTCCCCACGCATTATTTTCACACGCACGCACGCACGCACGCACACACACACACACACATTCGGTGGGGGTGAAAGGAGCCAAAGAGGAAGGGTAGTTTTTGGGAGTGGCCATTTTCAACTCCACCACAGGCCGGAGAGCCAGGTTGCATAGCTTTACAGACCGTTCTTACTTTTTTCATTTTCAGCTAGTCGGAGGAGGTCTGGTAGGGGTAGGAGTCTTTTTGCTAAAGAGTGAGAACTCACTCAAGACTCTTTACACAACAGTGCTGAGCTCCGGACAGTATGATGATTTTAGTCTATTGCTGTTTATCCAGCTTTCATCACTGATTATTGGGGCTTGTATGATTCTAGCCTCCGTCAGCCTCGGTGTGTGCGGAGCCTACAAGATGAATCGCTCATGTATGGCGGCGGTGAGTCATAGGGAGATAACCTCTTTCACGGCGGAGGTGATCTGGCTTCCGGATGTATAATGAAGACCTGGAAGTCACATCACTTGAATAGAACTTAGAGTCTTAACTAAAAATTGATAAATATAAGGCTATTTTATGCGAATAAGCATCAGTGGAGTGATGTTTATGATATGATCCATGAGAAGGCATACAAAACATTGGGTTATTCCACCTTTTCTGTTTTTTCCTTGTAGTACGTAACCGTGGTAATATTTGGATTCATTGTTCTTGCTGCTGTTGGTTTGACTGCAGTGGCACATGAACCCGCGGTAAGTTATGATATCTCATAAACAGCTAAACTCTCCATCTGCTGGAGAGTTTGATAAGTGACGCACTAACAGGGACATGATGTCAATACATAATACTGCTAGAATCAAATAAGATAAAGTCCGTGCTCTACATTATAACTACTACCAACTTTACTTGAAGTAACTGCTTTACCATACAGATACTAAAACATCCTGAGTCCATGCCCTCGCCATGCCATGAAGGCTCCCGCCATGAGTTTGAACTCCTTGCATATACAATTCTCAGCCCCTATTGCTCCAAAACACGCTTTAGGTTTAGGAGAATTGGTAAAATGGATGGCCAAAGGCTTGTGTAGAACACTCGGCCAGCTATCCTAAATATCTGAGTTTTAATCAACTCATTGCTGCCCAATGTGCTTAGACTAATACCACGTCAGCAACTACTTCTCTTTGCAGTTCAAAGAGGATATATTGGCCAAATCAGCAGAAATATCAGATGACACAAAGACACTGGAACACTACACCCGACTTATTATGATCTGTACACTGGGACTAGCAGGCTTTCAGGTAAGTGTCAAGTGAGTCGCCTCCTTCAGGGCACATCCAGAGTGAAGTAGGTTTTATACTCTGATTTGGAATGGCTTCAGATATCTGTAACTCAGAATTTTATAAACAAGTTTTGACAGATCACTGGCTGTCGTCTCCGTAACCCGGGTTCAATTCCCGATCATAGTGGAGTATTTCAAAGGATTTTTCCTGGCTGATCATGTGTGATGCCTTGTACACAGGTTTGGGAGGGCCAAAGGCTAAGACCACGGCTGAAACAGTGGTGCGCCCTCTCTTAGAAAAAATGCCTTGACGATCATGAGATGCCTACTGATCAAGCTGGTCTACATCGAACCAAACATATACCAAATATATGGAGCATCAAATTCTCATCTTTGATGATCATGTGATTGTTTCAGTAAAACCTCCATTTCCCGCTGTAATTGGTTAAATCACCTGACATAGGCCTATTCTAGTTTACATGCTGCGTTTGCAATAATGTATTTGGTTTTGTTCTTATAGCTGCTTGGAGTTATCCTCACCTGCTGTCTACAGAAAGCCATAGAGGACATCAGTAAACAATGACATGTAATAGCTATCATTCATATCAGTTTTTATACATATACCCTACTACTGTATGTACCCCCAGACTACCCACCATATAATTACTCTCTACCTAGTAGCTGGCTGCCCCGGCATCAGTCGTGATTCGTCTATACCATAGCAGACTGAACAAGGTTGGCATAGTAGAGGGTGACTATGCCCAGGGCCAGCTCCACTCTTCCAGAGCACCTGCTGATTCAGTGCGAAACACCAGCTAAAAAACTGATTACTCTCACAGTACCAGTAATGCCGCAGGCTAACTGATATTCGCCAAAGACAAAAGTAAATGCGTGACTTTATGCTGTGTAAAGGACAGGACTTTGAGAATGGGACGTAAGAGTTATCCTCTCACTCCACGGATATGGCAAACCTAATGCGTTTGCTGGATATAAGATCAGTGTGTTTTTCATATAAGTTATCATAAATATACCTAGGTTGTGCAAAATTAAAACATTCCATGTATAATCTGATTTCTTTACATCCGATTGTGGTAAATGGTAAGAAATAATATTTTACTCTTATAAAACATATTGAGCCCTTACCCCAGTAATGAAAGACGCCAGAGCAGTTGGTGCTTAGAGTCATATCAGCCACATGCAGACCTCAGAACAACAGCTGCACAACATCAGTACCATGACAGTGCAACATCAGCACAACACCAATGCAGTACCTTTACAACATCACTCCGGTGCGATGTCATTTTGTATAACACCTTGAGGACCATATCCGCTAGCGACCGTTAGTCGCGCAACAAACTTTATAACTTTTGTCTTGTTTCGAGAATTTGTATAACCAAGGACACATCTCTTGCCTCACCGATCATTTTCAATCAATTGAAACGATTTATTTTTTCTGTTAAATTGAAATCACTCGCGTTACATTTAATAAGTCACTATTTTTATAGTTAGTGACAGCCGTGAATTCCTATTGATAGGAATTGGGACTATACAGAAAAATAAAGGTTGTGTATTGAAATTGTGTTGTGGAAGCAGAGTACAATGTAGTTGTGTTTGTGAACATTGTCATTGTCTACATTTCTTTTTTTAAGATAGGGTCCTTTAGGTGTTACCAACCACCTTTGGGGTCTGTGCTGCTGCTGTTTTCACATCAAGCGAGTTTGATCCTGTCAGGTTTTTTGTTATTTGGTCGCCAATCGTCAAGTCTTCGGCTCCGCCAGTATTCATGTCTGTTGGATGCCCACATTTTTCTGTTTCAGATTTCAATGGTCATCAATAGTTCAGCTATATATTATATTGGCTGAACCTTACAAAAGTCCATGTCAGTGAGATAGTAGCATCATTGTTGTATTTAGTAGACTAACTTTAACATCCGAGTCTCCTCTCGTCAACGATTCTGTCAATCGAGGTGTCGAATCACGACGCCGTATTCAGTCCTAGCAAGCTCAAAGAGATCAGGGCCCGAACATTTTGATTTCCTGTCAGGCTCAGAGTCAGAAGTAGTTGGCAACCCTGTTCTCCCACTGTCCTCAGATATTCGTGTTCTTTTGGCACCCAAAAACTGAAGCATGGTGATTGTTGCTGATCGGCAAACTGTCTCACCTCCATCGCTGATTGATACGACTATGATGTTTCGCTTCCGGTTACACTTTTTCTGGTTTGCTGGAAGTCTACAACTATATTGGTGATCCTCTATGGTGATAGCTCAGAGATCAAGAGCTTGGTCAAGTGAAGTGTGCATTTGAATCGGAGTCCGCCGTGCTTAATGGTCCTGGGTTGGCGCGGAACTGTCTTTGGGTATCAAAGGCTTTGGCTTTGATACCAAAAACTGTGATCCTGCTGCATGATCTCTGATTTGTGCCTTTTACAATTGGTAGAGCCCTGCAAATCCAATGCCTACCATCAAGCAATCCGCAAATTTCTATTTTCCAAATTCCCCCCATCATATAGTGTATCACACTACCATACAAACAGCAATTCAGCGCAATTCAAAGTACAACTAAGCATAGGACTCCATACAATGGATCAATGATTACGTATAATCTTCATTACCCCAACCTTTGTGCCTTTTCTAAAATGACAGCGATATAAGATTGCTTGATATTAGGGATATGAAGAAATAGTTGCTGGGTTTATACGTGGATGTTCGTCGATGGAACGCTTCATCGACAATTCACGCAGTGACGACGAATGAAAATGATGTGGCAGCACACGGTGTCGATCCGAGATCGACACGAGATATTCGCTCAACGTTCATCTCGATTCGCCAGTTTTTACTTTGAGGTTCAGGCTGGGAAACTTACAGCGAGTCACACTAATAGCCGCGCTAACGTTTGGTAGTTGTATCGAGATTCGACGGATATGCGTGAGGTCTCTTCGGATATTCGTGCAGTCTCGACTCTCGATTGACAATCGCTCGCCGCCGCCGCTCCATACGGGCTTCTTTCATCAACAAACTCAATCGTCGACCAGGGATTCATTGACGAACATCCACGTATAAACCGACCAATAGAGGTTTTCCTCCAATCAACACTGGTACTCGTATTTCAAATAGACCCAACTTTTTACGTTTATCTTTTGTTTTACATATAGAGAATAATATAATTTTCTCTTCGACTCCCTTGAATAGTCCTTAAAAGTCAACAATTTAATTTAAGCTGAACTATAATAAGTTATGAGATCAAATAGGATCACCTCATCCTGGCATTACTTGTAGGGAGTCACCGTCTTTGTTCAATCGCCTAGAACATGTGGACAGCTACAAGTCGATATCCGCTCTGAAGTATAAAAGGGAAACTCACAAGCTCAACTCGTACGTGACAGAGTTTGAGTCGAAGGCGAATGATGATGTTCTGATGATAGGTAACACATCGCTGGGTGACATAAACGTACGTGATAGTGATACCCAGCCACCTTCCGTGTCAAACTTAGATCTGTTTACAGTGTGACGCTCAACGATTTCAAGTGATTATGTGTCGGTGCATCTAATCATCAGATAGGTAACTGATCTTCTGTAACCTCCAATTGCATTATAATTGCTTGATACCTATGTGACAATCAGGCGCTAAACATGTACTGGCATCAGACTTAACACGTGTGGAGATGAGGCCACGCGCGTGGAAGTAAGGTCTAGCACATGTAAGGGAAGTCAGCTTTTAGCTGGTCTAAAGTTTTCCCCGAGTGATTCCCGAACGACTTAACCTCTTTTGCTAGACACAAAGTCAGCGAGGACATTGGCGCTGGTGGCATATCTTTAAACCACGTAAGCTCATGGTAAGTTAGCAGGGTATTTGGTGTTATCAAGTGGGGGAAGGGCACGGATATCAGTGGTACTGGGTTGGGTTACCACATAGAGTTATCTTCCCCTTTCTCTCTGTGGACGCCGTGAGCAGGTTTTTATCTAATTGGTTTTGTCAGTGAATTTAGACACAGGTTTTGTGGTATGGTGATGGGGTTTTGGAGTCTGTGCATATATGTGGTGTTACCTGCAACAACAAACCCTGAAACAGGAACAGACCTTGTGGGGATCAGAATGCCTGGTCATGAGCCAATGGAGAGTTTGTGTATTTGGTTTTTTCCTGACTGCGTACTGAAACTTTCGTATGTAAAATAAGGGGGCAGCGTTGAAGGCTGAGGTCACAGATAAAATTACCAGAGTTTAAAGAAGCACCATCCCCTTCCCATCGTTGACTATTCATTTACATACCATTATAAGCCATGCATTCACAATCTATGAAGGCCACGAGCCCGCAGCTGTAAGCTGTACGTAATGCTATAGGCCACGCTTCTATCTGTTATAGGCCATTTACGGGGATCTGACGGTAACTTGATTTGATTACAGAGGAGCCAATGGAAGTTCAATTGGGATATCACTCCACATCCTATTGAGATAAAACTACCGAAAGCTCTGAGAGGAGTTAGAAATAAACTCCCAGGTATAGCTTACCTCACACTGAGGTGTCCCTGTACCTTGTGTTACCTCATACTGAGATTTCCCTGTACCTGGTGTCACAATAGAGACCTCAGGCACAAGAGAGCGACTCTGTAACAACTACAGTTCTAAGAGTTGTGTTGTTGTAATGGTTTAGTAATTCTCAGCACGCTCCTGGATTGAGTAAATGGCTGGGCTTATATGTGCACATAAGCCATAGAAGACTTTTCGAATGTTGAGCATAGTGCAGAAATAAATCAACCGACCAATCTTATTCACCATATTCCTGGATGGTCAATGGCAGATCTCTTGCTTGAACTGATGTGGCCAATAAGAAAGGTTGCTCTGTAGGTCGTTCAGGTGTGTACCATGAGGATATCTTTCATTCACTGCTATATATAGTGAAACTTCTAGGCCGGGTACTTGTTTTTTGCCAGTTGCAGCTTAGCATGGAGCACCACGAGCGGATCAGTAGTGACGCTCCACCTCACTGTAAGGCTTGTTTTTGTTTTGCTTGAGATAGGATTAAAATGAAGAGCACATATTTACAATGAGAGCCCCATGACAGGGTTTTGAACCTAGGTTCTCATGGTTGTGACTCCAGTACCCTATCACTGGCCTATGCAGTCATACAGTGAACCATGAGATGAACGGCAAATAATTGGCTTCCAAGCCGGAGACCTTGGCTCCTGGGTATGTAGTCGTCTCATAGTTTCCAAACAAATCAGCTTCCGTGAACAGCTAATCGATTCAGGTGAGTGATGGTAAATACACACTTCTCTCCAACACTCTCTCAGACCAACGTGAATACCCTACTCTCTCACTAGTGTATAAAATGCGTAGATGCTATGTTAATGTCTTTATGTATTCACTGGTTGGTGTATCTATCTAAGTCTTCATGCAAGTTCATCAACGTTTCAGGTTGTCTCATAGCCATCAATAGTCGTCGGAGAAGCAGCTGTTAAAGGGCCAACTTGTACCGGCGACGGTGTAACTGAGGTGGGAGCGCCACTCCTCTTCCTCACCGCCTTCACCTGCCCTTCCCAGCTCTGGGGAGAATCAGGTACCCAACCTTTTATTGCTGGGTGAACGGAGAGAGTTATTGAAAAATCCCATGCTCAAGCTGTGGTTTGATTCCGGGACCTTCAGCATTAGTGGTGAGCGCTCTAACCACTCAGCCACAATGCTTTTTTAACCTACAAGGCATAGCTGCTGTAGACCAGGTTTGATCCTTGTAGGCATCGCGAGATAGAAGCTATCTTTTCTATGAAGACGCTACTCCGCTTTTTACCACTGTTTCAGCTGCAGTCCTAGGTTATAGTCCTGGATCCCAGGTCTGTGTACGAGGCAGCGCATATGACCAGCCAGGGATATACTTCGCTACTGTTGGAAATCGAACCCGCCTTACAGAGAAGACAGACAGTGAGATACTGTCATTCTCCCACTGGGCTATCATGACCTCCGCTATAGGTTGGGTTAATTTTATTTTAAATGGATAGCATTGTCAACTAAGAGCCTTGTTTTCACAATGGTTCATACAGTTAACTGTGTGTTTCATATAATTTTACGGGTCTAGAGTCAGCCCCAGGCATGTAGGGCATGTTTGTTGTATAATCGCTGAACTGGATGAGAGACAGATAGAGCCATCTGTTAAGATCTGATAAGATAAGGCCATCTTACTTTACATAGATTGCATCACCTACCCAATGGTTTATTTTCAGGAAGTTTTGTGGAGGTGGTATTCTACGAAGGGGGCTTCTCTTATTTAACATCATGCGCCGAATCCGGCAAGAAAGAAAGCGCCAAGTGTCACACTTGAAATCAAACCCGAGTCACTTGGTCTAAAGCCGAATACGCTAATCACTAATCCACCAACTAGTCTCTATGAAAGTGTCTAGGTATGAGAGTACATGTAGCGTGAGAGAGAAACTCAATACCCTGGTTAAGGTAAAGGTTGTCCCATAGTCCTATGGCCTTCGGGAAAGTCAACTTGTACCAGGCAACGTGTAGCTGAGGTGGGGTCACTCCTCTTCCTTACTGCCTTGAGTCCTTCAGGATCGGTAATAAGCGGTATAGCACTCGGCCACAGTGCCTCTCTGGTACCTCCGAGAATAGATAATGAGATGACACAGCTGTATCACTTTGGTAGCTTCAGTGCCTTCTGTCTGTGGGATTTTTACATTCATAATGCTGTCAAAAGCACAGGTGACATCCGGTCATAAAAAATATGCCAGCCTCAGTGGGGTGAACTATCAGTTCTTACCATAGCAACATCAGGAGGCTAGAAGCCAGTATGGAGTGGCGTGTCCTTTTGTTTTACCCGGAAGTCATGTGAACCTTAGCACTGTTTATCTCATTTTATTGTATAAGAGCCGTGCATGCGGGATGATTTGATTCTGACACGCTCATGCACTATCCTCCCCCTCAATCATTCAGAACTGTACTAGAAGATAGATTTGTTTACCGAGTATAGTTAATATAGTTTACTGCAGGCAACAAACAATAGCCGCATGCACCTACAATCATGAGGTCTCTCACCGGTTTTGAATCTAACGTGCAGGAAAGGAGACCCACCCATAGAATTACCTTCTCTATGGGTAAGCGGGTCAGGATACAAAAGAAAAAACCTCCAGTCGGCTAACCGACCTTTCCCTCTGGCAAAACCAATACCAGAATGCATTAGTATGTGCGTCATTACCTGGGACAGACTAACACTGCTCTTACCGCCTCCAACTTTCGGCCATCAAACGAATGAAAGTTTTTAGATTGCCCCATGTGTATGTACTATGCTGAATCACTGAACCTTTCCTTGCGTGTGATAGTTCTTCACTTCGACTCATGGATGGACACTGCTAATGTTACCCACATCAAAGAAATGTGTCCATTCACTAAGCCTTTCTATATACACTTCCGCAATGTACTTTAGAAGCATACCTATAACTCCTCAAATTACCAGCGATTATGTAGGTAGCTGGGAATCTACATGTGCATATGGTATACCATTTCATTAATTGCTATAAATAACCTGATCCCGATAGATGTGACTGGTGAACGAAGACCATTAAACCGATAACTTTATTCTAACTGTGAGGCCGTGGCTACTAATCCAGAGAAAAATAAAGTAAACTGCGTAAGGTTCTGATGACTCTTCTCGTATACATCATTCGCCATCCATCCATCTTCATTAGGAAGTGTACAGCCTTTTAATCTAAGGGTTGTAGCTCCTCATTGCTGGTTAGTGTAATAGGTGGTCAGCAGATGCCTGGTACTCTGATGCTGGGTTTCTGAGTTGAGCTGGCTAGCTGATTTCCCACATTTACATGGTTAGGAGGGACTGCCTGCTTATACCTAACCTACATTAACAAAAATTGAGAACCGTTTGACCTATGGACCATCTTGTGGTTGACCCATCAATCGCAGTGCAGTAAGAGGTGGGAGTCATGACCTTTACCAGAGGTCACTGTTATTCCTTGAGGTATGACTTTTTTGGCATGGTGGTGTATCGGCTCTTTTCACGTTCGGCAGATGTCTAGCTGAGCAATGCACATTATGTGCATTATAAAAGTGGAAGTCAAAATTAATGAGTATTCTTTTATAAATATGTACTAACTTTATTGATTTGCCAGTAAAGTGTAGCAGTTATTGAATAACTATTGGCCCTACAGGCATGTATTGACTAAGGCAGTAGCTAAATTTTAGATATTATTTGTGTTATTGATTTGGCTGCGCTCTATTCTATTAATTAATGGATTTGAGTAATTTTTGGTGATTCTTTGGTTGCGAGCGTTGTTAATCCAAGATCTAAATTCTGTCTATGATATCTTAGTTAGCGGTCAAGTGGGTAGTCTGTTTGCTTTAGGGCAGGTCCGTCTGTTGTAAAATATACCTTGAATATAGGTCATGCTTTATACCCCAAATCAAATGATTATTCCCATATGAGAGAATATGTATCTTATTCAAATGATTTGAGAAAGCCCTGGTGTTTTCTATTATAATTTTCATACTTATTTTATTGTGCACACATTGCCACCTCCTTCCATACAGATAATACGATCGTTCTCTAAATTATTCGCGTAAAATACAATCTTCAAAAAAGGTCCATGAAAAGCAGAAAAAATCAGTTACTCCATGGGTAGTCCATGTGTGCCACATAAATATAAGGTTACTCTATGGGTGGTCCATGTGTGCCACATAGATAAGGTTACTCTATGGGTGGTCCATATGCGCCACATAGATAAGGTTACTCTGTACTGGTGGCCCATGGTGTGCTCCTTAGAAATGATTACTTTATGTGTGGTTTATGGTGTGCCCATAGAGAAAGTTGCTCTATATGGGTGGTCCCTGGTGTGCCCATAGAGAAGCTTACCCTATGCAGTGAACTATTCACCAGGTCACCCCTCTATCCTTCAGTGTGAGTGTGAGACCTGAACCTTTTGTTATGATGATGCTACTGATGAGGTATAGTGAAGAATCACGGGAGGTATAAGTCTTTGTTTGTATAGAATGTACTCCATATGGGAGTATAGTGCAGAAGGATTACATTGATTTTTGATTAGATAAACTCCCCCATTAGAATAATATGCCAGGGGCGTCTTAACAATCCGACCCTCACATCATTTCCAATATATCAAACTATCAATCACTAGGCAGCGGAGGCGCGTTACTAACTCACTAACTAGCAAGGAAACGACACCACATGAGGAGCCCGTCCCTGGGCGATAACAGGAAGTAACACATCCGTGACAGAAATTCAGGATGGCAGGGATTACATACGAGCCATTTTATGACGGAAGCGGTGGCGAGGTTCTTGTATCCTTAGGTAATTTTTCCCAGTATCGAGAAGGGGAGGACTTAAAACTATGGAATGAGAGTTTAATTGAAGGGCTCTATCTGATGATGGTTGGCGTTATAGGAGTGGCTCTAAACATAGCCCTGCTCGTCCTTACGTTTACTTGTTCGTCCCTACGACAGTGGATGAATGGATTTGCTGTACATGGCTGCCTTCTTGATGCGTTTAAGGTAAGTTATAGTTACGTTATGTAGCCAACTATGTCCATGCCTGAAACATTCGGTGGTTTCAAACAGGCGAACCCGTAAGTGTAATCTACACCGAATTCGCAGACAGACGCGCCCCTCAAAGTTTCTGCGGTCCAGTCATTTCAACAGGACAGCATGGAATTAACACCCTTCGTATGTGTATTGGCTCTGTGGCAGCAGAGTGCCCAGTAGACACACAGTCCTAAAATAATTTATGTAAATTATTTATCTATGGTGATAACACATGTTTTCTGTTATTTTTATCGCTGTAAGGGGGCACCACTCCTCTCTTAACCATCGGCTCTAGTCCTAGCTATTGGTCCTCCTGGACCTGTGTATAATTGGCAGCAGATGTGATCAGCCTTGGATGACCCCTTGAAATACTCACCCATGACCGCGGAGATTGAACCTGGGCGGCAGAGAGGAGAGACTGTGAGATACGTTCATTCTCCCACTGAGCTGTCGTGACTGATATAAAGGATAATTTCCAAATGGGAAGTTTATACAAAAGACTTTATCAACTAAAAAAACCTGTACGGATCCGTGGCAAACGATGGTCAATCGAGGTTCGAAACAACTCAAAAATTTGAAAAAACCTCTCAGATATCAAAGAGTCTCGAAAGAACCACTGGACGTTAGCGCGGTTATTAGGATGGTTCATCGGGAATTTTTTAGTATCAAAACAAAATAATTTGAGACAAAAATTAGACGAATATCTTGTTTCAATCTAGGGTCATGGCAGTATGGAGTCACACAATTTTTGTTCGTCGTCACTTCACAAAATAGTTGACGAAGGGTTTGTTTCATGAACCTCTGCATATAAACCTAGCAATAAATATAGCAGCTCAGTTACACAGAATTTGCTCAGATAGTATTATAGAAGCTGAAGCAGCATATCCACATGGCTGGGTGTCCATTGCTGGAACAGATATT
>Ga0224511_10002247_pt1 | contig 12804 bp, 8 predicted proteins | sample SF_May12_sed_USG_2_FD_169988 | JGI IMG/M metagenome (GOLD analysis project Ga0224511, IMG submission 169988) | Sediment microbial communities from San Francisco Bay, California, United States - SF_May12_sed_USGS_8_1 | ecosystem: Environmental > Aquatic > Marine > Sediment | place: USA... | reverse complement strand
GCTCTGCATGTTTCGTCTCTATGTCTTCGATTCGTTCTATAAGATGTGCAAGCGTGCCCTCAATCTTAGCTAGGCGTTCAAGAAGCATCTAGAAAATAATAACAAAAGTGATTGTCATATGAACATGCCTACAATAAATTGTTAACTGTTCAAGATATTACGTTTAAATGTAATTGAGCGGTTGGAAAGTCATGTAAATGTATAGATTTTTAAAAAGAATAACGAGGTGCAAAGGAATGGTGGAGAATACTGCTTCCATTCAGATCAGAAAACCTTTTTTGAAAAAGGAAGAAATATTTCATGTTGTGGATAAACTAACAATTATTGAGATACACAGTGACAGTAACAATTACAAAAACATAAATGAAATACCACTGTAGTGAGGACCTAAATACCCGCGAAGGTACTATCAAAGCTTTGTTGTGTGCGTGCTTACATTAATGCTATGGTCACAAATAAAACTGACATCGTACGATTTAAGCGATATGCACATCACCGGCGAATTTGATAATCGTCCGGGCACCACAAGACTGCTTTCTCTAATGAGGAACAATTAGCGCTTAGTCAACTATTAAAATGCATTAAAAAAGTCTACCAAATCCTGTTCTAGGAATCAAAGTCCGATGCAATACCGACCTAGCTAACCACACCGAACGCAAAGCAGAAAAATAAACGAACGACTAAACTGGTTGGTAGATTTTATAAATTTCGAAATTCACAAAAATACTTTTGTGATAGTTTACTACAACAACAACTTATTAGTCTTTGCTTTACGTTCGTAAAATAACAGTTATCTCAATAGACGACCATACTCAGACAATGCTCTCAATGACAAGTGCAGTGGTCCCGCACAGCTGGTTCATGTTTAAAAAGAAAACGAGTGTTCATGACCTCAGGAACGCCGGTTATATGTACTGACCGCCGTGGTATAACCACTATGTAAATCTGTGCTTCATAGGCGTCAAAATCAAAGAAATAAACAAATAACCAAACAAACAAAAACACAAAAAGCAATTATCTGTGTTGGTTACTACAGTAGCATAAAATTATTCCAAATGAAAACAAAAACAACAACAACATCAAATCGACATACCGTCGCGATGTCATTATTCACTTCCGTGCTTACGAGCCCACCAATGGTAAGAAGCAATATTACACAGCGCATAGCTGAACATAAGTCTGATCTAATGTATTGCAGACTGTCCAACGTATTATGATGCTTAACATTGAATATACTGTAGCACTTATATAGACAAACATATAATTAATGATATCCTGTAACTGATCAAAGCGACGCGCTGAAAGAGTTGGAAAAGGAAAAAAAATTCAGTATATGTAGGTAAAAAGTAAGTTCGGTAAACAAATAGCTTTAATAGCTTCCTTGCCGGACGTTCTAAAGCGTGTTTACATATGTAAACATCTTACTGCAAAAATCACAGTTAAGCATTGCTATGTTACCTAGAAAAAAGTTGACAAATCCCTTCGCCGCAAGCTATGACTGGAGACTGGACATGGGACGGAAAATGTGCGTTGGCGTTGCAAGAATAGTCAGTATTAAAGCTGCTTATCCGGTAATAATTGGGACTCGTTCTCTAGTCTAGAGAACTAGGCTAGGCTGGTTTGAGAAAATGTAATGTAATTGTTTTTGTTAAAACAATTGTAAAATAAAAAAACGAGAAAGTGTGAGGATTGTTGTTAAATAAAACTAGTTTTAACCTCGTATGATTACGATTTACTAAGACTGTTACTAAGCATTTGTTGGATATTTTTATATACACTGTTGTAAACTTCAAATATAAGGTTCGTAATCCGATCAATCAATCAATCAATCAATCAATCAATCAATCAATCAATCAATCAATCAATCAATCAATCAATCAATCAATCAATCAATCAATCAATCAATCAATCAATCAATCAATCAATCAATCAATCAATCACTCACTCACTCACTCAATCAATCAATCAATCAATCAATCAATCAACCAACCAAACAACCAACCAATCAATCATTTGATTAATAAATTAATAATCCATGTTATACATGTGTTCGTTGCGACTTTGTAGTTTATTCCTCTGCTCTGTGCTCTTAATTGTGCCAGCTTTTTTGTGTGTGGGCCGTGTTGTTAGAATGGCTCGAAACTGGATTCTGTAGCACTTTTGGACACTATTTTTTCTTTGGATATCTCTTCAATTAATGGTACTCTACTGTTGTTAAACATTAGTACAAAAAGTACTATTCCATGTTTATAAAACACCGTTATGTAAACGTATTCCAGAAAGCCAGTAATTTGATTAATTTTTCATAAGGTTTATCACATATTCAACATTTCAATTACGGCTATGTGTCTTAAAGCAGCTGTCCTCCAGAATATACTATAATCATTAGTTTTTTTTCAAAATATCTCTTCAAATACATATAATAGTTGTTAGAAATAAAAAAACCTACATATTTTTACTTTTTTGCTTCGAAAACAGACAATTCGCTTTTCTGCAATCGGGATATTCCTACTATACATAACGGCTACTGCGTTAGTAACGCAGTAGATTATGTAAAGAAAAACGATGTTTTACCAACGGTTTGTCAACTGATTTAAGGGGTCAGTAATAATAGAATTCTCCACTGAACATAACTTGACCAGTATTTACCGTTAATTTTAATATTGTTTTCATTTTGTATTATTTTAGCATCTTAAGGGACAGCTGCTATAAAGAAACGCTTGACAACACAAGGGCATTTTTTGTTATAAGCAAAATGTACTTTGTCAACAAAACGTTTTGATGTCTAGGTGTTCGTTTGCTTACACTTAAATATACCGACATCGTCTGTTTCAAAACCATATGCACATTCCTTTGTTGTTAATCTTGGACTGAAGAATTGTAATATAATTGAAGATCAAAGTGCAGTTATAAATCAAACCAGAGTTTGATAAAGACAAGCCCAAAAATGAAAACATTAATATTAATAGGGTTTCTGTTTGGGCCATCGGTGCAGTGATATCTCTAGAATAAGTTTTAATTTAATATCGACCAGTATTTAAACACATTTAAAACTGCCTTTGGCACAAACCTACCAACAGTTGCCACGCGAAAACCCGCCAAATGCTGAAAAATCACTATTTTGCGGGTTTTCGCGTGGCGACCTTTCGCGGACTTTTCACCATGCTTTTCGACTAAGAATTTTACATATGCTTAATTTTGACATCCTTCCTCAAAACGAGACTACAAGGTCCCGATTTTACACTATATTCACAATGAAATGGATATGTAAAATAGGCACATGAAAGCGACGACTAGTAGCGCCGCAAAAAAGTCAAAGGTCATCGACCTACTTTCTGTTTTTTGTACAAGCTGTATCGGAAAGAAAACGCAGATTTCTGTTATTTGAAGATTATTTTTAGGACAATTAAGGTGTTTTCTTCATAAATGATACCATACAATGTGCCTAGATTATTTGTTAATTAAGAAATAGAAGCTAGTTTCACTTACGTATTTATATGGAGCCAGATAGGAAACCAATATGGCCGCCGATCGTTGACGTCACTACACACAGCGTTTGTGGAAGTAATGATATAACGCTAATCAACCATTGTAACGTTCATATTCCATAAACATCCTATTAGTAATATATGATGTTGAAAGATAAACATTGACGTTCAAGAAATAACAACACATTGTCAATGCAATCTGGATATTTTGCATGTAAATGAAAACCATGTAACACTATGTAAACGGCCTCATAGGCAGTTTGCAAACATGATCAGTTTCTTAATTATTTTGTCTGCAAAGTAATTAAATAGATAATTATAATATCTTTCTAGAAATGTGCATAAGTAAGCCTAAGACTTCTTTAAAGTTTTAGCTATATTTCATTACTTGTGTCAAGGTAATTGCCTAAAATATACATAAAATATGTTCAAATTTCATTGTAACAAATTGCACAAACTCTTGTTTTCTATTGCTCAACGTTTATGATGATTTTTAAATTTAGTTTAACTTTAACAATATTATCGTATTGACTTTCCAAATGTCCAATCCTGGTTCAAATACATCTAGTTTTGTCATTTAAATGTTGTGTTGCGAAACAAAAGACAAATCACTATGTCTGGTTAAGTTGTCCCTCCATTGCGACGAAACGAAATAGCAAGATAAACCAACAAATTGGTTATATAAACGTATTGAAAATAGTCAGTTTTAAAACAAAAATGACAAATAAAACTGTTTTAACCATTTAATAGGTAGGATTAACTGAAGCCTCGTGACATAAAATTTTCTAAGCCTCGCAGGATAAACTTGAGATATATTCAATATATCACCTAGCATTCTCTATGTTAAATCAAAACACACACATGTTTGTGTTAGTTTGCAACATGTTACTTTTAACCGTTTTAATATTGAAACTGACACTCCACTAATCAAAACAATAGTTCAGTAGACACAGATTAGGTTGAGATCCGTTGTTTTTGTTAAAGAAAAACACGTGTCCAAATAATTTCTCCAATGTTGTAGATCTATATTCCTTTTAGGTTACTTTCAGCTCATATTGTTTCCATCTGAAAGACCAAACTAAAACTAACATGTATGTTTAACGGGTTGAAGTTTGGTTTCTTGGATAATTAAGGTTGGGGGGTATACTATTGTAGATACGATGCTTTCTTTTTGCATTATAACATTTTTTATAATAATAGAAAATAAACTAGATTCTGTTATAATAATCAATTTTATTTAATGACAAATGGGGTTCAAACATTATCAAAAAATAAAAATAAATGTATTGATACATTTGTTAAACTGTAACATTTGGAAATTGCTTTTCAACAATTTTAGAAAGTATTTGTCTATCTAACGATGAATACAAATAGTTAAGGTGCCCAATTACATTGTCATGTCTTTTTGATTCGTCAGTCAGGCAACAATTGCCTGTTTCATTTTAGTCCGAAATATTTATCGATGAACCAGATGGCCAGAGAACGTTGTGTAAAACTTCCACAGACTTGTCTGTTGGTTGGTTACTTCAACCCAAACACGGTCCCCTTTGTCTACCCAAAATGGCCTGGCACTGCTACCCATTATATCTTGCGCGTTAAACGAAGGTTGTGCAGTGGCGTGAGTGTATTTTCCACCGTTCTTTATCAAACTCGCGGACGCTTGCACATCGGTAGACGGTTAAATGAAGATATTGAACAAATAGAGGCCGGCCGTCGGACAAGTGAAGATACCCGTGTTGTTGTCGTAGCCATTGCCGTAGTTGTTTCCAACACCGTCGTACTTGCTAATGTGACCTACTGGAAGGTTCGTTTGCTCGGTCGTTAGGAACGCATAAAACGCCACTAAAAGGGGATCGGCATCTGCAAAAATATTTAAAACAATGTACTGTTAACATCAAATGTAACGTTTAGGTCAAATGTCAGAATAGCTTCATTATTGATTAAAGACACAGATGCCAATTCCCAAAAAGGTTTGTATTTTGAAAGGTGAATTAAAAGGGAAGTGGTTTAATTATTTTATATATTTAAAAGTGCAGTTTAAAATCAATCTTATTTGTATTCCTAGACACGTCTGCCCTTCTCAACCATTAGGTCCAGATGTTTTTTCTTACTGCTGACCAAGATTTTATGATTTTCATAGTTTGAGTCATTTACAGTTGGCATTAGGTCTTGTGAAGTTACTGACGTAGTGACTTTACTTTCATAGACAAAACGACAAAATCATTTGTTTCGTTAATCAATTACTAAATAGCCCCTTAATAACCAAACACAACCATGATTAGAATGGGCTTATAATTATTGGGGTCCATACATTGTTCTTTGATGCTTCAAAGTCATCTTGTTTAAACGTTATGCGTTTTCTTTGTTTATCATTCGATTAGGGGTTTATCCAGAATAAAGACACCCAGAATATTACTTTAACGATAGTTCTTATTTAAGCGTAAGTCTTTAACTGTTCACAACAATGTTTAATCTGACGTGATTACAGAGTTTTGTTTTAATCATTATAGCTTTCCGGCCATTGAACCAAATGCTTTACCTAACAAAATCGTATGGACACCATTTAACATAATATTATTTACAATTTACAGATAAAGTCTATCACTTGGACTAGATGTAACGTTCAGTTCTTCGATCATCCGCTGGTGGGCGTCAAGCCTTTCCATAAGTTTGATGATCGTAGTTTCCAGTTCCGCTGTCTGCACATATGTAAAACAAATTAGTACCGTGTACAAACTATTGACCTACAACATGTAGTACATTATAACAACACAGGGGTTTTTCTACGCTGTCTGCGCCTCCGGTAAACGGAGGCGTTCCCAAAGAATATATTTTCCTTTCAAGGTTTGCTAATTACAATGTATAAATGTTAACTAGTATTTATTTCAGTATATTGATATAGTCAAATGAACTGATTTAACAAAACAAATACACACAAGATTTTCCCAAAATGGACCATTTTATCGATACAAAAATTCCCAAATTGGGCATTATAAAAATTCCCAAAATGACCAGACTGCTTTTCCCAAAGTAGGCAGAAAAACCCCTGCAACAGCGGACGTAATCAAATTGGGTTTATGGCATTCGGACATTTACAATAGTTTACTTGAGTATTTTTAAGATAATTATTTCATGTTTTAATTGATTTCGTTCCGCCATTTTCATTTTAACTAGTTGGTTCCAGATTTATTCATTTTAAGCTCAACACTCTGAATATCCGTTATAGGTTTATTCCCAACTAATTCGACAATTTACAGGCAAACACACATTGTTAAAATCGAAATCTGTATCGCTGACAAAGCACATGCAAATTGAAACTTAAAATACATGCCAATACATCTCATGGGTACTTGTTTTATTATCAAAACTTATTACAATAGCCGCCTCCGGCTTTACACAGCAGCCTCATAACGCGCGTACAAACACCGAGCCGCGGCGTTAGTTTAGAGACCTCAAGAGTCTACAAAAATCGGCCGGTGACTGCTAGAAACTTACTGTCACTCTCCAGCACCCGGCCTGCCACGGTTCTGCCACCGACATGCCACCGCCCGATTTCAATATATCGGCCGGTGGCAGCGCGGAGGCTGGGAGGCGGCAGTCAATGTCGGTAGGTGGCAGGACTGCGATCTGCCGATTTCAATCTACCAGACATTAGTTTATAATGAATTGACTATAACCATACATAACAGTTCCCATAGCGTTCTTAATTGCACCAGATCGACTAAAAGACTCAAGAATAGCGGAGTTAAGATGGCAGCTTCGACGAAATGAACGAAATGAATGAATGAAATGGCGCCTTGCCATATTCCTTATTAACAGTGATCTTCGACAGCATATTGTGATGTTACCATTTTTACAACTATGAGAAATCAAGACAACACGGTATGTTTTATATCAACCGAAAATAAGCCTGCCACCGTCAGATTATCGGGCGGGCGCAGAGCGGTGGCAGCTAGATCACTCAATCGCCGGCCGGCCGGCGGCAGTTGTAAATGGGTTGTCCCTCGCCAGGTCGCAGGGCGGTGGCAGTTTAATTCTAGCTGCCGCCGCCCTGCCACCTAACTGCCACTTGCCGGATATTTTGAGGTGTCAGGTTTCCCGCGAGACTTTGAAACCACCTGCCGCCGACATGAGGCATTTTGTTGGCAGTTATATGTGACTGCTCTCAGCGATGTGTAAACAATTGACCGGCGGCAGCCAACATCACGACTCTGCCGATGTCTAAAATCGACCTGCGGAATTTAGCAATTTTGACGCCAGCAGAAGCGTGGTGATCTGCAATTTCTTTCTTGGACGCTTTGGGAGCGTCGTGGGGACGCCACTCCGTTGCGACAGACCGTTTAATTATTATATATCCCGGAATCAAATGCCAGTAGCCACGTCGAGTAATTTACCATGTCTTTCTCGCGCCAAAATGAGCGGAACATGGATTCGAACCAGGGACCCTTTGATCTCTGAACAGATCAACACCGTTCACCACACAACGACACTCTTCATCTACAAAATGTAGTAATGTAAACAATTCGAAAGTTCTTACCCTGGAGACATCGTTGGCCTCTTCACCGCTGGCGCAATACAGAAGACTTAAAATCAGCACTAAAATCATTGTTGTGGCCTTGCTTTTATCAAACTAGAGTTTAATTTAATTTAATTACTGCATTTCGATCTTGGTTTATATTACAAGTCCCTTGTCCAAGATTAACAACAAAGGCATGTGCATATGTTTTTGGGAGAAAACGAATACCCCATTCTAATTAGGTTTAAGTGAACACACACCTAGCCATTAAAATATTTTGTTGACAAAATGCATTTAGCTTAATACTGCAAAAACGTGCTTGTGTTGCTAGGCTGTTCTTTAAGACGCATAACCGTATTTAGAAAGTAATATATGTAATAAACCTTACGAAATATTTTTTAAACTAGTGGCTCATAGTATGCGTTTAAACAACAGTGTAACTCAACATTCATTTGATTTCATTAACAGGATCAACAGCACTTATTACAAAATAAATTCAACACAGATAAGTGACCACTTATGTCGTCTGATAGCTAGAAAAGGAAACCAATGCGTCCACCTACCATGATCATGTTATTTTTCCGCACACGAGAGCAATACTGCTATAAGACAGTAAAATTATTGCCCTCTGACTTCACAATAGGTTGTAAAATAAATAAATCACGTGAGGTATAATAACATCAATCAAACAGATGTCCAAATAAAAAATGTTGTGCAAAAAGGCGACAGAGTCCATTTTTAAGTCATTGTAACAACATGGTCCACACAAAAGGATATTATGATTGCGGATTGTATAGTATCAACTCTTATGGAGAAGGTTTGCCGCTCCCGTTGGTGCTCGGGTTCGTTATTTTGAAAGTATTTAATGTTTATAATAGATAATAGAAAATTATCTAACAAATGCTAAGTGACGGTCTTGGTAAATAGGTTTGTGATACAAAAATTCCCAGATTAGCCTTACTTTATTTTAAAAAGTGTTTAAACAAAACAAAAGAATTTTCTTTTTCTAACTAGCTAAGCCCAGAGATCCGTCTTTGATAAATATTTAGGGTGTACCCCGATTATCATCTTTAAGACTCACTCCTCATCCAAAACCACATTTTCCCGTTCCATGTCTAGACTCCAGACATACTCGCGGCGAGGGAAATTGCCTGTCATCGTACTTCTACACAACATAGCAATGCTAATATTTATTTATTACAGTGAGTCTGTGAGCCCCCTTAACACGTGTTAAACGTCCTAGTGAATTTTAAAGCTATTTGCTTACCGACTATGATTCAAAACTTCAAATATGACATTTTAGTAATTCTTTTGACACCTTACTTAACTTATTAATATGAAATTAATATTTGTCAGTTTCATTAACAATCGATCAGTGAAACATAGTTATTTGATTTATTAGCTTTGCCCCCGCCCATCACTTTTGACCCATTTTTTCTTTTATTTAATGACATTGTGCATTGTATGCATTATTTTTTTTTCACGTTGAAATATATTGTGCCTCCATTTCCTTTTTTGAAAGCACAGATGCTGGCTTTCTTTTCTCGCCCACATCTTTAAGCGAGTCGCTTTGATACGTTTACCATTAATTAATTAACTGTTTGTATGTCTATATCAGTTTGTCTATATAAGTGCTCCACTTAATTGAATGTTGTTTTAATAAAACGTCGGCTGCTCTGAAACACCGTAGATCAGATTGATCAACAGCTATGCGTTGTTTAATACTTCTTTTTTGCTTTAGCGTTCTCGTAAGCTCGGAAGTGGAGAACGACATGACGAAGGTATGTCGATATAATGTTGTTGTTTTTGTTTTCAATTTTGTATATTGTTGTTAGTAATACAAATGTTTGCTTTGTTTGTTGCTTTTGTGTCTTTTGCTTTGTTTGTGTATTTCCTTTAACGCTAACTTTAGGGTATATCACGGCGGTCAGTCTTTTTAGGTGTGTTGGTTTACTGTTTCTCCACATGAGTCAAATCGGAGTAACAGCAGAATCACTTTTGCGCAATGTAAAGTACCAACTATAGCAGAAAATATTTGCTGCATCCGGTTAGGCTCAAGACCATGACCCTAATATTATGTAACCGGTACTCTACCGAGAGTAAACTGGGTGTTATGTGTGTACAATAAGGCTTAATTACTTAAAGATGCTAGGTCTATATCTTTACACCCTAATAATCGGTCACACATCTTTCAATATGTAAAGTATACTAATTAAATTAACATTGAAAAAGGATTTGCAAAATGTTGTGACAAATAATGCGTTTTTGGACACAACTTAAAAAAAACAACAAAAATCAAACATAAAAAACATAGCCGTAGCCGGGAATTGAACCCGTGCTCTTGCACCCAAACTGATGCGGTACGACTTCACCACCCATCGTCGGAACCCACAGTGCTTTATTCCGTTACACACTAAACATACCGCGGAAAATTTGACTAGCAAAATCTCGTTTTCATGAATATGCATGACCAATCTTCTTCCAATGAAATCGCATGTTACAATAAAATACTGTTTACTCTCAATGACATCAGACAGGTATTTTCCTACTAAAAATAGAAAGTGTAGTGAAGTACGGGTGGGACAAGGTCCATTACCAGTTGCCCGGCTAGCTCAGTTGGTAGAGCAGCGCACCGGTGTACCGAGGTTCGTGGGTTCGAATCCCACGCCGGGAACTAACAATTTTCTTCCCAATGTCACGTTACTGGTGTCAGAAGTAATTCGAAAAAATTATCAACATAAAACTTGTTAATGCCGAATAAATCACTTGCTTTAGCAAAATCATTCATGGAGGTTTCCATTTTCAATGGTAAACCGAACCTTAGATATAAAACGTGGCTAGTTATGCATAGAGGTTTCCTTATGCCACCAATGAAACTGCCTCATGAATTATTCATGTCTACGAGATTTTCCTAGCCAATTGCCCCACGGTACATAACGCAGCATAGCGGAGTAATGTAACGGGGATAACCGACGATGTTCACCACCGAGTCAACTGATTGTAGTCGAGCTATTTGACTGTTTCGACGCAATTGGTCGAAACGTAAATAAACAAAGCCGAATTTGCGGGCCACACATTTTCAACAAATACATTTTTTTTCTGTAATATTTCTACATGCATGAATAACTATATCTGGCGGTTTCACATATTTACGGGAGTAGGTTTCACTGCTTAATATGGTTAAAATGTAAGATGTAAACAATTATGACCTTAAAGATACAGTCAAATCATCTTTAAATTGTAGTATCAAAATATGCTGTCGTAAATTTCGATATAAACAATATAAATGGAAGAGATGTTCAAAGAAAAAATGTTGTAAACAATGTGGACAAGTCAAGTTTATGGGCACCATGACAAAATGGCCCGTACAAAAACACACAGAACATTACAAACACGGAGTATACAAAGACGCAACATACATAAAGAAATAACTATTTTTTGTGTTTTTCAGCTTCACCTCAGTTGTCCATTCATACACGTTTAACGCTAAATATGCACCACTCCTGAGTAAATCATCAGCATTTTTGTAGTAATGTTTAATAAAGTTTTCTTCCTAGTTTCGAAGCCGAATATTCCATTATTCTCGTAACTTAAATTTCAACAGCATTATACATATTTCATAGATATAATACATAACTTATCGCAATGATGAATCAGTTTAAAAAGTAAGAACGAAAATACACACTGTAGGTCTAGATGTATTGCAATATTCTCTTTTCATTTTGTAGATGTTTCTTCGCCTTGCTAAGATCGAGGACAAGCTTGCACACATTATAGAACGAATCGAAGACATAGAAACGAAACAAGTAGAGCAGAATACAACTGTTGGTAAGAATGTGTCAAAGGGTTTTCTTATATACAAGGCGATGCAACTGTCTACATAGTGTGCTTTTCTGTTCGGCGAAGCGGTTTAGCCTCGCCTTTGCCACAAGGGTTTGATTGGCATCTCTCTAATGGCAAACGTTGTAAACGAATCTTATTAAAATACGTTAACATAAAAACAACTCCGCAATATATTCAAACCGGCTACGTACATATGCATATGGTACTCACATGTACATATTAGAACGCTAGTAATCGGCAAATTATCACTTTTTCAGTATTTCTGTCTGATTTCTTTAAAATGTAGCACACAAAAGTGCGTTTTAAATAAAGGCGGAAAGTGTATAGTTTTCGATTTGTTGTTGTAACTGACTAATGGTATCTGTTTGTTGGTGTTTGGTGGTTAATCATCAGCAATCTCCTCACAGCGATTATGTCACGCGTTGCTACTTTAATCTCTGCCTCCAGCAAGGGTCACGTGACGATAGAGTAACACGTGATGTGTTTAGTTTTCTGTATGTACAGTACGTTGAATTCTGTACAGTACGGTGAAATTTTACTTTCATAATTTCATATTTTAAGTTACTTTTTTTAATACTATAAATTAATATTTCTAATTATGATTATTTAATATTTTTAAAGGAAAGATACTATATTTTGAGGAAATAAGTCCAGAAAAAAATATAATTAAAAAAAAACTATCCGCCTGTATTTGGGCGAAAAACCTTGCTGGTGGCAGTGATATAATGTACTGTCAAGGGAAGTAATCACTGCGGGGAGTTTGATAGAAAGTGTTACATTTTGGGACTGTAAAGTGTTTTATATTTATAAAAAATCAGTGTTACCGTTATTTAACATTAACATGTATTATTGTATATATTTATAAAGTGATAAGATAGTAATATTGTTATTTTATCGTTAGTTTTAAGCACCTGAACAAAATAAGCATATTATATATATATATAACTTTTAGGGCCT
>Ga0224511_10002246_pt1 | contig 12806 bp, 4 predicted proteins | sample SF_May12_sed_USG_2_FD_169988 | JGI IMG/M metagenome (GOLD analysis project Ga0224511, IMG submission 169988) | Sediment microbial communities from San Francisco Bay, California, United States - SF_May12_sed_USGS_8_1 | ecosystem: Environmental > Aquatic > Marine > Sediment | place: USA... | reverse complement strand
ATCATCTATGGTTATGTTAGTATGTAGTGGCGTAGAGTCAGAATTTCTGCCCTACACACTGTACAAGTATGTATCACTATATAGCGGGATAGCTCAGCGGTTAAAGCACTGGGCTTCCAGCAGTAAGAATCCGGGTCATGGTGGGCCAACGTTGCGAGTATGAGCTCTTCACATTTATCTTAGCTACTAGCACTCCACCAAGCGTGAAGTTAAATAGGATGGCCAATAGTAGAATTTAACACAATTGCCACCAGGTGTGTGACTGAGTAGTTTTGAGCAGTTACGAATCCTTCCTTAGTAATTAATGGTACAAACACCACACTTACTTGATAAGCTGCCATGTTGAGCTGTAAGTTGCTAAATGTATTCAGAGAATGTGCAAAGCGAAAGGTAAATGCCTGTAGAATTAGGTATACGTGATGTTAGTTGTGAATGTAGCTATTGAGAACTAGTTGGTTCTATGTAGGAAGCGTGATTAACGGCAGACCTATCAAGTATGATCGACCTCAATACAGCAATAATAATAAGATGGTAGGTCTGGTACAGTGAGCCATGCAGCAATCCCATTCACACCATCTGTATTAAGGGGGACTAGGCATTAGTGCCGGTTTCAAACCATAGAGTTTTCAGTTCGAGCTTTCAGTCATGCTAACATCAAAAGACTGGGAATTATGCGAGGAAGCCATTCTCGCAGCGGATGGCCGGCCTGAACCAAGCATATCACGATCACAAATCGAACACACTAGTTACGGTAGATCCCTTGCTACCATACGCGCATGTATTATGGTGAAAAAGTGTACAAGCCTGTAGTGTATATGTCCATATAAATGAGTGAGGTGCCGTTGGAGACAATTGTTGAATAAATGCTACTCCATATTGCAATTGCTGTTCTCAGATCTTTATTTAAATATTCTGTAAAATAGTGTGAAAAATTGCTAAATACGGTATAGACTAGACACAATTATGCGGTTTATATATAATTATTCATCTTAATTTCCCTAATGAGAACCCTAAAAGCCCAGCTAGTATCGAGATCAATACTATTTCTGTGAATCCGATTTTTGTCGCGAATGCAGTATCCAGTCGAGTGTGAAGGAGCGTAGCTGCTTCCTCATTTATCCTCTGGGCAGAAATACGAGCCTCTCGCTCTTCATCAAACTGCCTGGCTACATCAGCTTGCCAGTCCTTGTGCTGCTCCTCAAGGCACTACAGCGGAGACTAAATCATAATTATAATAAAAACTAAATGATTATATAATAATATATTAAGTATGTGATTAATTAATAGTATAATACAATAACTTAAGAATCATTTATTTGTTATATTGTACCAAAATTTTAATTAATAATTATTAAAAGATCTTGAAGGGCACAGTAAGCAAGTTTGACTAACATTACCTGTTCGCCTAGGCGCTTACTTATTTCTACTTCAATCAGCTCGATCAGTTTAGTCGATCGACATTCAGACCAAGGCTATAGGCTACACATGATTTTTCCCTGTAAAACGCTTTCACTAATGCATATGTGTCATGACTGCCTGATTTTTTATTCAAGTGTATAACCGAATAATCAATGATCTAGAAATTAATAAAGCTACACCATCTTTGAGTCGTCTTCCCTTAGAACCTGTTTGCATAAGTGTAGCTTAGCTTCTGCTTGTAGCTGAGCTGTGCCACATGAAAGGTGGATTGCAAAGTGGTTGAAACTAAGGTGTAGCTTGGCTTCCATAGCCAATACCTAATATTTGTCTGCGAGAGACTATCGCGAATGCATGTGCCATGACTTGACCTCACTGAGCCCGCGATCTTCAGATCATTTGCGCTTATTATTGGTTGTGTTATGAGAGGAAAGCAGTACAGACCGTGTGCCCTCACTGTCAAGGTAGGGCAACTCCACAGTAAAGGTGAAATCAGCAGCAGCTAGGGCTGACTAAAGCGAAAAAGGCTGCCTGTGCCTGTTACCGTTAATGACATGATACTAGTATCATGAAAAATCCTGACAGAGGTCACACGGGAGACGAAGCGCTTCAGACTAATCAGAAGCATTTTGATGGGGGACGGACTCGGAACCTGGAGCAAGGTTTTAAATCACCATGACGACTTCAATAGAGGTGATTGATTTATCTGCGTATCTGAGCGAGTGCGATGCTTCCTTATACCAGTGACATACAGCATCATTGTTTATTCTGCAGGGAATTATACAATCCCCGGTCCTACTGAGAACACATGAGAACTGGCCTATGAGTAGCTATGACTTTGCTATAAGAAGCATTGAGCTATCCTTCCTTACCTACATGTGATGCGTAGTGCATAGACACTAGACCATAGACCGGAGTATAGCCAGCATACAGTTGTGCAGTCGGCCAGTGGAGAATATTGTGAGCCTATAGTAACCTAGGGAGGCGCTGTGACTGAATGGTAAAAGCACTCGCCACTGACGCTGAAGGTCCCAGGTCCAAGAAAGCTTGAGCGCGGTATTTTTCAAAAATCTCTGTTCAATCAGCAGTACATACATGGGTGCCTGACTCTGTTGAGAGTTGGAGAAGGCGAAGGCGGTGAGGAAGAGGAGTAGCACCCCGCCTCAGTTTCATTGTTGCTGGTATAAGCAGGGCTCTCCAACAGCTACCTCCTCACACAGTCGATGGCTGATGGCCTTTATGTCACTGCATTGCCTAACGGAACCCTTTATGTTTGCTTTTATAGCTACCTTGATCGCTAGTTGTGTTTCTATTAGTTTGCACTGTAATAGTTCTATATTCTCTGAGAGGTGGTACTGCTGAGGTGAAGAAGGTAGACCAGGTAACTCGTAAACACTAGCTCGACGGCTCGGCGGTATCACAGCCATCACTACAACACAGGGAGAAAATACTCTTCTTATCTCCATAACAGATTACCTGTCAGGAGTGGTGCAAAAATCGGCCTACTGAGTTTTAAGGTCATCGTTTCCCAGGGTGCGTCATTAGGGACTTTCTGCTTGTACCCGCGTACCCAAGGGAAGTTAACTCTGTGGGAGGACTTCCTTTATTTATTTTAGGGATCCCAAACCCCCCTCCAAGGCCCAAGTACGTTATCCACTCAGCTATCATTTTAACCCTGTAAAATCGCTGAAGTCAGCGGGGATACGGAGCACCCAAATGTTTTAGATTCCTTAACCCCGTTCATTTGATTTGGCATGCGATTCGCAGCATTTATCTATGAGATGTTCCACCAGTGGGGAGCAAGCACAACTCAGTACCTGTTCTACTGAGTACTGGGCCTTGGACCCCAATCAAAGACTCAGAGGGCCAATTTCTACAAACCTCTGGCTCTAGTATGGATACGAAAAAAAAAAGATTGACGGAAGTCTTACACGAGTTACGCCTAGAACTGGACGTGGTAACGATTGCTCCGCTTAGTGTTGTCATGGCGTAGCTCTCTGAGGGGTGAGCTATAATAGTAGCAGTGGTTTCATCATCCGAGCTGCTGCTTTGTCGTGTGTGGTGATACAGTGGCCGAGAATGTCGGGAAGCCATATTTACAGACTGTTCTCTGCAAAGAGATACAGGTTATGATAGAGGGAGTATATAACTCTATGGATATGATGCCTACATGTGTACAAGTTAGCCATAGTTTGTGATATAATCATATACTGATTTGTTTGTGGCACTTCATGCTGAGTCGTAACTGGTGAATAAAATTGTATCTAACCCGGCGACTACATCTTAACAGTGAAAACGGGTACAAAGCTACAGTAGCCAATGATTGGTATAACCGCATAGGTTATGACTTAGCATGGAGCAGTACAAGTCGGTCAGGTCCGCTCCATCTCATGGTGAGGTTTGTTATTATGTTTTCGAGCTTTTGCAGTACAATCAAAACACTTACTCACTTATATACTTCTAGCCTCTATTCTCAGTGACTTACATGTATCTCGCTGCTAACCTCTCTTGCAGTGTACTATTCTGTATCTCAGGCTCCATGCAGTTTAATAAGGAATTCCTTATGAATCACGCGGTAGTAGATGACGTCTTTAGTTACAGACCTGTCAACCCATGTCACATATTCAAAATTCACAAAAAAACTATTCTATGTATGCATACGCACGATAGTCGAGAAAGTTGAAATGGCTATGGATTTCTTGTGCTGGCGCTCACATCAGTTCAAAGTTGGTTTGACCAGTTCGCTAAGACTTTTGCACTGATGTTCTCCACTTTCTATAAATCAAATACTATATCCAAAACAGATCTTCAATGAGCGTTTGTGAAACCACATGGGGATGACATATTAGGTCAATAGTCCCTCAGCTAGTCCCCAAATCTCTACATGGCAGTTGTGTATATGTCAGGGATCTGTCTTGGATCATTAGCTGTTACACTGTTTACATTACCAGCTCGGTCTAAGGCCCAAAGCCAACCCTCTCTCACTCGATTAGGATTGGGTCAAACTATGCATAATATTAATAAGTTACTTTTATTAATATATTAATAATAATATTAATATATAATAATATTAATAAGATACTTTTAGACAAGAAGACAGAGGGTAGCTATAACAACAAGAGTGACAATGTGCTGTGCAATGCTAATTAGTGTAAAATATTCAACAGTTTTAATACAGGGCATAGACCTGACATAGGCCTGACATACGTATACCAGATCATCCCTTTACAGTAGGTAGTTCTTAATATCTCAATTGGTACATTGAAACTGTGAGATTAGATAATTGACTGTTCATCAGTGAGGCTTGCTGTTTTTTAAGGTAGGATTAAAAGGAGGTGCTCATACTCCCAATGCCCCCATGACCAGAATTGGAACCTAGGTTCTGATGGTTGTGAGGCCAGCGCTCTACCACTGAGCTATCCTGATTTCCCCTTTACAGCAACAGATTAGTTCAGCCCTGGCCAGTGCTCACTCATTCAAAAGAAACTAAAGCGCCTGGTTCATACAAAGATTTTGAGATCGCGGATAAAAAAATTAGAGTTTACTCGCATGGCTGAGTTAGTTGGTTAGTTCTCACATGCATTGGGAAGCATTTTTCACACATGTTTTCCACTCAGTCTACATAAATCGTGGATAAAATCTCAACATGAACTCCAAATAAGAGTAAATCATGACTAACGTAAACCTAGTTTTCTCATTACTACTTGGTCAGTTGGCAGGTATGTGAGGTCACATGATGCCACAAACCACCCACCCGTAATCTCTCGTACAGCGTGTTCAAGTGGGGTTACACGGCGGCCGTTGTGTTGTCCAGATAAGGGGGTGATTAAATTGCTTTGACGCATTTCAATCCAGGGTCCACTTTGCTTATTCACTATTTTACAGGTTATCACCATAGCGTTAGGCATTATAGGCGATAGAATAAGAGGACCTTCACGGGGCCTATGTCTATTAGCAACGCACAAACTTTCCTGATATGTTATGGCTTAGGTTGCCTGATCAACAACCTCCCAACACCATCTGATCAGTTTTGTAGCTTCACACTGAATAGCAGGCGGCCTGGTAGAGTGTGAAATGGCAAAGGCGAGTCAGCCACTCTAAACTCCCCACACACAGGCCTTACCTGGCTTGCTAGATCACTTCTATACTCTTTAATGAGCGAGTCCCATTATTATTATTTTATTATTATTCATTCTACTAACTTTCCTATAGCAGTAAAACTATAATAACCATATTAATGTAACAACCACAAAAATTCAACATTTTTTGTGTGTATAAAATAGTTTACAGAATTAACAATTTAACATTAGAAAATGGTATAGGCGGCGAGTGACTAATGTTTCATAACAATATTTTGGTTTGTAGAAAATTTTGCATCTTCAGATAGCACCAGATACCAGGAAGTGTGCCATTCCCGATACAGGATTCGCTGCATATTAATAACATATTTCATGATATTTTTCATATTAACCAGTTAGTATACTACCTTACCATGTCTTACAAGATACCAGCAACAGTGGTGCTGAATCGGCTGCATAGTTACACTACAGTTGATAATATTTTAGTACAAACCGGTCTTCGATTATACTAAAAGGAAAATTAATTTTGTGCCTGTGTGATTGTGTGTATACAGTGTCCTGTCAAAAATTCTCATTGGAAACTACGCCACCGAGCTCCCAATTCATTAAGATCAGCTGTTGGAAGCTGGTAGAGCCTTCAGGGTTCTCCATACAGTCACTATTTTCCACCAGTGAGTGACATAAGACTGAGAGCTGGGAAACCATCAGGAAGATTTCAGCAGATTCCCAGCGATTATGGCCGCCAGAAAGATAAGACCGAGATTACGATTTGATTTAAATGTCTTCAGACAATCGTCCGGGTCATCAAGATTCACCGTGTAAATCTAAAAACAGCGAGGAAACGTAAGACACTTCTTTTCAATATGTCATACTCTGAAAGGCCGTCTTAATTGGGTCTAACTAACCGCAGTGGAAAACATAAAGCAGATGATTTCAGAACTACATTTTAAAAAGATGATGATATTCAACAACTGCACAAACTCTTTAAAATACTACAGAACCCAATGAGATTCATGAGGAAAGGCTTGCGTGAAAATAGTTTTTCTTCAATTCTCAAATGAATAAGTTAAATTATTAAAATAGTTGAATCATTTGTAAAGCCATTTTAGCTCAGGTTTTTACTGTAAACATTTCAATTCTGGTGATCCCAACCCAAGAAATGTTGGATAGACCAAGTAACCAACCAACTAACTAACCAGGTTGCCAGTCACAGCTTCAAACACAGAGAGGATACTATGCCATCTGTAACCTGGCCAGTGTGGATATTATCTTCTGTTACATGAGATGATGGGAAGAATGGGTGGTAGAATGGCGGACTCACAATCGTGAGAAGCTGGGTTCGAAACCCAGACGTCCGCTGTGAGTGTAAGCTCTTCATCGAGAAGATTCTCTATGGGTAGGTTTTTCTTCATTCAGTGCCACAATGAGAATTTGATGGGGGAAAGAACAATTTAAAACCACACTGCGACTCTAACCAGGAATCTCTACACCTTAGCGCGGTGCACTATATACTTGATTCATCGGAAGAGGTTTTCTGAATGTAACCCTAATCAGAGCTCTTTCTCAGTAAGCTAGGATTTACCTGTCTGGCTAGATGAGTTATGACGGATGCGCAGCCGACATAGTATGGCCACGTCTGATCACAATGTACACCCGTTGCTAGGAGACCGGGTATCATGGCCGCCGTGAAGGCTGACAACCACAACTTGCTATGTTCGCCGAAGCGCAAGGCTGTGGACTTTACGCCCACCTTTATATCATCTTCTTTATCCTGAGAAGAATAATCAACGGGCTTTTCTAAAGAAAACTCTATGCCACAAGACAAAGGTTACAAACACACATATCTAATCAACACACGGGTGTATGGTAACACATAGGGAGGCAACAGAACTAGCTACAGCTTCACATACCAGTCATGCCAACTAAATTTTCACATATAATCCCTGAGGGGCTACACACGGCTGGGAATTTCCTTTTTCAGAGCAATATAAAATCCAGCGCAACGCCGCAGTTATATTAGTAAGATCCAATGTGAGGCAGCAAACAGCATCAGAACTGAATAAACCTTTCGCCCTGAGAACAGTACGGCCCGACACAGCCAAACGGGTTTATGGTAACCATAGAGTTATCTTCTATAAAGCTAGGAGTGTAATTTTATGACGGTAACAGTACAGTTAGGAGTTGTGTACTTCTAGATAGCCTAGTGAATTGAAGTAAGAACACGGGGCAGAATTCGGACCATGGAATGCGTTACTGACTTCACAGCTCACTCAATCTCAGAGAAAGGTTTATCTCCCTGCAGTACAGAGTAAAATACTAATTAGTCCTCGGAGCAGAAAGTTTTGTATTTTCTTTTTACTGAGTCACGGATAGAGAAAGGCCACTATTTCCCTCACTCGACACATCACAGAGTAAAGCTGCATTTATATGAGCAAAGTCGCCAAGTCGGCTGAAATCTCGTTCGAGAACAAGGGCTCTAGAGAAATAATCTTCTTTTACAAAACTATTTTATATTGATCTAACGCATACTTTCTTCCATTCGGTTAGCCAATAATTGTCTTCTGTTGAACCACTGGCAGGGCGCAGGCGTTTTGTGTAAAAGCAGAATCGCTTGAAATATAGTTCTGTGTAGCTCGCCTGAAACTCTGATCTCGTATAAAAGCAGCTTGAGATGATTACAGAGCGAGGGTGACATCAGGCGTTAGTTACCTGGTGAGAGTAAATACTATCAAATATCATTGTCCATAGGATGGCAGAGGAATACAATGGAATAGTCACCACCCAATCACAAAAGCCCGTCACAGCGCTGTTGCCAAGTAGCACACCCCAATTAAGAGTGATACCTGACAAGAAAAAATGTGCTCATTACGCGAGTAATATAAAACACGTAATCAACGGACAGATAGCGGGAGAGAGGCGGTCTACACTAATGGCAATCAATACCATAACCCTGTTAGGTGGTTAGTGATTGCGGTGATGGTTACGGTGTTGATGACCATGCGTGTCAGTAAATACACAGCAATCAGCTTACACCGCTCTCACCAGGCACATCGACACACACAAGAGTTATCCTCCCCTGCCGAAGTAGAGAGAGAATAACTCTGCATAATACCCATGTGATCGCGAGTGCTGGGAGAACGAGTGTTTGCTTTTGTCGTACCTGGTGCGCGTAAATGGTATCATATACCAGAGTCCATAACAAGGAGGAAGCATAGAGCGGCCCCACAGCGCTAATATCAAGACTGCCGGAGACGGCAGCCCAACCTAACAGCGCTCCCCAATTAAAAGTCATACCTGAAATATGGCACTGCTTCATTAGAAACCTTAGTGAGTCTGTCAGTGAGTCAGACGGTCAGTGCGTCAGACGGTCAGTGAGTCAGAGGGTCAATGAGTCAGACAGTCAGTGAGTCAGGCGGTCAGTGAGTCAGGCGGTCAGTCAGACAGTCAGTTGGTCGGTCAGTCAGTCAGCCAGTCAGTCAGCCAGTCAGCCAGCCGTGCAGTCAGTCAGCAGTTTAATGAGTAAAGGTTGGGTAATAAAAGAAAATAGTTTTTGTTATGGGGTTCACAGTTGTAACAACCGTCATAACTCAGAGTTACATCACCAGAATTTTACAGAAGGTAGCCACGCCAACTCATCATTTAGAGTTATGTGCGTTGCCAAAGCACTGCGTTATCTAATTCATCAAAACCGACTACCTTTAAATCACAGCAAAGAAGCCATGCGTGAAGCATCTGGCATGAAGTCAAATTTAACGACAAACCAACTTCCTGAAAGCTTCACCTGACATTGATAAACTATAGTGACGATGTTATCGCTGGGAGAGCACAAATACAATTCCTCGTACGCACAAACTACCCGAACCCCTATTACACATGACATGCATTTAATTCGAATTAGAAACACATGCAAACTAGAAGGGTTGGGTGATAGCGGGATTGTTTTAAATTGAAAAATTGAACTACTTTTAGCAGTGACACAAGACGGAAACAATTTGACAAGCACAGTCTTGTTAGTGCTGAGTCGTGCTGTCGACGAGACCGGGCCCACTGAGTGATGTATATAGTGATCGGACCCCCAGCAATCAGGTACAGAACTGAATGTTGCACGGTTACTGAGGAAACTTCAACAGGGGTCCAAAATTCTAGCATTCTGTGATCACAACTAAGTTTCTAGTGAGTTATTTGGCGTTTATGTTCACATAGTGACTTACCCAGAGCTATCTGTGGCCAGTAAGTGATTCGCTTAAATAGTGGGTAAGATACTACAAGGGCCAACGAGCTCGCTCCCAGAAATATACTGTAACAGTTAAAGTCACAAGTCACAGTTGACAACAAAAGGGAGCAGGGGTGAAGCTGTGGAAGGAGCTGTACAGCGACAGCGAAGGAGTCCACATCCACAATGATCTGACAATCAACTCTTCAGCCGGGAAAACTCAACGGATGCAAATTCCTCGATGGTATGGCCATGATTATTTAGTAGTCACAGGGAGATAGGGGTTGCACCTACACCTGTTAGACTAGGCATGGGGTGGTACCTACAATACCAATGAACTGATAATGGGGTGGTATCTATGATACTGATGAGGCGATATAGGGTGGTACCTATGGCATACATGAGGCGGTGTGGGGTGGTACCTACGCTACCCATGAGGCAGTGTGGGGTGGTACTTATACCGATGGGGCGGTGAGTGTGGTACCTATACCTGCGAGGATAGGCATGGGGGCTGTACCAATACCAGCGATACTGGATACTGGATATGAGGGTTGTACCTCTATTAGTGAGGTTATATATGGGGTCGTACCTATACCAGTTAAGCTGTACCAGAACAGCGAGTCCCACAGAAAGTTGAGCAGCCAGGAAAAGCCAGACTTGCGGCCCAGATACCACTCCGCTGGCTAACGGACGATTCTTGGTTCTCTCCACCTGACAAACAAGATAACCGACCAATCAGCTGGTATGTGAAACTAACTGGATCAATGAGAGGCAAGCTGGAAAAGAATGGACCAAACAACCACAGAGATAGAATGATTGATGAGGTACACTGCTCAATCACCCCTGTAGCAAAACAGTAGCAAAATTAGTAACCTAACTATGCAATTTCAGAGACAAAATCTCCATAACTGCCTGCCACTACTGCTATTTCTTATACATGTACTTTCAGGATTTGGGGTTTTCCTTATTAAATGACAGAACAGCTTTCGTGCGTGGTGCAGAAATTAGCCTACTGAGCCTTTAACTCAGCGCTTTCCAGTGTCTCCGTCACCTGCCACCTTCATTTTACCACGGGTTTTAATTACAACACTGCCTTTGGAAGCAATAAAAGTCTCTGCGCCAAACTGGTTACATGCACTCCAAGCCCGTGTCTGTAAATGCAGCATTACCTTTAAACAACACGTTTTGCAATGCACCAATTGATTGCTTATATCCAAAACTCACTGTATAAGATTCAGTAGCTCTCATTATAAATTCAGAATATCAGTTGTTACCTTGGCATCAAAGTCACGGTCCCACATATCATTAATGGTGCATCCAGCTCCTCTCATTATAATGGCTCCGGTGCCAAATAAACCGAGCATGTATAAATCAGGCAGGTGCCCCGGGCTGGCAGCTAGAGAAATACTCCATGTACATGGCAGATATAGTAACCAAGTACCTGTAACCATAAAAGATGAGGCTGTGGCCTTTCCAAATTTCAATTTTTCAAAAATAAATTTTTTGGCCTCTCTGCAGTACTCAGTGGCAACCGCTATTTGTAATGACTCTTTGGAGGTAACAAACAGTGGGGCTGTGGCTAATAGAAAGCTGGGCTTACGACTAAAAGTACCTCGGTTACTGGTTCAACTCCCATTACAACGGGAGGAGTTTTGTACTTTTACCTTAGTTGGATTCGGATTGTTAACATTTGCTTTCGGTCGAAGTGAGACAAAGACCACAGCTAATTGAAGTTGCTGGGTGGGCAGGGCTGACAGAGTAGAAGCTGCCTATGCCCAGGGCCAGCTTCACTCTACCAGAGAATCTGCTGATTCAGTGTGAAGCATGAGCTACAGGACTGAACGGATGTTCCTGGGAGGTAAGGTATCAGTCATCCTAGGGCTAGGCCATTTGTTAACACATCTCCGACTAGTCTTGTTGAACAGGGAGAGGTGGATCTTTGACAACTGTGGAGTGTTCTTCACCCTTGTCGGACTTCCATTATTTTAATTTTTAATGGAGTGATCCGAAGCCACGCTAGCAATGTGACGCGAGGCCCATACCAGGAAAACAATCCCACCGGCAGCGAGATTCGAACCTGCAATCCATGGATCGAAAATCCGGGCTTTTATCAATTGAGCTATCCCGGCTCCTTATATAAGATACGATTGCTTAGGGGGTTGGGATAGCTCAGTTGTTAAAATGCCTGGACCTGCAGTCTATGGATGGATGGGCGTTTTCCTGGTACGGGCATTTTGCAAGCACCTCACTTCAAATTGCAAGCGTGGGTCAGATCACCACAGTAAAAAAAATTAGATCCAAACCACTGGACAGGGGTCAAAATTGCTCATGGTTGGTAAAGATCCATCTCTCCCTTCTCGGCAACAACAACAACAACAACAACAACAATGACAACAACAATTGTCTTAATACTCACCGATTGGTCTGTCCAACCTCATAAGCCTCAGGTACGGCTGTACTTTAATCGGTGCTGAGTCGACCAGTTCAGCTGCACTTTTTGTACTGAGTGAGCGGCCAGATGTGCGGGATATAAACGAAACATAGTCAGGTGTTTTGTCAAACTTCAACAATGGTTTATGTGTATGACTAGTTAGAGTCTGAGAACGTCTCTTGGGATGTATAGATTGGGAAGTTAGTATCCTTGTCTCTATGCCAGCTAAGTTCATCACGCATCGGCGACACAGGATGGGTAACAAAAGCGCTGACATCTTTATCTGAAAGAATCAACCGGTTTCCAGTATATCAATGCTACATAAGCTCCGGTCAAACGGTACTAATAAAATAGTGTGTGACTGTGGAGTGTGGTATTATAGCGAAGTTTTAGTATTAGTACACCTTAGTATTTTTAAGTCTGGTCCGTTGTTTGGCTTGTCAACTAATAATGAGTAATGAGTAATCATTCATTGATTTACTATTATATGGGATGGGTGGATGAGACTGAGACAGTCAGAAACAGCTATACAATTGCAACTTACAACTACAAGTGTTCCACTTTCCACTTCCAGGGACCAGGGTGTGCTTTGACTTGAGTTTGAGTCATACAGTTACTGAGTTAGTTACACCGTCAAAGACATTTCATGACACACAGCCACACTCAT
>Ga0224511_10002245_pt1 | contig 12806 bp, 7 predicted proteins | sample SF_May12_sed_USG_2_FD_169988 | JGI IMG/M metagenome (GOLD analysis project Ga0224511, IMG submission 169988) | Sediment microbial communities from San Francisco Bay, California, United States - SF_May12_sed_USGS_8_1 | ecosystem: Environmental > Aquatic > Marine > Sediment | place: USA... | reverse complement strand
ATGATTTATTCACTAATATATTTGATATTCTGTCCACTACAAACCTATTTAGTTTCATATACTTGGGACAGCTGAATGCCGCTATAAAGGGACTTAACCGAGGTTTGGTCGTGTAACACACTTAAAAAGACTTCTTTTTGAAAACCTGTGTTTTCTTGTCGACGTGTGTAGGGCATAGCAGTATATCCTGTTACCTTAACTGTCTTTGTTCAGTTTTACACTTGTATTATATGTGTTGATCTCAAAAAAGCGTTAGTAACGCTTTTCCATGTTCAACAGAAACATTCCAATTGTAAAACGAGTTGCCAAATCAATAGAGGATATATTAAGGTACGACAAAATAAGTCTTGATACACTAATTACGTTAGTATCAAGAATATATAGGTTTTCTTTGTAAGTGTGTTACACGACCAGACCTCAGTGGAGTCCCTTTAAAATCGGATTAGGAAACAAGCCTTTTACGTACACACACACAGACACACACTTAGTTACAAACACAGACTATTAAAGCCCCAGGGCCCGTATTCATAAAACATCTTCAGTCAAATGTGTATCAATGCTATTGGTTCTTTCCAATGTAACCTATGTTCTCATTGGCTGATTTAAATATCAATACTGGCCCAGAGCACAGAGTGGGCATACAACTGGACAAACAATCTAAAATATCCTACAACATATCAATAACTGCGCGAGCATACCCTTTATGTACAATATGCTGGTTTTAAGACAATTGTGCTAAAAACTTGACATTTTCCAATACACCATTTATAAATGTAATATGAAAGGAAATCTTTTTCTTGTCCATGGGACAGAGAAAGGATTTACCGCAGTTTGAATGCATTTTTCATCTATCAAAATACGTTGGCATAATAGTTTTAAGAGTCAGACATTTCACAAGACATTTCTTAACGGAGCCTCACCTTATGCAACATATATTTTTAGATAAGTACTTTCCAACTCAAAATGTTGTGCTCTAGTTCCTATAATAACTCATATAGTACATGTATGTTGATAAACTGACCGTGTCCTTTAACGTACTGTGTCACAAATACAGCATTTGAAACGTTTTATTTCGCTCTCGTCATTAACACAGTAATGATCAAACATAACCATCCAATGTACAGAGGTTATTCCCATTCTCATACAAGCCTCTCCCAGTAGCTCGGGTTCGGTCGGATACCAGTGTTCCCAGTCATTTTGGACGGGCTCGCCCGTACGCCACGACCAGACGCTATTTCCTGGGCTTCTGGCCCCCAGAACCATTCGCTCACCACAGAAGTCCTGTGCGTTGATACTGTTCAGCGTAGTGTTAAGGGCATCGAAGTGAAGTTGGTCCAAAACAGTTCCAAGACCAGTACCAAATATCTCGCAGACAGACTGCGCGTGGTCGAACGATGGTTGGGTGATGTCTGTATATACCGCCTGATACCTTGGTGGTACCATGCCGAGCTGCAAATAAAATGAATACTTTGAATATTAATATGTTGCTCATATTTGTCTGGTCATTTCTGATCATGAATTGTATGTTGTTAACATTCGAAAGCAGATTTCCGTTAATGCGCTAGGGGGTCAGTGGTGTGACATCTTTCAACATGAACAGTTTCAGTCAAACCGAGGCTGCCATATTCCACATGCAAGATTTGCTTTCTAAAGATTTTGTTAAGAGTTTGTCAGAATGTTTGCTTTTTTATTTATACACATGCATAGCACATTACATTAATGTGGGCTGAATTAGTGTTAATGAATATGGAGTTCATCATGGTACACCATGATTAAGATAATAGTAACCAGACGCTGCATATTCATCTAGACGGACATGACAAATATGGTAATGAGCGCTTTCCCTTTCATCAGTTTAATTTAACGTAATACAGTTGGTGTTTAGTGCCTGTGTGGCGGCTGTATAACGTCGCCCCGTACTACATCATTGTGTAGTTATATGTTTCTGGTCCTCAGGGATCATTTAGTGTTCATGTATGTTGTTTACATTTGAAAATGGAGTTCCGCTCCTGCGCTGGGGGGCGCCAGTTGTGTGGAATCATTCTTTAATACTGATGAACAGCTTCAATAAAACAGAGGCTGCTGTTTTCTCGTGCAGGCTATGCTTCCTGAGGGCTTTGTCTTTCATCAGTTTAATGCACTCATGATACTCTACGGCTGTTCCGGCGGATTGGTATATAAATACCAGTCTGGTTCATTCAAAAAAGACCTACGGGACTTGAATCACTTCTACACCGTGGCAGGAGTGATACACATGCCGACACATACTACTGTTTTTACTTGTTAAACTGTTTCTAAATAAATAGTGTACCAGCTACTGACTTTGTGTCAACATTTGATTATACCATATTTATTGCCCAAGTTAAAAACATGCATACATGCGGTTGTCTAATTAACACGATGTTCCTACACGGATATGTGTTCGTAATAATAAGTCAATACTTTTATTAATAGTAATCAATTAAAGTATTGACTTTTGGCAGTATAAAGTTGAAGTTGATGTACATGAATACAAACAAAACGGAAATGGCAATGGAATTGAGCGAAAGCTCAAGACTTATAAAGTGTCTCTCTAATTTGGTTATTTTACTAGATCTAATGTGTAATTTAAGTAGGATAAATTGGAAAAAATATACATGTAAAAATAATTAAGGTAGTAAACAGAGTATACAGTTGTTCTGGGTAAATGCTATTATTTTCAAACTTGCTGTAAGAGATTTTATACAAAGGTAAATAATAATGCAAAACAATACAAGAAAACTTAAAACAGCAAACCATTAACTGTTATGCCAAGGAGTATCCACTCATTTTCAAACTTACATAAACATTTGTACATCAGACATATAAGTTTGCGTTGGGTTTGTCGATAAGCCTATATGCACGGCCGAGCGTCCGAATTTAGAACATAATTTTGATACCTCAAACGGTGTGGTCAAACTTAAAGGTCACGGGTCAAATTTGCTAACAATAATGCTGTCCGCACTCTAATTGCACAGCGAAAAAATGATGTGTACAATAATACATCACGAGTTACATTGATAAGACGTAATGTGTAGTCCGACTTCGAGAACACACTTTAATCCATATTTTAAAGTTGCCATGTTTTAATGGATATTAAAATTAAATGTAAAGAGCATACAATCCATGATCCCTGAGGGTTTAAGTTTTATATAACTTGGCACAAATGATAACATCGATAAGTTCAAAGGTCGCGCTGAAAATTTTAGTGTTAGCAGATATATAGGTTAAAGTATGACATTGGTTATAATTATGTCATTACACACAATTTTCGTTCCGCTAGCTAGAACCTGCTGTCCGGCAAAGGACTTCTAGTTATTACAACCATCGTGGTAATTCGACAACCGCGAAGACTTCTGAGCTTACGGTTACAGTTCGTGGTGGGCGAATATTTAAACAATAATAATGACTTTATTTTACAATGCGGTTATTTATTATTTACACGTGCGAGTGCAACTACAATTGCAAATGCATCTCTAATCACAGTTATACGCGTGAAATTAAAGTCCCCAAAGCACAGTTTGGGCATTAACATGGAAAACAAATCTAAAGTATCCACACAAATCTAAAATAACTGCGTGATAAAGTTTAATCTTTAGGTACCATGTGCTAATTTTAAAGAAAATTGTGTACATACCAGGCCATTTTTCAATACACCGTTCAATATGAGGGGAAATCATTTTCTTGTCCATGGGTCAGAAAAAAGATTTACCTTAGTGTTCATGCTTTTTTTCATCCTTGTTTCACTGCGACTCATGTCTAAATTATATTTTAGATAGGAACTTTCCAACCCAAAATTCTGTGATCTAGTCCCTTTAAGTATGGGCAGGATAACTATTTATGAAAACCACAAGCGTAATGAATATAAAATTTGCAATACAAAGCGGCATTGATCAATATCATTTTATATTGATAGTGACATGTTTTATTATTGTTTTTAAGGTAATTTTAGGTTTGTTGCAGCGCAAACTGATTTAATCCGCTTCAATATAAATGATCGTTTAGCTTAACCAATATTTATTAAACAAGATATACATTGCAAAAAATAAAACATCTTGTACAGTTTATAAAAACAATTGATAACAGGGTTTGACAGTAACATTAGTGACAGATGTAAATTACAAAAAAATTACATAGAATTGAAAAGGAAGCTGAAAGCTTATACTATGTCTCGCTTCTAGAATGAGCGTTTGAAGATTTGCGTGGGTAACCCATCTTATGCCGGAACGTATGTCATTTAAGTAATAAGGTTTTGAAAACAATCAAAGCAGTATTCATCTTTCATGTGTATTTGTACTGCCTGTATTGTAATCATGTGGCTTTGCTAGGGGGCGTCAGTGGTGTGGCATCATTCATTACTATTGATGAACAGCTTTAATAAAACTGAGGCTGCTGTTTTCTCGTGCAGGCTATGCTTCCTGAGGGCTTTCCCTTTCATCAGTGTAATTTTTATTGTAAAGGTATTCACAGGATATTCTATAATTAATAGAAACTATGTGTTGCATGTATTACAGTCAAGCTCTGGATGTCCTTTACATTGACTTAACGCACGTGTTATTTACACCATTAGTTCTTTTAACATATTTTTGTATGGAAAAATACCCATTATAATGATGCAGTTATCGAACAGAGTTTTTATTTGGAATACACTTATTAAAATGTCATTACTCACTAGCGGATCCGAGGGGGAGTGGCGCACCGAGCACCCCCGCGCTAACGGCCGCGGACATATGATTTGTGTTATGTCTAAAACGCTAAATTTTCTCAATTTTGTCCTCTCTTACTTCGCTCGCGATTCATTTTAAGTATAATTTTAAAAGAAATAAGGCGAAAACACGCTATAAATGACTTCAACTTCATCAACCGTTAATACGTTCAATGATTTTCTATCCTCCCATCCCCGTTGAAAAAGTCCACGCCCCCCCACCCCTTAAAGAGTGTATGTCCGATTCTGTCACTAATTACAATTATTTAGGAGACACAAAAATAAGTGTATCGATTATAAAAACTAATGCCAACAAATGCACTTAAAGCGATATATTTCTAACTGAAATATTAAAAATCATTCTTAGCGTTTTAATAGTAGTAAGGGGCAGGTAATCCAGAATTACAATTTGCCTGTTGAGTGCAACAATTTAAATTTAGAGTCCGACCAATCAGAACCCCTCTGTCATTTAATTACGAATGGATTCATTATTGTACGTAAACAATAACCGAGATTTATGGGCAATCAACAATTTATTCGGTACATATCTTGAATACATGTTTGCGTATTTTGCAATATATTTCTGTATTATGTTATTATTTTATATTTTTGACGATAAATTTCTACTTTATATTTCAATATTTAATAAATAGCTGATAAATAGCTGATTAAAAGATCGGGCATACCCCTTTAAGGTCGAATTCGGGATCCGCCACTGTTACTATCACACATTTACTGCCGGTATATGTATCAATCGTTTGTTTTGGTGTGGTACCATAATCATAAACAAATCGCTATTCGTTGGTGCCTGTTTTTAATAAATTGCATCAACCTAATATCACCAAACGCTGTGACTTTATACTATAAATCACCAGGCGACTTTTTACCAATTTTTATTATTTTATTTTTAAAACAAGTTTACACAGCTTGAATACTTTACATATTAAATAGGAGAAGAAAATATAAACAATTACAATATTTAAGCTATATGTTTGAATGGCAGTGTTTTTAAATGCTGCAATTATGAAATGTAAACTTAAACTATTAAACAGATTATACATTGTAGTGTTTACTATTCCAATTAACTGATAAAACATTTTGCATATTTGAGTCGACAACGGCATACAGTTCGTAATTCTTAAGTTCACATAAGCCTTGATACAATCGTAACAACTCGACCATTCCCGTCCTTTCGCCGAGGTGTCCCGATTGCCATTAATAAAGAGCGGACAGGTGGTTGACCTTACGCGTGTGTTCTTATACTTGCCCTCACACTAAAGTCGTATCAAAACAGAGGCTGATAAAGCCGTATTTAGGTCCTGAGTACAGAAGGAATTACACAGCTTGCTACGTTACAGATACAAATGTAGTGGCGTATCCAGGGTTTGATCTAAAGCGCGGGGGTGTAAGTCTTTAGAGAATTTATTGAATCCTAAAAATATGCGGTTAATTTATTTGTTTATAAAATAAATATAATGCCGAGTGTAGCGAGCGACGAACCACTCGCACTTATATTATTTTGCTTAAAATTTACGTTCGAAAATATGAATTCGTGCAACGAAGTTTTTACTCATGGAATGTTATTTTATGTATGTTGTTGTCATATTGTACCCCCCTGTATCCGCTTCAATCAGTATCAAACGTTTTGCAGCAAACTGGCACGTGAACACATAATGAAAGCATGTACATCATGAAATAAAAAAGTATTCATATTTAAAATACACGTATATTAATTTTTAAGTGTTTAGATTAAACTCTACTTATTTTTAACAAAACACAGATTTTCAGCAATACAAAACACGAATGACCTTAATAGTAAACAACTGCTTACAATTTTAGGAAGATGTATTGGGTACAATATATTTTTGGTAAAGAAAAAAGTAAAAATAAAATATGTTTTTATTCCAATTGTTGTTTAATAAATATGACAAGTAGTTTAGAAACTTGCATTAAATTATATGTTCTGATTTACAATAAAACATAAAATGTAGGTGAAAATGCTATATTCATTGTGTATTGTATGTCATCACATTTATCCGTTGCCCTAAATCGTAAGTACATCATCATTCAGTCAAGATGTAGTAATGGTAGTAACATTGTAATTCAACATTAACTTGTTATCATAAAGTAACCCAAATTTTCCTGTATCCATATCAAACGAGGCATATGAGGCCAAACATAAAATATTAAAAGCTTTCTTTCCGAGACCTTAACTAATGAAGGTTGGTTAGGTAGGGTTGGTTTTACAGTGCGTTCTATTTCGTCCTCGAAATCGAAAATAGACAGTAACTGTCGAAAGTGCAATACAATAGTTTATGTCGCGGCTTTTCGGTAAGTCTGTCGTGGAAAGCAAACTGTAAGAAACCGGACAAACAATCATTTATGGACATAGAATATAAAAAGTTTCGACCTCCGTTGGGGGTAGATACGAAAATTGCCAGTAACTGACATAAGCTATTCGTGACGCTCCATCTCTGTGCGTGTTGCGCCCTGCCCTTGTAGACCCGCCCTGCTCTTTTTAAAATGCTCACTAAATCCCTAGGAAACATTCAATATGTAATGTTTGGCCTTAATTGCGTATAATCATATTATATGATACGTGATGAGCGTGTGATCGTCAGGTTATCTGTCTGAAGTGCGCATTCTAACATAACCAGTTTGTTGTCTGCTAGCCGAACGGTCGGACGCACTCCTACGATAAAGGTTAGTTGCTTTGTTTGAGTATTAATGTGTAAGCAACCTCTGTGATCTTTTGTTTTTATTTATTGTGAATGCGGCGTTCTTGTGTTTATGTCATGTTATGTATATTATATTTGCAATGTGTGTGCATTGTTGTTTTAAACTGTTGTTTAAATGAACACTTATGTTTTATTTGGTTAAAATATACTAACGTAAATTAAATGATTACTTTATTAAGAAGTAACCGTGTTGTGTTTAAAAATTGCACAATAAATCCCGAATAATGTACGGTATATGCCAAGTAACTGTTTATTTCTTTTTTGGAATCGATAATACACTTGTTTCTAATCGTTTTTATAACTTTTTTAAAGCTATAACTATTTTTTGTTTTAATGATATTAAAAATAATCACTGTTTTTGTAAAAACAAACAATTCGTTTTCTGTAAAAGAAACTGAAATGTAGATACTTAACGATTAACGCGCGAACTTAAGATGGCAAACGTTTTTTTATGTTTAAATATGTTTTTTTTAAATTACGTGTTTACTATTTAATAATAATTGCCATGAGACATTAAACTCGTCAAATCTGAACAAAAAAACAAACACTATGCTAGTGAATTTATTTCCAAACTAATACATATGAATTCTTTTCTGTTCAATTCAAATAGATATCTGCATAAAAACATATGCGTGTTGTTACAGATGTTTCGATTGGTTCTCGCCGTCGCTTTGGTAGCGGTTGCTGTTGCAGCCGTCATGCCACGTGACCCCAGCCTTGACGCCGAATGGAGGGCGTATATGTCGCACCATCATAAGCAATATCAGCTGGGAGAGGAGCAATCCAGGTATTTACATATGTTTGATCACTTAGGTCAGACATTTTTAATGTTTCGTCTTTCAAGAATTTTTTATTTGCCGACCGTATAAAAATTGTACCGAATCTTTACAAAAAATCGAAAAAAGAGAAGGAAACCATATTTTACTATGCAAAGAACGCTCTCCGTGAAAAAAATGCCTTCAATCCCAACTTTAACTATACTTGCATATATATTTCAGTATTGTTGCATCAATAACTTCATTTAAACCTTCAAATAATGTATACTTACAAAAACACTGATTGGAATGGCAAGTTAAATGGTACATTTTAAATTATATTTCTTTTTTTTTCGACCGACCGTACGCAATTTTTAAAAACAAATCCTGTAAGACATAAAATAAAAAAGAGTGTGGCCTTATTTCGTAATTAAAAAAGTTATTCGCTTATCATATCACATCATAAATAGCAAATACAAAAACACGCAAAATAGGATTACGGCTTGCTATTGACAAAGTTGCACTCTACTTGTATTCAGATAAAACAATATTCAAATATGCCTGTCTTCGGTATGCGATAAACCTCGATGGGAAACATAAACAAATATAAGGACAACCAATTTTAAATATGGGAAATATATGTGTTTGACAATAAACACATAGCTTGTATATTTCTACTAACAACTAAACTTAGACGCAAACAATTTTGCAATATACATTTCAAATATCAGATGCTTTTCAATATCTTATTAATAGGTTAAGCATTTTTGGATTGAGCCTCAATGCCTTATAACCACATGTGTGCTGTTATCTAAGAACAATCCAGGTATTTTAAGTCTCCAAAGCTCAGTTTGGGCATAAGAATGGAAATAAACTCAGGTGTTTCAAAAATCTAATTAATGCATGACGATGAACAAATGATCGTGTAACATCAGTTACTCTGAGCTAGAAAACTAATCAATGATGTTTGGCGCTCAATTGGACAAATATATTTATTTTGTTTATTAAAATATAGTTGCAACAGTAACGCTACTGTCGTTTAGTTACTTTTCATATTTAAATACATCAGTAACTGTCTTATTTGTCAAATTTAAATACAAACCAATTTAACAAGATACATTGTAGATTAGCGTTATCATGAATGAGCAGGTAATCTATAATCTAGTTCACTCATATTAAGAGTCTGACCTGCTTCCGATAACTTACTGCCCACTACAAAAATGTGCGTTCTTATGTAGTTGTCTTAAGGCCAAAACATTTTAATAAATGTTTCGCGTAACCCGACCCTATCTGGAAATTGAAGACGACCCTATTGTTCTTTGGGCTTTCAGATTTTTGTGTTTAATGTAAATTAAACTGATGAACGGGAAAGACAAACACAAACATAGTTTATAGTACAAACGAATCAAAACAGTAGATTTTAATCCAGATACTACATTCCTAACTTTTTCAAGTGGCCACTGATTGACTTAATATCAAATATTATTGTTAAGACTTCTTTGAAAAAAAATTAATGTCAAAAAAGCATTTCGATTAACGCAACGCAAATATGTAAATATACGAAATTTGAGCCCTCCACGTTGGTGTAATGTATTATCAAACCTTGGCTATTGTAGACCCTCTGTGATACCGCGCTGATAGTAGTAATTTGTATAAAATGATATCAATGAAACGCGCCATTCGAAAAACCTACACAAAAATGCAACGGTTGTTTCCGATGCAATATAAGTTGAAAACGTTGGCAAGTATTGATACTGTGTGCACCATATTTGCAGTAAAACAGGTTTGCACTATAATATCGCACCGACCCCGTAATAAAACTCACTAATTGGCCCAAATGCTGTTGTGCATTGCGACGTAACGTAATGTTCCACCTTATGTTTAACCATGCGTTAGATGGTCTGACAAACGTGATGTCAATACGTCAATTGTGGTACCGACAATACTTTTGCCGGATCATCTAAAATGACGTTAAGTCTAGTAACAAAAGTCGTACATTAACGTTAAATCATAACGTACAACGTCATTTTGGCCGATCAGACGACTAAATCATTAATGTTTGTGTATCGCTGGTTACGCGGAATTGCATTGTTTAAGATAACGCGCTTTCCTGCACTTGTCCAAGCATCGGCCGTCAAACCTTGTGTTCATATTAACGGTATATTTCAGACGCGCTATCTGGGAGGCGAACTTGGCCTACATCAACAAGCACAACCTGGAGGCGGACCGAGGCGTTCACACCTTCTGGCTCGGCATGAACGAATACGGTGACATGGTACATAGTGGTGTTGTTAAAATTGTTCTTCCCGCTGCTGTGGTGGTGGTAATGGTGGTGGTGGTGTGGCTGTGCGTGTTATTGATATTGTTGCTGCTGTTTAGATTGTTTATGTTGTTGTGCGTGTTGTTGATTTTGTTTTTGCTGTTGTTTCTGCTGTGGTGGCGATAGTTTTTGCTGCTGTTGTTGTTGTTGTTGTTGTTGTTGTGGGGTCTTATTTTTTGCTGTAGTGTGTTGATGTTGTCGTCGTCATCGTTGCGGAGCGTATTATTGTTGTTATTGTTGTTGTTGTTGTTGTTATTGTTGTTGTTCTTTTATATAAAACATCATATTCATCTTTTTCAGACTAACGAAGAGTTCGTTCGCGTGATGAACGGCTACAAGATGACCAACACGACGTCCGGGATCACCTACCTGCCCGCCAGCAACGTTGAGCTGCCTGACGAAGTGGACTGGAGGAAACAGGGCTACGTCACACCAGTGAAAAACCAGGTCGGATTTTTAGCTATTTACCAATTATTTAGTAAATCGATCAATCAATGAAAATCGCCAAACCAATCGATCAATAAAATCAATCAAATTCACCTAACCAATACAAAATAAATAAATAAATAAATAAATAACAAATCAATGAAAATAAATAAATCAACAAATCAGACACTAAAATCAACCAACCAATCAATCAGCAAATCAATCAGTTAATGAATCAGAAATTCAATAAATCAATCAATACTTCATCAGGGCCAGTGTGGATCGTGCTGGGCATTCTCTACCACGGGATCCCTGGAAGGCCAGACGTTCAAGAAGACCGGCAAACTCGTGTCCCTGTCAGAACAGAACCTCGTCGACTGCTCCGGCAAACAGGGTAAATTGAGTATTTTACTATAAAACCTTGATCTTATACAATACAAAACTTAATCTTGTTGCAGTAAAATCTATAAAAAGTTTTGTCTTAGTTTTCACATGAGCCATATACTGTTGCCAGGTAACCAGGGTTGCCAAGGAGGTCTGATGGACCAGGCCTTCACCTACATCAAAGAGAACAAGGGAATTGACACGGAAGACAGCTACCCTTACAAGGCAATGGTGCGTACACGTTATATGTTATATATTTGGAAATCAAAGCACAGTTAGTACTTGTAAAAGTTGAGTAAGAATAGTTATAATATAATTGAAGTCTCAACGCTAACATACAAATAACGAACACCTTTGGCTTAAAGCCAGGCTTCTACGCGGCGTACTCGCCAAAACAAATTAACCACGTGAAGGTCACAACCAGCTTCACCAGTATTTGTACTTTTACACGTTAAGACAATCATTATGTTCTCTACTTCAAATTAACACAACTTGTAATTTGTTGACAGTCGTTCAAAATTTGTAAACTAGCTTCATGCTATAAAATGTAAACATCCATGGTGGCGAGTTCGAATCCCGGCCTGTTCACATAACCTGTAGGGTGATAAAAAGATGTGTCTTTTCTGACGAAGAGCAGTTAATGAAAAATCTACCAACCAAGGAAAGAAATACATAAACTATCTACTCAAATGCGCTTTGCAAGATGGTAATTGTAAAGCAATTTCAATGTCTTCGTCAAGAATATTGACGGCATTAGCTTTTTTAACATTATATACATTAACTATGTTAACAGAACGAGAAGTGCAAGTTTGACGCCGCGAACGTCGGAGCCACAGACACAGGTTTCGTTGACGTGAAGTCCAAGAGCGAGTCTGACCTTCAGAACGCCGTAGCCACCGTTGGTCCAATTTCCGTGGCTATTGACGCCTCGCACACCAGCTTCCAACTTTACAGGTACTGTGTTATACTTCTTATGTACAGTTTTTTATATTGACATCATAAATGTTGACGTCATCGGCACTGACTTGCATATTTTACATCACGTATGCTATCACACACCAGCTTCAAACTTTACAGGTAGTGTGTTAAACACCCTATGTAAAGATTTTAATATTGAAGTCATAATGTTTCACGTCATCAGCAAATATTACAACTTTTAAATCACTTATGCTACCACACGCAAGCTTCCAAATTTACAGGTAGTATGGTTTTCTCCCGTTTGTACATGTTTCGCACTTGACGTCATAAATATTAACCTCATAAGCAAATATTTACATTGTGTGCATTATATATGATATCACATACCAGTTGTGAGCACTACAGGTACACGTATATTTACTTACTTAGAAACCTCTAGTGAGAAAAATGAAAGGAAGCATAGCGTTTGAGTTGGGAAAATGGTGCCCAGCATCGCTTTTCTAGAAATTGTTTGAAAATGAAAAATGCCAAACAATTGATGC
>Ga0224511_10002244_pt1 | contig 12806 bp, 9 predicted proteins | sample SF_May12_sed_USG_2_FD_169988 | JGI IMG/M metagenome (GOLD analysis project Ga0224511, IMG submission 169988) | Sediment microbial communities from San Francisco Bay, California, United States - SF_May12_sed_USGS_8_1 | ecosystem: Environmental > Aquatic > Marine > Sediment | place: USA... | reverse complement strand
TACACGAATAGACGTTTTTACTACATGTTTACATCGGTCAATACAAGTATAAAACTGTAATTTGAGTTCAATCTAGTGTATAGATTTATTGTTCTTATTTTGTCATTGTTCCTATTACTTAATGTGTCAGGAAACCTATAAACAAATGTGAATGGCACTGGGAACGCGTATTCAGATAACACCAAGGTCTCCTCACACCATACGGCCGAAAGCCGTGAAGCCATTCTGCCCACGGCACGTATATGCCAACCACACAACGTAGACGCAAATAATGGCAAACACGAGGAGAGCTGCCACGAGCCAGGCTATGTTGCCCCCGTCCTCAATGAACGTCCGATAGCGCGTGCCGACCGTTGTCGTGCCGACAGTCATGGTGTCTGGGGAACAGGCACAACTTAGTGTTGCGAATTTTGCAAAAAAAACGTACTATGTATTCATAAACGTGTATGTCACAAACCGGTGTGCCATTCACTCATTTTGTCAGAGTATGGTATATAAACATGTGAACTATGTGACAGAATCACTATCCCTACCATCATTTGCATACAATTATGTTCGTTACCATTACCATATTTTTCTGATCTGTAATTGACATGACACGAAGATTGCTCAATCAAAAAGGGAACATGTGACGGTGTTGTCTGAATGCGCTATTCGTTTCATTGGTGAAATTATTATAAGTATTTAAACCACGATGGCCTGGCATCATATTAATTGGATAAGGTTGAAAATTAAACGATCTCAGAGTTGTAAGTAGTTATTTATTATAAACAAGCCCTACCGGAAATGACGATAGTAACCACGGCCGTGTCGGAGAGCCCGCCGGCATCCGAGGCAATGGCTGAGATGGTCAAGGTCGTGCCTGAGTTAAGAGACGCCACTGCTTGCGTCAGACGTATCTGGCCGTTGGCGTCAATCGCGAAATACGGCAACGTCAGAGACGTCTAAATGCAGAGAAAAAATGGCATATTACATCGTACCAATAGTTTAACAATTTAACTTTGTTAAAACATGACAAGACGATGCAACACGAGAGGGCACGTTTCGTTTATGTTTGTCTGTTGAGAATAAGCGATCAACGAGTTTAAACGGTCTATGCTCTTACTCAGTTGATATGACGAGGAATCAAAGTATTATATTCACATCCACGGACAAATAGTATATTTGTTAATCAACATAATCCTTTAAGTTTTGTCCCCTAGCTAGCTTTCTAATTTTGAACTATATTTATGTAAACAACGCTATTTTAATGCAAAAAGGTTCATGGGTTAAAATGGTGCTATAAGAAAATATCAAGACATACATAGATCTACTTTAAAATAAATTTTTAAACTGACGCCTGCCATACTATCGATCAGTGAATTTAATTTAGAAACAATTATTATCGAACTAAATGTCTTACAGAAAAAAGTTAAAAAAAGGATATAAAGGCATGGTCCCGAGTTTAATAAACATCTAAGAGCTAGTCCCATAGCTTGAATAACCTGGAACACTAAAGGATGCTTCGCATGCGGATTGACCAATGACCAGTTAAAGTTTTGATCATGTTATTGTACTAACAAACGAAGTCGGAACAAAGTCCAGATTATTTGTAAAAACGATTCTCATCACCAGAGAAGGGCATGGCAAAATAATATGTGCGTAATATAGTAACTGTAAGGACAAACGGTCGGATTGCGTAATCGTCTTGATTGTGATATGCAATAAAAACAACAGAAACACAACGTATCGCGAATAATTTTTAAAAACATCCATGCAAATGTCCTTCACATTCGAAGACCTGTTGTAAACGTTTACTACCACCGGATTAAGTATGATTACGATATGCATTTATTGTTTTATGTTTGGAAACATTTCTAAATTCTTACAGTTTTATTAAGCGAGTTGGAATTACAAGTAATTTGACATTTTCATTTTACAGTATACGAAAGTTATTTATACAAAACACATTTTCTATTGATGTATAAATTTTATTTGTTAGCAGAAAGCTTGAAAATATGATAAATATATACATTTAACTGCTAACGTGGGAACACGTTGTACATGTGACAATAGGGAGGTTGCGATATGAACTGTACCTTTAACGCGTAACGTGAAAACTATTTTTTGAGCACATCGTCTTCCATATTTGTGTATCGCCTTCAGGTAAGCCCGTAATTACAGACGTGAGTGTTTTTGTTACTCAGATATGCAGGCACGAGGATCCCGTGATATGTAATGTTTGAACTGTGTGGGTCAAACCCCCTCCCCATTGCGTACTTCTTTATGCTAAATCTGCGTTCTGCGTACGGCCTTTTTGGCGGCGTACAGTATAACAACATAAAATTCTTTTTTAAATTATATATCACATTTAAAATTACAGATTGTTGTTTGCACAGGCATATGAACCATTGCAAACTTTGGGTATTTCGCGCTTGATTGATTTTATTAATTATTTGATACCATCAGAGCATTTGAATCGTTTTATTAATGTCAGAAATATGTGCAAGCGAAGCGAGCGTGTGGCAAAATTGTGACATATTAAAAACCTTTTATGCTATTTGTGTTGCATTTCATGGCAAACTGATGAAAGAGAATGCCCCCAGAAAGCATAGCCTGTATGGGAATAAAACAGCATCGGTTTGACTGTTATAAGAAACTGATGAAAGGGAAGACCAAAAAACATATATTGCTCATAATTTTATTCAGGCTTCAATAATTAATTACAATTTCATAAAAAATAAGTGTCACAAATCGTGAATGAATTTAATACACATAACATTAATTACAAGTTAAAACCGTTGACTTGCATTGAGGTTTGTATAAATGCAATGCTTGCTTTAACACTCACCTTCACGTCTTGTTTCGCAACTCACATTTAACTAACGACATCTACTTCGAGGTGACTAGGTTAAGACACATCGAAGTCGAAGTTCATGTCGATTTCGCAACCTCCCTAGTGTTTGTCGGAGTAAGTAAACATATACATTACTTAAAAGTTCTAAACTGGCACTAGACACAGGGCTATATATTTGTAAATCATTTAGGCAATGTTTTGTTTTCTATTGTTACATACAAGTAGATAATATTTTCGCGATTATTTCAACATTTTATTCATGTATTATTATAACGTACAAAAATCAACAAACTCGTAACAGATCCAAAATTGGCAAAATCACAGTTTTAACTTAATGCGGAATGACACAGTTTAACATGTACTATTGTGGAGCAGTGTTCCATACTACGACAACAGTTACCTTATTGCACTGGAATTCCGCGCTTATTTTATCGAAATAGCCAATTCCGGTTCACCGCAAAAACCGTTCATGGTAGAATATGTAACTTTAAACTGACTGAGTGCATTTCATTTTAAAGACAAATGGATACAAAGTTCTTTGAATTTGTTAAACGACGGTTTTGAACTTTTGAGTAGTGGACATATTTATCTTTTCATTGAAATGAAAGATTTATAAATATTTAGAGATAAGTGCTACGAAGCCATGTAAAATTAACTGACAGCAGTCTCCGTACCTGGTCAAGGGTATAGGTAAGGTCACCCCATGATCCCGTGTCAAGGTCATTGGCCGTCACTGAGCCCACGACGGTAGCCGCGCCTGCGTAGTAACTCACGAAGAACGAGTACTCTGATGGTGCAAACGTTGGCGTGTTGTCGTTGGCGTCCACTGCAAGAAGTATTTTTGAACTTAAATGCATGCATTTCATACTTTCAACCATCTTTTTATTCTAGTTTACCAAGCGAGTTTCACTGCCGGTAGAGCACAAAACTCGCATTCATGGTTTCCGAGAGCGCCAAACTTTCTAAGTGATGATTTATACTTAACATAGCGGTATGTCTGGTTCAGTTGTTTCCCACAAGCTTGCTTTTTTCGTTTGCGGAAAAAAGGCTAGTTATAGTGAGCCCAAGAATGTTTTTGTGCCTGTCCACTATATGAATACCTTATTAGTGTGACAATAAATCAAAGAAAATAGAAAGTACGAAGCATAACTAAGTAGCAGTCTCTGTTGAAATGTATATATACTGTGAAAAATAAGTTTAGCACGGGTAAATTATTACAAGCATAATAGTTTTTTAACAAATGCTCAGAATGAAACAAAATCAATCGATGGTTGACAAATAATAATTTATTTAACAATTGTTCTTGTCGTTGTACAGAACTGATCTTTTATTCTCTGAGATGAAGAGATTACGACTTGGGATTAACGTAATATAGTGGTCTTTATTGGCAGTAGATTTCCGAGGCCGACCAGTAACGGGCGGTCTTTTAACGATCCTGTTGCGTTAAATTTTGTCAGAAGACGTGAAATTATACAGTGGCTAACACCAATATTACGCGCCACATGTGTCACGGCCATTCCGGCTTCAAGCATGCCTTAACCCCGATTACGTTGCTCTAACGTCATGCTGCGGTTCTTTCCCATTTTAGAATTTTCCTCATCTAACAATAGACTTTTGATAATATTTGCAAGCCGATCACATTGCACATGTTTTTAGATTGAATATGGATTAGTATTGTGTAAACTACCATACAAAAACCTAACGTCGCACGTGGATAACGTTTTGAAGTAAAATACCGATGAAAATAAAGTCGGATTATATTCCACGTAGCCTGTCCGTAATGAATAATCAATGATATTTGGATACATGTTTATAGCTTTAGCAAACCAAGAACATGAAAATATGTGCTAAATTTTTTTTCCACAGTATATATAGTATTAAAATATAAAACAAATATATGTTTTAACCACATGAATAAATAGCTATAAACCAGTGCCGTACTGATACTGATAAGGAGGCTGGCGGTAGTCGTCAGGCCACCGGTGTCTCTTGCCGTCACTGTGCACCTGACACTCGTGGGAAGACCCGCATCTGTAATGACAGGCGGACAGTGGGCGATAAATATTTACATTGTAAGTGTTTTAATGTCTTTGATAGAATAGGTTTTGAGTTTAAAGAACACTTGACAGAATAAATGACAGGATTTGGTTTAGGGAAACACGGTCGATTTAAAGAAGTTAAGTTGGTAAGGAACATGCAGTTTTAAAGCTCTTGCTATATATCAAGGTACATATTTATACTTGAAATAATTTCGTGAATGTACAAAAAGCAAAATATATCTTCAGTACGAACGATTCTGTAATTATTAGTTTAGGTAATTTGGAATTATAACACATACATTATGATTGACATTAAAATGATGGTTACACTCGTATATCTCGTACGCCACGAATTCCTTGTTTTATTAAGTGTATCCATAAGGTGTCATACCTGTGTCATAGTTTGACTGGTAGCTTATTTGACCCGTTGTTGGGTTCATATAGAAGTAGCCGGTGTTCACACCGCAGTTAAGGAGATACCGTAACGTGTCGCCAGCGTCCGGATCTTCAGCGTCAAATTGCGGAGTGCCGAGAACGATGAACGCCTAGAATCCACCAGACAGTGTTCAATATTAAACTACCCAACACACTTACATGTACACGCATTCCTGCACGTTCGCACTAACAAACGCACGCACGAGCACACGCGCACACACGCACCCCCACACAAATCGAAACCGAATACGCATAGTAATAAGCTTTCTGTAATGGTATTTAAAACTGAATAAACTAAATTGGACTATCTGAGGAAAGATCGATAAACTTACGGCTCCTTCTGATGCGGACAAAGTGTACGCCGTTTGACTAAATGATGGAGCTTCGTTAACGTTAATGATGTCAATCACGATGGCCTGGAGGTCGGACGACGCGCCGTCACTGACGGAAACTTGGAAGTTAAAGGATTTTGACGTCAACGACTCGTAGTCCATGGCACTGCTTGTTGTCTTAATCAAACCCACTGTCAATTGGAGGTAAAATAATTGCATTCGAGTACCGATCATCGTTCTTTATCATATTAATTTAAAACAATTTTATTTAGGTGGGACGAACTTACGGTAAGCGAACAAACTAAGCACTCCACCAGTATTGGAATTGTTAAAGTTTAAATAACAATGTGATGTACATGTGTCGTTATATAGTTTTATTTGCATGCCTTATTTTGATACATACAATTTTTACGGACAGTTTCTTTTATATAATAACACTACACAATGACGTAGTTCGGATTGACTTCTTATGACCGCCACACAAACATTACTCACTAGCTGTAGTCAGTCAAATCAATCTGACAAAAAGGGAAATCCTAAGGAAGCATAAATACGAGAGAAAAAGCAGAAGCAGTCTTGGTTTTATTGATTCGGTTATCAATGGTTATGCTTAACCATCGATGCCAGCTTAGGCATAAGCTAAACTCCATTTTTAAATCAAAATGATATGCAAACCATGATTCCTCAGGACCATAAAAATATAAACTATACACTGATGTAGTACGGGGCAACACTTCAGAGGGCCGCGACAGCTCTAGACCATCTTATGGAAGTTAAATTGATCTGATAAACAGGTAAAGTCAAAAGGAAGCATATTTGCATGTAGAACTTAACTGCCTCGATTTATAATCCACAATAATTCTATCTTTTAGTTACTGCAGACAATGTCCTACATGTATGTCATTGTGTCACCGTCTGATGAGAAAAACATGTGCTTAAGTATTTGCGCGTGAAATGTATCGCATATAATCTGTATATTATTGTATTACAATACATGTAATTCTTCTTACATTAATGCCACTTAAGTCCAAAGTAAATAACGATCACACTTAATGTCTAAGGAAAACAACGATTTAATATGTTTAAGTTTATACAGTAAAATCTGCTTCTGTTGATGTTATCGTTATATCAACATTCATAACTTAAGGCTGTTAATTGTGAAGGAAAGAACAACACCAAACACATACAATTAACATGCCATGTCATATCATATGAAGCTTACCGTTTATCATTGTATACACAGGTTAACAGTTTTTTTGTTCCACAAAAACGTTAACAAAGGAACATATGGCAATGTTTATGGCCACAATTATTGTTAGTAAAATAAACTGTAATCTTATGGAAGCATGAAGTTGTTTCTGATTTAGTTTTACACAAACTAGAAAGCATTTCTATTGTGTGTTTTTAAAGAAGACTTTAGTTCTTAGTGAATGAAAATATCCAGATAAACGATGTTTAACTGTTAATAATATGTCTATTATTTAGTTTAATACAAAATATTGTTTTACACGTCTGGTCAATCTCAAAGTACGTCATGGCCTCGGAAGACGTCGACGTCATCGTGTACACCCACGACTGCGTGTTCTGGTCAGATATGCTCACCTGGCAATGGTGGTGAAACAAAGCATATGTTTTTAGGTAAAACGGTAACGTATCATCGGATGCTTTAACTATCAGACCACCAGTTCGATTACTTTAAAGATAATTGATGTTCAGATCACCACATTTAATATAAAAAACAGTGTTCCATTAAAACAGTTTATAGTAACATAACTATTGACGGTCTACTTTCGTTTAAATAATAAGTTGTTGTTAAGATAAAAATGAAATAAATATTGCGCGAAAAGCAATCGGCGATATCGGAGACTTACGGAAAATCAACAATGACATTGTTGTGTGCGAATTTCAAATCGATGAGTAATGCGCATACGCGTATTATTTCCGTATGTCTCCGACATCGCCGATTGCTTTTCGCGCCAAAATATAAAACATATTTCCATGGGCTACTGGAAAAAATATAAATTTTAACGGGCACAACTAATGAACCATGTCGTTTGAGTATTGATTTTGTTGTGATGTGCTACAACACTCGTCTTTCGAAAGCAAAATATCAATAAACATGTGAGAATCTACTTCATAATGTAGGTCCAGATTTTTTTGTCAATAATAGAAAGTTCACAAAATACAATGTTACGAAATATCTACGCCAGTGATGAGGCATTTCATTGAGTGGGTATTGAACGAAAGCGGTTTCCTTATCAAAATGCAAGTCGAATGAAATATTCCTAATTAACATGACGCCCATCACATTTTCTATAATTAAAAGTCCATTCACATATGAAAGGATTAGCGCGTACTATAATGTTCATAGACAAACATTGCCACACGTACCTAGAAACTTATTATATTTGTTAAATATATAAGCCTCTTAAAGGGGCGTGAATATAGAAGCATTCGCGTCGTGTCAATTGAGATGTATTTAAGGATATTGGCGTAATAATGTTTCAACAAAACAACACTGTGATAATATGTTGTGTGTAGCGTTTTCGAACAACTTAACAAGAACTCAACTATAACGTTATGTAAACGTTGTATGCAAGGTCAATATTTAAACATGGCTTTTAAAATACAAAATACATGGTTCCTGTATAATGTGCCTGCCTTCGGTCTGTTCGTGCGACACACAAACACGCTTTTCTCAGATCAAGAGATGAATAACAAGTTTAATTGAATTGCCAATCGATTGAATACATATAACGGTACCCCAAGATTGTGATGCCCTCTAACGTTGGCAACAAGATACGTTTTTTAGGTGTTTGATTTGGTTTCGAGTTCAGTGTGCCACACGAACCGATCAAATTCTAGGATAAACTGATGAAAGGGAAATCCCTCAGGAAGCATAGCTTGCACGAGAAAACAGCAGCCTCGGTTTTATTGAAGCTGTTTATCAGAAGTAATGAATGATGCCACACCACAGATGCCCCCTAGCGCATGAGCGGAACTCCATTTTCAAATGTAAACAACAAACATGTACACTCCATGATCCATGGGGACCAGAAAAATATAACTACACAATGATGTAGTACAAGGCGACTTTTAACAGCCGCCACACAGGCACTAAACAACAGCTGTAGTAAGTTAAATTAAATTGATTAAAGGGAAAGCCCTCAGACTAACTATATATGGCAATGTATACCTGATACACGGACTTGGCTGTTCCGATATCCTCCCTCACCGGATAGTTTGAAGACAGGGGTAGGTTGCTAAATATCACTGGGTCGTTGATATCTGTCAACAAACGTTTGGTTGTTTGATTGTTTAAGGCGTTGAAAACGTTGAGTGGGTATATTACGACGGACAGTTATCCTAATAACACTTTTCGTGGGCCAAAACGTTGACATAATATTAACTAGTAGAGATTGAACATACTCGTGTAAGTAATTGAAAACTGCTAGATTTAGGTCAGAGTAAATGGATGAATAACATTTATATGTCGAAATAACACTATATGAGGTCGGTTAGGAGGGCGAACTTAGGACACAACAACATAAACTAAAACAACAACAACAACGCCAATATCAAGATCAGGTAATAAAATGTACACATTCTTACTTCCCGACAAAACAATTTGTATCGTAGGTCTCATTGATTTAACAATAAGTAAACTGTAAAGCTTATACCGAACCCGGTAGTTGATATATTGTACACTCAGTTTCAATGAACAGATTTTCATGTTAGTAATACATTTAGTATACAGAATTTTTTAACAAACCCCGGAAATAAGGTACACTAGGTTATAATGAACAATTCACACACACGATACACGTATATATATAAATAATAATGTGTATAGCAAACTGATTTCTTTATGGCTATGGTATATGGGCAACCATTTTGGCAAAACGTAAGTACACCCTGGTTAATACCTATAATATTCAATTTTAAGGACAATACCTCTAATAATCACGGTAAGGATATCGGGTCCCGTTACGCTTTTTCCATCTGTGACGGTGATACTGAGGTCATACCCGGTGGTAGTGAACGAGGAAATATCTTGGTCTAGCTGTATAGCACCGGCTGTTACCGCAAATGTGTTAAATGTTGTAATGAATAATATTGTTTTGTATTACCGGTGCATACAATAACATATTTTTACATAGGACATAAGATTATAGAATGTCTCTCTCATAATGAGTAATGACAATAGAACTGCAGGGTATTTCAATGTTAATTTATGTCAACAACACACTATAAACAACAGGACGTAAGTATTGAGGGGCTGTTAAAAGTGGAAGCCATATTCTTGTTCCATGGCGTTGAGACAGTCGTGGTATGCCTCTTCAATAATCAAACAATACTTACATGCATATATCTTGAAAGGGCAGTTGCTGGGCACACACGTCATCGTGTACGTCAGACTATCGTTTTCCGCGTCAGTTGATATAACAGTGAAAATCGTGTCTCCAAATTGTGCCGTTGTCGAGACATCGGTCGCCGCTGAAGCATTTTTCTATAGGCTAAGATTGGTGATTAGAACACCGGACTTATGATTCTAAGGTAATGAGTTCGAGGCACATCAATACAAGCACACACTTTATAGTTTTATTATGCAAATTATATTCTTATAAACCATCGACACTTAAACAACCGCAAACGTGGACATCACAACTCCAAACGTAGAAATAAACTTTAAACGGCTATTAATAATAACGTTTTAATAATAATACAAAATTAAGAAAAACTGCATATCTCGCTCCAAAGGCAAACATACTATGAACTGCTCATTATTATCAGAATAACAATAACATCAGATTAAACAAGAGCGTCTTCCACAAACTCGCTCAAACAATAACGTTATTTCGGGCAGGCACATGCACAAGTATCACGCCACTACAAAAAGCATCAAATATGCTCTACAAATCTAAAAGAAATAAGGGAGTTGCATTTGTTTCGAATGTACTGGAAATCTGAAAGTTTTATCATAGTAAGGCACACATTGACGTAACGTACCTCGATGTTTTATTTACATATAAGACAATTAACCTTGCAAGTTTGTAATGACTGGTGGTTGGTTCTTGATAAGGTAGACATATAGCGTCTTAGTTAGCGACGTGCCGGTAACTCCACCGTGATCGTCGATGCATTCCACGTCCAGCTCGTAATTACTTTGTGTGTCGAAGTCAAACCCAGGGTTGGTGTCCTGGTAGATCGCGTATTCTACCGAATCAAGAGTAAAATATGTTACAAACAATGTCGACCAGTCAAGTTTAAGGGCACCATGACAAAACGCTAGTGGTAGAATTTTCATGGACAAAATCGTAATAACTTTCTGTTTCGTTTTCGGTTACATACCACTAGCGGTTCCCGTAATCAAACGGACAGTAAAGGGCCAGTTGTTCGCCTTAACCGCCGCCGTGAAATCGCACGTAAATTCGTCCGCGGTGTCCGAGGCGTTAACGTTCCACAATAGTGTTTCCACTGTGATGTCCTCGGAGAGTTCTACGGAACGTGGTAGGCCTTCGATTACAGGTGGCTATATTAATTAAATGCATTTTGAATTTGTAGTAATCGATATAGGTTTTTATATCAAATTGTATCAAATGAAAATGGTTTGTTTTGCAACGCTGTGAATGCTTTTTCCAAAAATAAGCTGCGCTTGTGGTGATGGTGAGATTTAGAACAGTATTACATGGGTGACGGGGAATATGAGTGTCACATTAGTGATGGTGATAACATATACTTGATATACATTTCATTTCTTATCTGTTATGTTTTAAAACCTATTAAACGGTGCCATGGATTGTAACAATCGTTATCACATCGTTTAGTTTGATAACACTGGTTTAGAACATAACCACATGGTGAGGATCGTGAGTATTGACCACATGTGTGCGGGGATAGTGAGTACATTACCACATTTATGATGGGATAATGGGTACATTACCACATTGGTGATGGTAAGAGTGAGTGTGGTAGGTGTTGCCTGATTCAGCCCACACGCATCAGTGGCAATTAACGTCCACGTCTCACTGCCCGGACTCATCTTGGCGACGTTCACGGAGAACTGACCTAGTTAAAAATATGTAGTTCATACCAAATCACTATAATCCAGTAACATCACGTTACACATCATTATCCATCATTGATTTAATTATCTATAGAATTGATCTGGATTACAGCAAACAACTCGCTATAATCACTTAAAATGTTGCAGAAACATAATACAATAATATATAAATATCAATGTGTCGAAATCAGAGTTGAAAACCTTTACTGGTATATCCTTAAAAGATGGAATGATGAACTGATCGCCGAATGTGACTTCTAAATGGAATGTTATAATAGTAGGTAGGAACCAAAACTTTTTTATTGTTACATATGCACTCAGTTTTTAGTTATATTTTCCTTTCAAGTCCGACTTGTGGCGAAAAAGGAATTCAGTTTCAGAATGTAAAATTAAGAATGGAAACGCAAACTATTGTATTGTGACTATCAGATGTCAGTATAATTAAATATGTCATTTTGTTAGAAATGAATCAATTGACCTATCGACAGCCCGCCCAAAATGGCGTCTTGACGGACCAGCTTTGTTGGGCCATCTATTGAATTCACTTGTCAGTCATGCCTATGCAAATCGCTATCACCATCACTTAGTCCGATAATTGGTCAGTTATATTATAATGGAGCGATTTGGCTTTCATTTTGTAAAAATGTATTCAGGCAAGCGAAGCGTAAATCATGAAGACCAGGACAGGAGGGTGGGCTGTCGATAGGTCAATGGTTCCAGAACTGTTGGTATACAATAGTCCGAAGGATATAGACTCCTTCTCTTCAAACGGCCTTTAAGCTTACATTGATTGTAGTTATTATAGTTGTAGTTGGCATACCTGAAGTGACATTGAAAAGGAACTGTGAAGGAAGCGTGTTTGACGTCGCCGTCATTGTCAGCACGTCGCCCACGTCGACGTCGGACCAAGTGACTGTGAAATCCGTTATGACGAAGCCTGTTGTCTTTGTGTTGTCGATGCTGTATGCTGTGATGGCGGGTGTGATGAGGGTGACCGGTCGGTTACCTGCACGGCGGAAAGGCATTATAATGGGTTACAGAAACTGACTTGTTATAATATGTTTCTGTTTTTAATTTTTAGAAAATACATCAAAGTA
>Ga0224511_10002243_pt1 | contig 12808 bp, 7 predicted proteins | sample SF_May12_sed_USG_2_FD_169988 | JGI IMG/M metagenome (GOLD analysis project Ga0224511, IMG submission 169988) | Sediment microbial communities from San Francisco Bay, California, United States - SF_May12_sed_USGS_8_1 | ecosystem: Environmental > Aquatic > Marine > Sediment | place: USA... | reverse complement strand
ACTAAGTACATACTGTTCTGCTTCATTGAAACCTGTTTGACTGATACGAATATCTATTAAGGTGTATCACGTGAACTTGACTGCTTATTTTGTGACGTCAAAAATATCAGCAAAAATTATCTATATATATCAAATGTGAAGGTTATGTTCTACGTTGCAAAACATTGCTTAGACGTATGTGCAAGTTATGCGCAATATAATATGGTGAAAGAAATGACTGCTCGGTTTACATAGTTTATCGATGAACCCGATAATGTATTGCTTGTTAAAAAGATTAACTATATCACCTATTAAATGTATAGAAAACCCTTAATGTGGTTCATCCGTTGTTATAAAAACATTTTTCTCTTTTTATTTTGATAGTTTTGTAACTAACCACTCTCTACTCAAACTTAGATTGACACGCAGATACTTACCGACCATGATAAAGATATCGTCCTTGTGTAATGTACTTCCAGAAATTCTAAGCAAGAACATTCGTGCCCCGAGCAAGCGAACATGTTATATTTCAGTAAAAATGGCACAAGTTCTTAAACAAATGGAAGTAAAATACCATTACCCACATCCCCTTTTTATCTTTGCTGGAGAAGTGAATAGCAACTGTCTAATTGTTTGAGATAAAGGCATAGAACTATGCATGGACAAACAAAGGGCAGTTAACCAAAGGGGAATGCTACCAAGAACGCACAATATAGATGCTACTACAGTTATGTCTTTTACAAGGACCTGCTATGCACCGTTCCACAAAATTCAAACTCCGCCCAATGCGATAGATTTGCATTGATCTTGTGAAGGCTTGTAAAGGGGTCTTTTTTGTATTTTCTATGTCAGATTGTCACCTGACAATATTATCCTAATCTATTGTATTAAAATTAACCATGTACTGTTATAAATGATTATGAGTGACAGTTGCCGAACGGTCCATTTAAGTTGTATAGGGACAATAACTGAGATGGCAAAAAGTGATGGATTGTTTGCTCTGCATTTTCAGGAACTTATAGTCAGTTTAAAACAAGATGACACATATTCAGTGAAATAAATTGATTTACGTCAAGCACTTGGCAAACTGTCGACCAACAAAGTTTAGGGACCATACATGCGTGTCAAGGAAATCAGTCTAAGGTGACAAAGATGCACCATGAAACAAGCTAGAAGTATCGCAGAGAATCACATTGAACTGGTGGCGCCCTCTAAAGAACACATTGCAAAAGTCATGAGGTAAAGTAATAGCATGTTAAAAGCTCCATAGTTCCTGTGAAGACAGTAGCTTTCCAGAACACACGGCATATGTACTCATCAATACTACTGAAACACGATTTGACAATTCACAACACCATGACTTTCTTTTTCTAAATGATTTGGAAATTAATCATGCAATTGTATTTATTAATCATCTTTTAATCTGAACAAAGGGGAAGTCCTAAAAAAGCATAGCAATTGGTCCATTTTAAAATGCCGAACCTGCAATTTTCTCATTTTTTTTGTTATTTAAGTTTCCAAACCTACTTTTGTTCCCGCTTTTTCTGTCTTTCATTCCAGTAAGGTGTTTTGTCTCGTTTTAAGTTGCCTTTTTGCAGGTTCAATTTAAAACGGGGCCAACGATAGTCTGCATAGGGTATTGAACAGTAAGGTTAATGTCATAAAATGGAAGTCAAATAAAAATACATGTAACTAGATAATACATTACATTATTTACATAGTTATGCCGTGCAATGTAGTTTTTAGTCATGTTTTCCTTTGATTGCCGATTCAGGTTGCTTACACTGAACATTGGGTTGAACATATTTCATCATTTGCCGAAAACTGTTGGTACACGTAACACAGATGTTAGTGTAAAATACTTGTTCGTTTGTTGGTTTGGTTATAGTTAAACAATTTAAATAAAAACATTTTTTATAAATTAAAGACCTCAGATGCCATATGGTACGATGATTTTATAGGACATATCAATGAAAACATGAGTTTGTTTTCCCAAACCCCAAATGTATCTCATATGCTCTATATAATCTTTAAAATGCAATGTTCTATAATAGGTAGGCGCCTCTGTTTTAGGCTCGAATTCTGACACAATTTTCTATGGTCACTGTGTATAAAAGGCAACGTACTTCGTTAATGCGTCGGCATTCGCAATAAGATAATTAGCATGATCATACGTGTATAACTATATTAACTTACAAACTACATTAACAACTAAATTAACTAAATACAAATGTAAAGGCCGGTTTTTTCTTTTTGAACTATCTGAAATAATCTTTTGCATGAGCTTGTTTGTGTGTGATACTTGGTAGTTTTAAAAGTGATGCAATGACTGGGATTTGATAGAATAGATTCGCACCACGGTCATCTGAGTATACAATCTAAGCAGAAAAAATGTTTCTTTGTTTAAAATGAATCTGAGAAAAGTTCTTAGGTAATAGTTGTGTAATGGACTACGAAGGATACACATATATATTTTTTATCAAAATATAAACAAGAATTTCTTCATTAAAATGATATCATGTATTATGATTATATTTTTCAACCTTATACAATTATTTTTAAAATGGAAGTGACCTATAATTGCTTAAAAAAAATAAAGGGAACTAATATTACACCTTATTATCTCCCTTAAATATAAATAAAATGAAGATTTTCAATCTTGTTTATAAAATCAAAAGAGCAAAAACTGAGAAAAACGGTGCGGTGGATCATCTTTAAATGGCATAAATTTAAATAAAAGAAGGTTTTTAAAACCTCTACCTAGCTGCACATATGTCAATCCATTGCACTCCTGTAACCTTAAAAAGCACAGCCTGCATTGAGATAATTCAGCCTCGGTTTTATTGAAGCTGTTCATAAATAGAAATGGAAAAATGTCACTCAATGCAGTTGGAGCGCTGATGCGATATATTGGAGCTCTTTGATTAGTTGGTGATGAATATGCTTCTAGTGAAATTGCCCTTTTCTTAAAACAAACTTCATACCGGGGACACAGTGTGCATGGCAACATACATGTTGACAAACTCTATTTCTGCACAATGGATACACTTTAATGTCATATGTTGTCATCTCTTTAAATTATGTATAATCAATTTGTAAGTCAGTGATATTGCTTTTTATCATATTGTTATGCAGATTTAGAGTTGAGATATAATGTAGGACAGTACAGTTTTATGTGAAATTTGTTGAATTGTAAATTGTCTTTGCAGAAAGCAACTGTTTTATTTCGTAGGTATTACTGTCATCGTCACTTTCACTAAAATAATCGTAGTTTGTGTTCTGCACGGAGATACAAAATAAAATTATCAAGTGTTTTGCGGTATTAATCTTTCTTTGCATGTTGGCAGTGCATAATTGCATAGCAAAGAAACTGTAAAACCTGCCAACAGAAAAAACATGACCAGCTCATTAACTATTATTAGAGTATACATAACATAATTGTCTGCTGTAAACTGCATAAAAATTCTCAGATAAATAGATAGATGAAGTCCACATATGTGCACTCTATATACATTTTGTACGTGATGAAATGTTCTGTGAATTTACTATGTCAGAAATTATCTTTATACTGCATCAATGCTTATTACATGTATCAGTTAAGTTGCTTTTTGGGTAAAACTTCACAACATATGATACCATACACAAATAGTTGATATACACATATCGTAATCTAAAAAAATCTAATAAAAGGGAAAGCCCTCAGGAGGCATAGCCTGCACGAGAAAACAGCAGCCTCAGTTTTATTGAAGCTGTTCATCAGATCAGTATTAATACGGGCGACCTTTTAAAGCCGCCACACAGGCACTAAACACCAGCTATAGTAAGTAATATTAAACTGATAAAAGGGAAAGCCCTCAGGAAGCATAGCCTGCACGAGAAAACAGCAGCCTCGGTAAAACCCATACACCACTTTACCTTTTCTAAGATTATTTATATCTGACGCTAAATCCTTTCTGTAGACAAAAATGTGTTTTTCTACCACTAGGATCAGTGTAAATCATTGTTGATAGTCTTATCATACATACAATCAAGACAATGACGCTTTTATGGGACTCAATGCCAGATATTGCACTGCAAACTACGAAACATGTTGTGCAACTGAAGAATGAAGCCAACAGAAAATGAACCACTCAATATAGTGTTATGCAGAATAGTACTGAGTAATTGGATGTTTATTTCACGAAAATTCACTTGATAATTGAATAACAGGTGCCCTGTGGAACTAATAAAACAGTGATTCTGGTTGTCAAACGTTGTTCATTAAATACTACAAAACCTGTGCACTTAGTTCATACAACTTAGGAAGGTTATTTTGAAGGAAGTGGAATACATGTAGCACACATCACAAATAGTCATTGAATGTGCCAAAGCAATTTTCAACTTCAAATATTTCTTTATTTTACGATATTTACCTAGGAATTGCGATGGCTATAAATAAGCAAGAACAAACTTGAAGTTCCTGAGGCAGATAATATTGTGGAAACATCGTGACATATTACGGCTTGTTCTTTATCCCATCAATGTAGAATATTTTGATTTGGGAAACACCTACAAAACGATAAAAGTATTACCAAACAGCATACCTACAGATTCATACAACATACCAGACGAGAAAAGAGCTTTTATCATGTTTATCATTATACATTAAACTGATGAAAGGGAAATTTTTCACATTAATGTTAATTAACCGTCTCATATAGGTTTCTTGGTGTGTTTTGGTACAGAAATATATTCAATGCCGTCGAGATATTTTTATCTTATCTTTTTTCCTGACCAACGTCGCACATGCCATTATTTCCTTATTGATTGCCAAAATCTAGCGTGCATCGATATTTTTCCAGAGGATAAAACTTGTTATATCAAATATGTTTAATAACTGTATAGCTTTTCTCTCATTTAAGCACAACATATAATTGGTCAGCATATAACGTTCATTAATGAACAAAATTTTGATCTGTGCAATTTCGGGATGTGTTTATTCCGTCACAAAGCAGAAACATACATAGAAATATACAAAATCCATGTACCTTACCTGCAATATGTCCTTAAGCAAACGGCATACATACTGAAAATGTCGACTTTTATCAAATTGAAGAAACCCATAATAACTCGCTCAGAACAAAAGACCTAATATCACGCATCACAAGCCGTGTTTATTAAGTTCGTCTCGATACTCTGTCTGCGAAACAGATATTAAGATGGAGTAAACTATGTATTCAAGATTCCCGAATATTTATATAAATGGAAGAGATGTTCAAAGAAAAAATGTTGTAAACAATGTGGACAAGTCAAGTTTATGGGCACCATGACAAAATGACCCGTACAAAAACACACAGAACATCACAAACACGGAGTATACAAAGACGCAACATACATAAAGAAATAACTCACACACACAACGTTACATACAATTTTTTGTTTTGAAATAATCATACATTCTAGATAAGTTGATATTATTATATCAGTATTATTTTAAGGTTATGTCAACAAATGTATCTTTTTCGAATTACGTTCTTTAGAATGATTACCTGTTAAAAAAAAGACAACAATAAGAAGATGCGACCAACAATTTTATAAATGTGTGTTCGGAATGATGTCGTTATCATGGTTTTGTCTGAGAATACGTTGCCAAAAATGCCTTTGAAGTATCTTGCTATTTACATAGAAGAAATAGCTCTTTTCTAATCATTTTTCTCTGCTTCTGAGTTAACTTTAACACGTTTTACATGTTTGTTTCTTTATTTTTTTCTCTGTTTTAATTTTTCATCTGTGTTTCTGTGTTGAATTGTTTTATGTTTTAATTGTCGACACTGATTATGTTATATTATAGAGGTCATTCAACTAAATTCTTGTTAGTTTCGAGCTGTCTGCATATTAAACAGACGTTACTTACGTCACGATGACATTCCACTCGCTCTCTAGAGACATTGTCAAATACAAATATATGTTCACGGAAATTCTTTGGTCAAGAGAACGTGTCGTTAAAACATATTTTGATGTTTCAGTGATATTAATCGTGTTTGTCATGTGTTACGGTTGTTATTGTTTTATTTAGTTTGGGCTACGTGTTAACATATGTTATAAAACTTTGACAATTACTGTTATAGCCCTCTCGTTTCCAAAACAGATATTTAAATTGTGAGAACCCGTTTTAACACTTGACTTCATTTTACTTACTATGAACTTATGAAGCAAGACTTTTAGAAAAGGAAAACAATATCAGAATAATAAAAAATTGAAATGCTGGGATATTACATCTTCTACAAGCCAATCTAATTTATCACCCTATTTTTCATCAACACAACAGGTAAAATTGAAGTTTGAAATATTTGTGGCAGCGTCCAAAAATATGCGATTAAAAAAATAACTATGACGTTCTGCGTATTGCTTTGTTTTGAGCTTCCATACCGTTTAGAAAACGGTCGGACAATAAGCATGTTAACGTCAGTCGATAGTAAACACATTGTTAAAACGAAATACAAGGGTATAATTTCAATTTTTAACACGCTGTGTGACATATTGATACGTTGTATAATAAAACATAGATATCTCCTACTATTGTAACCAGAAATAAATATTTTATAAAATTTTGCCAGAGTTGTATGCAAGGTATGTTGATAAAATTCTGAGTTGTATGTACATGACGAAATATGATTTTTTATTATCAGTCAATTACAGCGATTGCCCCAAACATTACGTGGAACTATTAAATATTCATTAATAAGATATACTTAATAGCATGCAAAATTGTGATTTGGCACACGTTAAGATTTACAGACGACGTCTTTACATAATTGCGTAATGTGTCTGCTAATAGGTATATTTTTTAAATGTGATTCTTCGTTTATCCTGTTAATGGTGAACCGCGTTCGTTTTAATTTCCACGTCCGTCGCTGTGTTGTCATTTTCGAGCATCTTATTAATATACTTCAACATTCCAACCTATTGCTGATCAAGAAAAACTAAGAATTCAGTTTGTTTGACTGGGTTTCTTGCTAGTGACAAAACAATCTTTAAACCACAACAACGTTTTTTAAACTATTTTTGTTGTAAAATAATCCCGACTATAATAACATGGTTTATTGGCCTATATCAAATTATTAAACAGTATTATTATTATCAAAGAACATGCCAACAAACATTTCAAGAGTTACATTTTAAACGGTTTAGTTAATAATCAAACTTGTAACAATAGTTTCCGTTGTAGCCCATATCACTAACGAATGAAAGATAGATAAATACATTAAAGTCTTGAAATACCTGGTAACACGTGATAAAAGGTTTGTCGTATATGTTGGCAAACTGGAGAAAAACATAGTGTAACAATGACATATTATAGAAGTACTACGCCAATTCAACTTGAACGGTAAACAAAATTGTCATTACTGTTGTTGTTGTTGTGTATTTCTATATTCATGTATATATTTAATTGACTGCATGTATAAAATCATTTTAATCGGTACATGCGATAACTGTATTGTTTCGAAGTAAAAGTATGTTTTATGAATGAAAGTCATTGACCGTACCAGGGCGCGAACTCAACATTTCTTGGTGAAACAAAAACTAATAAATAAAACCGGAAACATAGAAAACACAGTTTATTCTAAATGTCTGTAACATATTAAGTATTGTTGTTTCGCGTGTTTCGTGCTGTTTTAAGTGTTTGTTTTTAAACGTGCCATTTTTGACATGGTGCCCTTACACTTGTCCATGTCTACATTATTTGCAACATTTTGTTATAGAATTTCTCTTCAATTTATATTATTAGTAAGAAAATGTACTAACCTATAACTATTTTCTTACGGCATACATGCACTTCACAGATGCTTGGCTATGATGACACTTACGGTTTCTGAGATCGCGACCTTTCTTAATCTAATGATGAAATGACTGTTCAGAATAGATTGTTTAAGAGTGGTACACTTGTAAATTATTCAAAAAAGACTTCTTTTCCAATTGTATAATAATGACCAAACAACTGATACTTCTTGTGTACGTAACTAGACACACGCTTAGGACCGGTATCATTGCGGCAAGGGTACCAAGCATTTGTGTTAATTCTCATATACTTTTACGTTAGGTTTTTTGGGGTTGTTATTATGTTACTGCCCAGCCCAGATTTCTCTCTTCAATATCAACATCAACATACATTTGTAATGGATCTGTTTAGAAACAACGAAGATATATTACCGCCCTTTTTGGCAGGTATCAGAAATAAGTGGGCTTCATTAATGTTGAAATTATCACATAACAATTTTTTTCTTACCCAAATTTCAGGGGAAATATTACAGTAAATGTATTCCGTAACAAAGGAGTAAAACAAGAATAGAACCTTGTAATAAGCGGTATATATATGTCAATAATAGTATTTTTTGAACATTTTTTGCTTTTATTTTATATTTAAACGGTACCTATATGTACGTTGTACTCTCAGATCACTGAATAGCATGGTTTAATGACGTTTGTGTTTTAGTCGTTGATATACATGTACTGTATGAACGCTTGTACACACCAAACAACGAAATTGCATACAGGCAATAAAAAATGTGTGATTTTGTATATGTCGTAATAATAATTTATGAAAACACAACTGATCGAATGGACATAGCCATCTCTGGAATTAATAGCTTTATGTTTTTAACTTACTTCAGCTGGTGTCTAGTGCGTGTGCGGCGGTGCTAATATATCACCCCCCCCCCCTATAAAATATCATTAGTCCATGGTATTTTTATTTTCTCTTGTCTATTTCTGATTAGTGAAAACAATATGTTTAATGGAAGAAAAACTTTCACGCCGATGATAGCCATTAATGTATCCCACATAAAAACCACAGCTGTAATAACAAGTACCTTAAAAACTTAAATTTTCCAAAACTTATTTGGTCGACTTTTTATTATTATGAAAATTTAATTAAGCGTATTTCAATCTGATGAACGAATATAATGTTGATATGAGTTTCTGTAAACGTGTTGAATTAATCTAAAGAACATTTTATGCGATAAATATATTATTTTCTTGGCCTGTTTTATAAAGCTTAAAATATGCTTTAACATCAGTTGTGTCTATTCAAATATTTCCAAGAGATGTCTTAATTAAAAATAAATACCTTCATTTTAGTTTACAATATTTTTTTAGGGTAATTCTGTAATTATATGTGTGTTAGGCATCATAAAACTGTGTCGTTAGAGTGTGCGCCAACTTTAGAGCCATTGGGTTAATGTACCTGAAATTAATTCACACCTACGTCATATAACGTTTGTTATGTTTTATTTTATCCTACCATCAGGGCTGCATTAGCTGTATAAACTACCCATCGAATAAACTTTGCTTTATTCGACGGGTGTTGAATAAATCTCGCACGTCTTAACCTAACTTGTTACTTCTCTGTATTAAAATAACACAATTGTTATTTAATAGCACATATATATTATCGCACCTCTTGGCAGGCATCAACAGATCAAGACTGTTTTAATTAGATGTTGAAGCAGGGTTATCCCATACTTTATTTTTGAACTGTTCATTTATTCAGGGTAAGAAAAGGCAAACAAAATAAATACTTGCATATAACCTAGCAGCAGCTCTAGTCTATAATTATCGATTCTAGTAATAACTTGATAAAATAAACCATGGAGCATTAAGAACGTTTATATCAATCAAAACATATAGCAAATGTTCATTTATATCATTATGTGCCAAACCACTTAAAGATGTATTAAGAGGTGTATTACTGTTATTGAAATGCTTTCTTTATTGTACAAACTGGTGGTTGTGTACAGCCAAAAGTGATATATTTCAATGGTATATATTGTGTTTACATGTATATATAATATATATCGTTTTGTTCTTATTGTATACGTTTAACACATGTGCATGTATTTACAGATTTGTCTTAGTTTGATGTAAAGCAGGGCAATTGTGGGTTTATGATGAACAGCTTCAATAAAGCCGAGGTTGCTGTTTTCTCGTGCAGGCTATGCTTCCTAAGGGCTTTCCCTTTCATCAGTTTAATATTACTTACTACAGCTGGTGTTTAGTGCCTTTGTGGCGGCTGTAAAAAGTCGCTCCTTACTACATCATTGTTTAGTCATATTTTTCGGGTCCTCGGGGATCATGGAATGTACATGTATATTGTTTACATTTGAAAATGGAGTTCCCTCAGGAAGCATAGCCTGCACGAGAAAACTGCAACCTCGGTTTTATTGAAGCTGTTTATCAGTAGTAATGAATTATACCACACCACTGACGCCCCCTAGCGCATGAGCGAAACTCTATTTTTATATGAAAACAACATACAATCCATGATCCCTGAGGACCAAACGATATAACTACACAATAATGAAGTACAGGGCGACATTTTACAGCCGCAACATAGTCACTTAACACCAGCTGTAGTAAGTTACATTAACTGAGAAAAGTGAAAGCCCTCGGGAAGAATAGCCTGCGTAAGAAAATAGCAGCCTCCGTTTTATTGAAGCTGTTCATCGTTGGTAATGAAAGATGCCACACCACAGACGCCTCCTAGCCTATGAGCGGAACTCTTTTTTCAAATGTAAACAGAATACAATCCATGATCCCCAAGGACCAGAAGAATATAACTACACAATGATGAAAATCCTCAAAAAGGCTCAATTATCAAAGAATGCAACATCAATTAATGCTATTAAAAGTGTACAAGTACGTCCGTCAACTGATGTAATGGTACTAGTAGTAGTAGCAGCAGCCAGCAGCAGCAGTAGTAGCAGTTGCAGTAGAAGTAGTAGCAGTTGCAGTAGTAGTAGTAGCAGTTGCAGTAGTAGTAGTAGTAGTAGTTGTTGTTGTTGTATGGCATGTTCTGTTAAATATAATATGTTACCTTTTATGAATTGTACTTAACCGACTTTTTAAGAAAGTGCCAAATATATAAGAAAAAGCAAAAAGCTACGTTCATATATTTATCAATTACTAGTACGAGTATATAGCATATAATTGCGTTATATATGGACTATTTGGCATATCCTAAGATATGTATACAAGGTCTGCTGCTAATTGAGTTATTTGTCTGCTTATACGTATATTACCTTTGTTTATTACATACCTTACTAAACTTAGTAACAAATTTATATTGCATAAAACGAATACAGGATTGCAAATGCCGGGCATATAAAAGGTTGTGCCAAATACCGGATTTTCTTCTTCCGGGAGCGCAGTCCGTATTTGCGCACGGTCAATTCCACACGCCGACGTTAATGACAGTTTACAAACAGTCCGTATTAACAAAAACATAGTTACAAAAAATATGATTTTTGAAAAGATGCCAACCATACCTTTCTATCATTTTCACCCATTTCAAACTCTCTAAAAGCTACTCAGCGAAACATTAACTACAGATAAATGTCACATGTTACCCATAACACTATTTTCTCATTAGTTTGTGTCAAAACTTGTATTTAATTACATGAGCATATGTGACGTCATTCGGCGTGTAAAAGACACGAGATAAAATACCGTTTTGTTAGACTGTTTTAATATTCTGTTATTACAGTGGTCATTCTTAAAGTTCCCAGACTGTGACTATGACCTTTCCACGATTATTGTTATTCCGTTAAAATTGTTCAACAAATTGTATATTTTAATTTCGAAAATATACACGAAAAATCATAAATGTACCTTTGCCTTACTAAATAAACAACTACAATCGACATTATTGATTTTTATATACAGTTTATAATATGAGGGTATTATGACTGCTTCAATAACGTCGTGGCGTCAAAAAGTTGGGGCTGCCATTTTATAACAGTTTGATGAAACTGTCTCATTTTTGGAGGTCTACTACAACAATGATTGATCTAAATGTTTATAGTACTTGTGTCTTTGTATTTAGTAAAAAGTAAAAGTTATGAGCACAGTCTTATTATATATTGAACAGCCCACGTATAACGAATTCATATAACGGTTGTTAGGTGTGTTGTTATATTACTGCCCATCCCAGCTCGTTACTTCTCAGTATCAAAACAATATAATATCTAAGATATATTTCCGCCCTTCTTGACAGGCATCAGCAGATAATCACTGTTTTTTTTAAATTAAAGTGTTGAAACGAAGGTAATCGTGCCAATTGTTTATTGTCAACGATATATTTATTTAGGGAAAATAATATGAATTCTCGCATTACGAATTTAACCTGCCAGGACATCAATAAGTATTTGTAGCATTATTCTTGATTTTGCTGGATTTACTAAACTATGGCACATTAAGAACTTAAAAGACAATAAAAACATATGGTTAATGTTCATTTGGTGCATTTCGTATTATTTTGGTGCCAAACCCTAACATTTGCATCGATTAAAGAAATGGTTTTGTACAGAAAACAGTTATGTATTAATGGGACTAGAGCTGTGTTTATAAATAAAAAACCAATTGTGCACTATTATCATGTCAGCCCAAGCAATAGATATATAGATGCGCTTAGTCTAACAAGAACCGCCAAATACTTGAAAGCAGTGGCTTGTTTGGTGGAAATAGACATCGTTGAAGTTGTTACTATGGGCAAGTGCAAACCTATTTACCCATGGTGCATGAGTAGGGTAAAAACAAAAATCGTTGAACAAAAATAATTACTACAGTAAGCATGTTTATTCATATATTTCAATGAGAAAAATAATTTAATCAATGTTATATCAAATAACCAGAATTTAATTTCTTGCATATGGGACAAGGATTTCCGCATCCACTTCCGGTGCTGGAAAATGTCATCTTACACCCCCTATGTAAGACGAGTCGCGTGCGATGACGTCACGATTTTCCGTGCACTACTTTTGTACAAAACTGCATTTATTTTGCTGAGTTCTGG
>Ga0224511_10002242_pt1 | contig 12809 bp, 7 predicted proteins | sample SF_May12_sed_USG_2_FD_169988 | JGI IMG/M metagenome (GOLD analysis project Ga0224511, IMG submission 169988) | Sediment microbial communities from San Francisco Bay, California, United States - SF_May12_sed_USGS_8_1 | ecosystem: Environmental > Aquatic > Marine > Sediment | place: USA... | reverse complement strand
GCGGACTGAGTCGCGGACTGAGTCGCGGACTGAATCATGGACTCGAATCCCAAGAAGTCGATGGGCAATAGAAGGGCATCCAATTCCCAATTTGCTCCTGAGCTCCCTATAGACCAGGACATAGACTGTATAGACGAGGAAACAAACTCCTTGACCCCACACCGAGAATAATATTGGGGAGTTTATAAACAAGAGAAGAGGATCAAGTATTATACCAATCGTTTAAAGTGATTAGTGTCACTGTACTTTCAAAGCAATAAGCATTTGGATTGCTTTTTGCAGACCCGACACAATCTATCATCACTTCACATTCCACTTTACCTTTGGCAGCAGATTTCTCTGACATTCACCAGATCGCATCTGAGAGAGTCAGCGATTGAGCAAGTTTTATCTTTATCGCCAAACTCACAGTCAGCGATGACAATCCCCAGGTCAATATGAAGTTGTGAGCAACTCTGGCAGCATCTAAGATAAGATTATCTTGTTTTACATGACTGGAATCACTATGCCAATGGCTTATTTTCAGTTTGGTCCATAGTTTGTCTCATAGATTTGGTTGGGCCTTTTTTATGCAACTTTGTGATTCGAATCAAACAATGAAAGAAAGTTCTATGCAGATATGATGACCCAACTAGAAGATATTCTCAGTTTTATGACTATGAAAGATGTAGCTTCTCATTTGTCATGTTCACATCTATAGAAAATTACTTATTTACCTGGAGTTATACTAGATGCTATTAGTCAGTCTGGCTGAGGGAGTGGTTGCGTGTGCCTGAAATATGTGGCTGGTGACAACTAGACCAGCTACCGCTCTCCCTTATTTCTAAGCCCCTCTAGCATTTTGTAGTGCAGAAACACATTTTATTGCCAAAACATCAGATCAGCGTGCACAGTCTAACCCTAAGTTTAGATAGTTGCGTGTAAAATGAATTTAAGAAATGTTACAATCAGAAGGAAATGTCTCGCATCCAGGACAATGAGATGGGCAATTGAAATGAGCAACTCCACCCGTATTTCATATCACTCAGTGTGATTCGAATGCGCTAAACAACCATAATGATGGTCTCGAAGCAATTGCTTAGTCGATAATGTACTGGGTCTGGGCCGGGGTAGCCTGGTTCAGGCAAAGATGTTCTCTTTTGCAACACCCGAATTGGTTCCGGCGTTGAATAAAGGAGGTCTACCCATAGAGTTACCTTCTATATGGGGCACGCGGGTGCGAACTCGATGGGGCACGCGGGTGCAAGCAGAAAGTCTTCTAATGATACCTCGGGAACCGCTGAGGCAAACAGACTAGCTCAGTTAACTATTTTCTGCACTACTCCTGACGGCATTTTTTTACCATCAGGCTAGCCACCTATCGCATGAAATCTTCATAGCCAACCTGTATAGAAATGTCCCTTCGGGAGATGGTACACCGCTTATTTTAGTATAAAATATTCATAACCCATAAGTGCTGTTGTTTGGTTGTGTTGAGTGGATTTTCATAATGCATGCATCTGACTCAACCTGCGTGAGACCAATGTCATCCCTTGGGAAATTGACTAACTCTGTTCAGCTGTGCAGTAACACAATGGCATTGCTTCTTCAAGAGCTAAGGTATTCTTATAACCTGGCATCCAAAAGGCCTCTAATCATTATTTGATTGTCACCAGTCAATGATGTATGTACACGCAGGTACTGATATTGAAATCACAGGCAACCAGAGATGGATACTTTACAAGGAGAGGTGGTGGCTTTGTACCAGGTGAACCCGGGTTAATTTGCAAGTTTGCGAATCACGTTGTGCTTTCCCCTCGTTGGATTCGCGTCTTTTGCATCGCAATATTAAATAAAGGAGGTCCATTCATAGAATACCAACTCTATGAGGCAAACCACCCTGGAAACAAGCCATTGAGTTAATGTCATCCACGTGAATTGGGCAGCATAGACATGTCTGGCTAATGAGGTTATCTTGGTTGCTGTCGGTTTCGGTTCCCGACGTTAAATAAAAGAGATCCACTCCTAGAGTTACCTTCTCTATAGGAAGGCTACTGAACACAGAAAGTCTTATAATGGGAAACATTGAATCAGAGACTCAGTAGGTCAATTTCTGCACCAACCCTGACAGCTGTTCTGTCACGGAGATAAGAACAACAAGATGGCTATCCCTATCAAACACATGGTATATGGTTATGCTGTTGTGCTGAGATGAAAGTAATGTACATGTAATGTCTACAACTTTTGGGATTTTTTGGTGAAAATTTACAATCTTTTGAATTTGAAACCTGTCGAACTTCAATAAGTAATTCTGTGACCAACTCAATTACGAGATAGATTGATTGCACAAAGTGGACAGATAAGATAAAATCGTCTTGGTTCATGCGGATGGCATCACGCCTTGTTTTCAGCATGGTCCATGGGTTGTCCCATAAAGTTGATACTTTATAGGCACACCCTGTCCACCCAACAGGTACAGATACAAATACATTTAAAAACAAGGAGCCTATGCAGCTCATCACAGTTATAGGTTTGTGCATGGGCATATGGTCTGCCTTTGCGATTAGGCTGAACAGACACATTTGACTAACGCACCAGAGACGGGCATTGATCCATGCAGGTACCCATCATAGGCATATAATATAGGCTAATATGATAGTATAATGTCTATGGGTACACTAAACATGAAGGTTGAGTCAAACGATATGTATTAGATTTCATAGGGGTGATCCTCTGAGCCATATTAGAGAGAGGGATCGAACCTCAAATTTAGGTTGATCATCAAATGAGGTAATAGCAGTTTAACTCAAATGCTAGAGTGTTTGGTTCAAGATCAACAGATCCTGAGTTGAAAACCCAATAATGCCAAGTGCCCACGGTGAGAATGACCTTATATAATGGCTCAATCGCTAGAGCGCTTGACTCAAAATCGAAGGGTTTAGAATGCAAATTCTAGTCATGCTGATCGAGCGCCTACTATGTAAGCATGGGCTCCTTGCATAATTTCTAGTTATACTGCTCCAAAAAGTCTCAGGCTAGAGAGATTCATTAATAAGGAAGGTCATATGCCCGAGTAGAACAATAAGGAAAGAACAGCACTCACCTGCTTCGTGTGTCATAGGAATAACAGCCGCTGCCGGGAGGGGTTACTAATCCAGCACAATTATTTATGAGATCTGATTGGTTCACAGAACATCTCTGGCTGCCTAAAAGCAAAAATAACTCGAGTACAGTGTATACTGTAGGGAAATTCCGCATTGAAATTAACATTTTATTGATCATTTTATCTTTTTAGAAAAAAGATTATGGTGCATATAGGCTTGGTGATTTCTATAAAAAGTGCTTTGTGCAGCCATGCCTTCAAGACATAGCAGTACTGTCTGCCTGCTTAAAGTCCAGGTGATACATGTACACTTTGAACAATACAGACATGTGAAGCCTGTGACATAAAATTCAGATTTATATGTCCGTGGTACACAACGCACGCATAATACATGTACATGTACATGTACTGTTTTGAAGTGCAATTCAAGTGAGTGAGCAGCTGTTAAGGAACATCTCTCCACAATTCAATTTCACCCATGTCCTATATAAAAAGCCAAGAACTTATGTAGATAAGTGAATGACTGTTTGACATGTGCTGGTGAGGTAATCTGCCGACGGCAGGTTTCCCATGACCTGTAATGGTCAGGGTGTGGTGGAATGGTACTGAGGTGATTTCTCGTCGCCTGCCTCATGCAGGGTCTTGGTTGGGGCTCAATTGGTCTAAGCCATGCATTTGCTTGGACGTCACTCGCGAAACGCAACTACTCTTCTCGAGACAGGAGAGGTGAATTTTTAACTTCCGTGGAATGATCTTGATCCACCGGCCTGAACCTCCATCATTTATCTTATGGTGACTCGAAACCACGCTAATGATTTGGAGTGAGCGGCCTGCTAAAGACCCGTAGCATGGAAAAATGTCGCCAGCACTGGAAAAAGGATGCGCAGCCCCTGTAATTCCGTGCATTTTACTGACTGGGCTACCCTTGTCCCTAATGCATGAGTATGATAATGAAAACATATATTGAAGTGTTTTTATTGTTTGTACATAAGCTGTAATTGAAGGCCTTTGAGTGGTAAATCGGCAAACTAACCCTGTCTCCTGCGGAATGACTGGGCTCAAAGCTAATATAGGTAAAATAATTACTTTATTGCAAAGGTTAGATTAACAATATATCCCTTGGGGGAGTGTATGAAGTTTATTTTGTTTACATATACAGACAAGGTGGGGACGATTGCACATGCAACTAGTACTACTTTCCTAAGCAATGTAAGAATCTCAGTCTTGCATTTTCTTGAAACCCATGATCATGTTGATCAATGGCGGGGGAAGGGGAACCGGAAGGCAGAAGAAGCTGTATTGCTAAATATCCTTTGTATCCTTTCAATGGGCATGTGACTACTTGGTGGAGCTCATCTTGTCTCCGAGTGTACTCACACTCATAACAGGAGGGTTTCGTGAGTTGGGAGTGACGGTTCATGCGATTACAAGTCCAGTTATCCTTAGTCTAGTATACTACTCACTGAATATTGCCAGTGCCGGGCTTTTTACCAGGATCAAGATGCTGGATATGATACACCCTTGTTATTTCTCTTGGTTATCAGGTCAACAACACAGGGACGCTAGAAGATTACTTTCTATTTTATTGTCTTACTCGGGCATTTAATGAACTTCCTAAGTTTGAGAATCAATCTGGAGCAGTAGGGCTATATAGGGCTATGTAGGGCTATATAGGGCTATGCATTATATGAGGAACTCAAGCTCGAAGTGAGAGCCTAGAATAACCAAGGTTATAACCCAGGATCTTATGATCTTATAAACCCAAAACTCTATAACCATGAGCTATTCATATCGCATGCCCGCCCGTGAGTCGACGTTGCCTTATGAAATGATCGGGCTGAGTATAGTAACTAATGAGAATGAAGTACCATATATTCGTACTGAAGCGTGAAGGCGTCCCTACCAAGTGCTCACTGTGACTTGGATCCAGTTAAAATAGTCGTATGAGCTTCCGAGGGAAAGGAGACCTGCATGAGCAAACGTCATGTATGTGACAATTATGTGTCTCGTAATGCGCGGTAAGGGATTTTCTGTTGCCCTTCGTCACTCTGAAAGGAATACCGTGCTGTTCCCAATAGATCATACGTTCTGTAGAGGGTTCTCATCCTTCTCCTCTGGCCATCTGTAGACCTACCCTCATATGACACCATGACACGAACACACTTACTTGTGACTGTTGATAACACCAATGGTAAAATCCATGTATGTAGTCTCATAATGAACGCTGAATAACCTCCAACCAGTGACATAAAGGAATGTCATTGATCCAGCCGAGTGGGCCTAGCGGAGTCGACCACTGCATCAGCCTCTAGTGCCAGTCGCATCACTAACCCAGCCGCTATACTTCCTTATTCGACTGCATGACACAGCGCAATGGTCCGGTTAGAGAAAATACTTATTCAATGAATGTATTGTATATGAGCGGTCAATAAATTTTAAGCGAATATGGCTTGAAAATGACTAGCGCGTAAATAGATATTCAATCAATGAGGTGAATGATTTAAAAGAAAACCGCTCTGCAAACAGACCGGTTACACATAACCAATTTTATTGATGCATCTGCATGTCAGAGGCAGAATATTTATTTGAATACATGTACCATCTAAAAGCTATGGTTATTGCGCTTTTTGTTATTGTAATTTATCACATTCTACCTTGTGAAATGAACGGCTATACCGAAGAGCGAAGTAAATGTAATGGCCATTGGGAGCATCTCTACTGCCCACTGAGACAGTTGATGAAGTAAGATCGTACGACTATTTGGCTTTGTAGTTTTCGAGGGGTGGAGGATTGGGAAGAAAACCAGTGACATATGGCATGTCACTGAGAAAAACAGTGCCTACTCTTCCACGAAAGCCCCGTCCGAAAGGTATGCGTTCACACAGGAGAAGATAATCACACAAATTGGACAGAGATATGTCTCTGGAATTGGATCGTTAGTAGAATTTAGTGCGGGACTAGGAGTACGTATAGCCCCATGGCTTTAAGCTGAGTGAGAAAGCGCGAAAGTTTCCGATTTTTTCTCTTCTTATTCTGTTCCTTTTGCTGGTCCTCTGTCAGCGCTTAGTTGTTTAGACTGATCGGGGTGGAAACATCTGAGACAGCACCATAAACTATGGCTGATGAGAAGGTAAGACGTTCAATTATTTGAGCGTGTTTATTAGTTTTGCATGACTGACTCACGGGTCATTGAGTCAACTCAATCAGTGAATCACTCAGACTCAGTCAATGACTGATTGAGTGACTAGAGTTAGACTAGTCTACTCACTAGTGATTGAGTGAAACACTGAATGATTGACTGAGTTTATGGCTCACTCAGTCACTCAGTGCGGTGCCTTATTGACTCGAGTCATCAACGATCGATCATTGATGGCGTGAATAATAGACCACGATCAATCACCGTCGCGTCAGACTCAGATTTGATTATTCACTGAGTGACTGACACGACTGAGTGACTCAGACTTGAGATTGAAAAATTGAATTGAATGATCCATTGAATTTGATTGAATCACGTAGAAATCCAAATTCCAATGATTAATGGGTTGGTTCATTCAATCTGGTTCTCTGTAATTGTAATTTGTAAATGTAATTATGAGTCATTGATGATTGAGTGTGACCATGGTCGCTTTGTGTTTACTTTATTTGTTACTGTTAGTTACACTTACCCTTACAGTTACACTGTTACGTTAGTGAGTTTACAAAATTGTCTCAAGTCAATCAATCATTCAATGTGGGCAGTACTCTACTGACTACTTACTAACTTGAGTTACTTACTCACTGGGTGACCGAATCAATGATTTATTTCATTGATGTTATTATTATGTACTAGTGTCTGAGTCAGTTGATCGCCCACTCACCGAGTTACGACTGTTTTGGTGACTCGCTCCGTGCTAATGAATCAGTTCAGTAGCACTGACTTGAGACATTCGCTCATTCGTCGACTTGACCCTTGAGTCAAGCGGTTGAGTAGTGAGTGTCCCAGTCAATCAATGAATCGATTGTCAAATAATTAACGATCAATTGATTGACTGATTGCTTGGGTGAATGATTACTTCAATGATCATTACTAACGCAGACTAACTTGAGCGATACTGATAGTGAAAATCGACAGACGTCTGCTAAAATCAAAATGCTCTCATAGATTGAACCGAGGATTTGTAATTGTACGATCATTTCTTCTAGTCTATCAGTACTTGGTTGGCCTGTAGCCTAGATACAGCTTTTGTATGCGTTTGACTTTAGGCCCCCAGGGGGTGAAACTGGAGTATTTTCAACCTGTTTTTATTTGTAGCTTACTATACTTGTAGCTTGTATACTTAAACTTACTGTTACTTTCTGTAGGATGTCAAGCCCGGAAAAGAACATGTCAGTCTCCGAGTAACAAATCAGGATGGGTCCAGTGTCACATTCAAAATAAAGAAGCATGCTTCACTAAAGAAACTCATGACAGCCTACTGTAGTCGAGCGGTTAGCATTTCATCTCAAGTCCATTCCCATTTCTTTGTCAAAAAACAACACTGTGCGGTATGCTTAACTATTACTTAGCCATTTGGCCCCCATATTAAAGTGTATAAGAGGCTGCGTCGGATTCACCTACGCAATCGGTAAAAACACGGCGGACGCAAGTCCAACTCCTTGTGTTCTCTGGTCAAAAAGTTGTTGACTTAGCAAACTAGCGATGGTTTTCTACCACTTACCGGCAGGCATTCATGATGTCTGAAGACTAGGCCGAAATGCGATTCATGTGGTTACCTATTAGTCACATACCAATGGCAGTTTGTCTGTAATAGCCTGTTCTAACAGCGAACGATCGTTATACCCGGTGCCTTTCTAAGCGAGATCAATCGGCAGCCATACTGTCCTCAAATTATTTTTTGTTATCAAAAATTCACAAAATATGGCGTAAATCATGAATACATTGCACCTTGAGCGACTTTTCGAACAAATTGCTAAACAACACAAACAACTTCATTTTTTGTTTAGGTCATATAGTGTGTCAACAGCTTGACTACCGGGTCCGTGTTTAGATAAGGACGAAACCGACGGGAATCGCTAAGCTCCACCTACCATTGTATTGTGTCATACCTTGAGGCAGCAGGTTTTGAGCAAGATCTTTCAAGAAATGAAATCAAGGGTAGATTGTGAGACCATGTTTTTCAGTACACTTACACTTTAGGTAGTGAAATAAGATTGATAGCTTTCTCAGAATTCAGGTATGCATCAAGGTATAAGTTGGATTATGACAAATATGGAAAATTGTAGTTTCATTATTCAACTCATTGACAATGATTTTTTCATAGTTCAGACCCGTGCACTCACTTTTCTATGTATTATGCTCTTATTTGTACCATATTTGTTTCTTGTCAGGGTATATCACAAGACTCTGTGCGATTCCGATTTGATGGAGTGGCTTTGAATGCAGAAGACACCCCAGCAGATGTAAGTGGATTATATTTTTTTTAGCAGTTCTGTTTTTCTCATCTCCAACGTCGGGATCCGAAACAAACGAGGGAACCAGTAAGCTATCCACTAACCCGTCCCGTCACCCCTATTTTTAGTAGTAATCTTACAAGATGATGATGACCGACACACTTGGTAACCTCACATAGCTTATCAAGTGGGTCTGGGATTATCACCCTCCTAGAATACTGCTTGTTTTCACTCAGTACTTAACAAAGCCTAAGCAAGTTTTTATGTGGGCCTAGTTGATTTGGTGAGTCCAGTCATTGGGAGAATTTGGCCACACGCAGTAAGGTTGAATTTCTTTCACAGTTCCCCTGCACTTTGCAACACACTTCTAAAAATCCAGTAGACAGTTGGTTGGGGCAGCAGAAACCTGTCCGGGCATGTCTTACATGTCGGGGTAGCTTAGTTGGCAGAAGCGCGAAATTATAATCGAAGGTTTGTGAAGTCCGCTTCCCAGTGATGGGCAGGTTTTCCTTTAGCAAGCCTCTCCCTCCAAATGGCTAGCATGGCTTCGAAGCGCCGCGGTATAAATAGTGCCTGTCTGTACCAGTGGATAAAAGCCACTCCGTGGTTGTTAAAGGGGTTATGACACGGTCGATGGTCGACCCATTTTCGGAGTTGTATTCCCCATTCTTAAAGGGAGGCAACTCCACATTCATCACAGCGATAGTGAGTGGTCTTTTTCCACAAACCGAATATCGGTCACTCGAATAACTACGGCCCAAATAGAAATAAAATGGGATCTAATTACTAAAACTTAGTAACCTAGTGATCTTCACCCCCTTATAACATCGAGTAGAACTTCGATTTGAACGTAAGATTGGAGAAGACTTAAGTTATAAGAAGTACTTTGCCGGTTTTCCATAGCCCTAAATAGAGGCCGTTGCGTTTGGGCCTCTATAATTGCACAATAATGGCACTAATGCTCATTGACAGAGGTGAAAAACTGCGCTCTGAAACCCTACTTCTATGTTTTTGTGGCACGGTTTCTCTATTCAGACTTGTGTAACTACAAGTCTAGTTTACGCATGCAAACGCATTTGTCAAACATCTGCGCGTAAGCCGAGAAATTAACGCAAACGTCAACAGCTCTGTGTTAATTTCCTATCTAGAGGCCAATTCTGGTGCGTCGACGGTTTGAAAGGTACGTCGTTGAGGGCTCTAAGTATGCGCATTGAATAGGGCTATATCTAAGCTTCCATTTCTCCTTGGTGAAGTGTAAAAAATGGCTTAAGTTGACTGACCACTGAGAAAGGCAATACGAAACCAGCTCTGTGCCATCCTACGCCACAATGACAGTGGCTAGTCATGAGAAGTCTGCTTCCGGCATAGAGTTATCCTCCCCTCTATGATAACTCTATGGCTTTCAGCAATCTACCATATGATTGCTAAAAAGTTTACATTTTGAGATACGCATCCATCTTAGGAGACACATCCATCTTAGCATACGCGTCCATTTTAGGATACACATCTATCTTAGAATACACGTCCATTTTAGGATACATGTCAGACATTTTTTGTATGATTGTAGCTAAATATGGAGGATGATGACAACATAGATGTGTTTCAACAACAGACAGGTGGACAAAATTCTATAACAACAACTCCCACACGGACCCCCTAACAACAGCGAAATCAAGTCCGATCAAACATAATGGCAAAACTATAACAAGCCATCATATAGGGGTAGCAAAATCACTAGACATGATCCAGGAGCTGACTGGTCCATAGTCTTTGGCAATCTTTGTTATTGTTGTGCATCTGAAGCCATGGACGCATTGTATCTAACCACTGCAGCCAGAGAAGAGGGGACTTTTTTGTTTATGACTGAAGCTTCAACTTGCACTTTGCTCTTTGTTTTGTAAGCTGTGTTAAGTATTATGTCAACTAAGAAATTAAATATCCTTATTTTTAACGCTTTTATCAACAATACATTAATTACTGTCCGTATATGTTCGTCGGTTCAGTTAAAACACCGGCGTGGTGAAAATTTCATGTTGACACAGCAATTTTGCAACTTAGAGAAGGCCAAGACATTTGTATACAATGAATGTCCGATTCACGTAGTCTTTGATTCCATTTTTGTGACCGTGGTGCACGGGTGAAGATGGTAAGTCGTAAGTCATTTGATTTGTTCAGCGCCTCGACTCTGTGATACTGATGGTCCTGATGCAGTGGCCTAACACGGCGTCTTTCCTGCTTAGTCAAAACCATGAATGAGATTGATAATTACCGATTGATTCAGTCTGCTGCTATAGCCAGATGGTTGATCTCTTCGGCATGGTAGGACCAGTGAAGCAGTACTATGTTGCTCTCCCCAACCGCATGCCGAAGAGCCAGATTACCTGGCAGCTTCTAGGTCAGGTCATACAGAGTTATATGCCCTTCGATGAATACGAGCGTCTGCATAGATCTGCTGTGAAGCATCCTTTCGAGTCTCAGGCTTGGCGAATTTACATAACTGCATCACTGATTTTCGACTGGGGGAGTTCCTGTTGCTGTTAAAGGCTCGGGGTTTAGCTCAAGTAAGGTTGAAGCTGTTAGAGCCAACCTCAACCCTTCTCGCGGTTTGGACTGGGCAACGGTATTACGGGCTAACTGAGGCAATGGTTGCAACCATGGTAGGCCCAGCACGCCACTGGTGAAGTTACAACAAGCTACAACTACTCAGGAGTACAAACGGACGGATACAGCAGAGAAACTGAGCTACGGGAAGTAGAACAACAGCTATACTACGACCCAGCTGCCTGACTAAGTCTTTGTATGCGTAACCAGAACTCCTCGCTGACAAGCTCGCGCTTATCTGAAGTCTGATAAAAAAGAGGTTGACTGAAGGTAGGAGAGACATGAAGGCTACTGAGGGTGATTGAGTGCCCCTAATATCCAGCCTAGATGATTGTCTGTTCGACTAGTCGGGGCTGGTTGTCTGTATTGGAGTCTGTACAACCCGACACAGGGCTCTATTTTTCAGGTTTCTGGGCTCTATTTTTCATGTCTGGGCTCTATTAGAGGGCTTATGACATAGCAGTAGCAGATGGCCAGCACTGCCTCCTTTTGCCTTGAAGCCAAGTCTTCATCCCGATGAGTTGCTAATGCAGAGCCCCAATTCCTCATTGTTTCTGCTGAGTGTATCGGTGTAGTGCACAACATGGCTGTCGCACTGAAGCGGGTAGTCCTGTTTTGTAGTACCGGTACTCAAACAGCTGGGCACTGAGCTCATATTTGGGAATTGTCCTGGATGGGCGATGTTAGTTATCTCATGCACATTTTTGTAGCATGCTCATTTAGAAGTATTTTACACAATCATCACCACTGTCTACTGCCTGCTGGTTCTTTTATAGCTAGTTGGTGGATTTGGCATTCAGACATCAGACCCTAAACTCTTGGTTGGTGTATTCAGTGCCTTCTCATTTAGAACAGGCAAACATTTGTACAAAAAAAAACAATGTTTTTTTAATGAGAATCCTCAGTCATATGGAAACACTGTTCGCAGACTGCTTGCTTCTCCCTCAGAAATTGGCCCATAGCTATCATATGCATGTAACATTTCACTGTGGGCATTTGGGCAGTTGTTCATATAATGCTGATTGATAAAACATACTGGCAACCAATGTCAAGACACCGTCATACATGCATCACATTGTTGATAAATGGTGCTTTATGTCCATGTACTGGTGACACTACATCATCGAAATGATTGCTCATCCTATCCCTGTAGCGGCTGTAGGAGTTTCAATCCTTGCCACCAGAGGCATAGATATTTCTATGGCTCTGTTTGCCACGAACTATAATTCATCCATGCTGGTCAGATGACTCCCATTCGCTGAAGAACCAAATCCCCTGGCTGAAACTCTTGGTTTAGGAGTCGCGCTCACTTGCTTGTTATTGTCACGTGGTTTTCGTCATATCCCCACGGTAATGCGCAGTCTCATTCTAGTGATCAGTTGAGCAGCGCCGTTACCATCCACTCCCATAACTACATCGCAAGAGGCTTTATGTGGGCTCTATCAGAAGAGAAAAAGGAAACAATTTCATGTTCGCTTCGCCGTACACCCAACGTCAAAGCGAAGTCTAAACTACTAGGGACTTGCTTGTGGGACCACTCAACTGTTCGAGACAATCGGTAACGACATACTGAGCGCATCGATACTCTGAGGGTAATAGCTATATTATCTTCGTTGCATTTGGTAACATAATCGTGTTATTAACCCTTTGAGTTTGACATCTCTCTAAGTCTCTTGCCTCGCAAACTGAAACCACC